>MDTD01155668.1_pt1 | contig 11757 bp, 11 predicted proteins | sample 811221 | NCBI WGS metagenome assembly MDTD01 (sample SAMN05326646, study PRJNA326480) | marine metagenome | isolation source: seawater | place: Pacific Ocean: South West | collected 2011
GGTGGAACTGAGCAGCTGCGCCTTGACTCGTATACATTCATCTTAAATGTTTCAGGGTATAATTTAAACATTTCTACTTGACCAGGTGTCAAAATAGTTTCTGCGAATTTAATAAAATTATCTTTATCTATGACAAAAAGGATTTTGTCGTCTGGATACGGATCAGGATAAGAATTTATTTCCGGATCATAGCTCGCTATCGGTTTATTAATAGGTTGCCTATCTTTAATTTCATAGTTATCTATATAGTTTTCAGCATAAACTAAATTTGCGAGAAATATATTAGTTAAAAAAATGATAATTTTGTAAATCATTTAAATATGATACAACAAATAATCTTTATTTGAATTCTTTTGATACATAATTATGTCTGAAAATATAAATAGATTAGTTAATTTTTCTAATTTTCTTGCAGATGAGGCAAGGAAAATTTCTCTAAGGTATTATAAGAAAAAGATTAAAGTTGTATCGAAGTTAGATAAAGAGTTTGATCCTGTGACCATTGCTGACATAAAAATTCAAAAGAAAATTAATAACCTAATCTCAAAATATTACCCAAAACACTCAGTTTTAGGAGAAGAAGGGAGTAATATAAAAAAAAGCGCATTTGAATGGTGTATTGATCCAATAGATGGAACAAAATCTTTTATCCAAGGTGTTCCATTATGGGGAACTCTTATTTCTCTCGCAAAAAATAAAAAAATCGTTCTTGGTGTAGCCGATATACCTGCATTAAATGAGAGGTATATTGGGTACTCAAAACTTGCTTACAAAATAATAAAAGGCAAAAAATCTAAACTCAAAGTTAGAAAATTAAATAACATGAAAGATTCAATTCTTAATACTACATCACCTTACGTTTTCGCTAGCAATTCAGACCAAAAATCTTTTGAAAGATTAAGTAAAGAAGTTAAAAGTACAAGGTTAGGTGGTGACTGTTATAGTTACTGTTTACTAGCTGACGGTCTCATTGATATTGTTGTTGAGAGTGGTTTAAAACCATGGGACATAAGGGCATTAGAACCAATAATAAAAAACTCCGGAGGAGTCATAAGAACTTGGGAAAATAAAGGAGTTTATTATGGGGGAAGAATTATTGCTTGTACTGATGAAAAATTATATAAATCAACTCAGAAAATACTTCTAAAAAAAAACCCAGCTAATAGATAACTGGGTTTCTTTCAAATTAGAATTTATAATTGTTTAAGCAAGTGCATCCATTACTGATTGCAATTTCATAGCAATTGACATATCACCTGATACTTTCAATTTGCCTTGCATAAATGCCGATGTTCCATCAACTTCACCAGATCTCATTTGTTCAAATGTTTCGAGTGACATAGATAGAGTACAATCTGCATCTTTATCTTCATCCGTTACGGTGTTTGGATTTGATTTTCCATCTAAATAAATACATCCAGCGCCTTCAAAATCAAACTTTACTGTTGCACCTAATCCTGTGTCTTTGCCTTCGATTCCTTTTTGAAACTCAGACAACAAAGTAGCTACATCTGCCATAATTTATCTCCATATTTAAATTAAGAATGGAAATAAAACATTTTATGGACTATATGACAATAGAAAACTTCAAGTATAATGGAAAAACCTTTATTTTGGGAAATAGCTAAAAAAGATCTGATTATAAAAGACAAAAAATTAGGTAAAATAATTAAAGATTACCCTAAAGACTTTTTATTCTCAAAATCTGACCCTTTTTACACTCTATTTCGTTCAATAGTTGGACAACAGATTTCTGTTAAAGCGGCCCAAGCAGTCTGGGATCGAATTGAAAATAAAATCAAAAAGATTGAACCTATTTCAATCAATCAAATCCATTACATGACTCTTAAATCATGTGGTTTGTCACGGCAAAAAATAAAATATGCCAAGAGTCTTTCTGAAGCATTTTTATCTAAAAAATTAAATCCAAAAAAATGGCCTGATCTTGATGATGAGTCTATAGTTGAGGAGCTTGTTAAAATAAAAGGTATAGGAAAATGGACTGCAGAAATGTATCTAATTTTTAATCTCTGCAGACCGGATATTTTTCCAGCAGATGATATAGGATTAATTAGGGGCATATGCAATTGTTATAACCTCGATTATCCAATTTCAAAAGAACATGCTATAAAACTATCAAAAAAATGGAAGCCATGGAGATCAGTTGCTACATGGTATTTTTGGAGAAGCCTTGACCCAATACCAGTTGAGTATTAAATGAGAAAATTAGATCTTTCATATGCTTCAAGTATCGAGCATAACTTTGCTCAACGTTTAATTATAAAAACAATTGAGAGAGTAACTGGCAAGAAAAAACTAGAAAATTTATATTTACAGTATTCTAAAAAATCTAATGATCCAAAAAATTTTTGGTCAGATATAATAGATCTCATGGATATTAAAATTAAAAATAAGTCTAAAAAAAAGTTAAATATACCTATTGATGGCTCTCTTATGGTCATAGCTAATCACCCTTTTGGAATTATTGATGGTCTTATACTTTGTTCGTTGGTATCAAAAGTGAGGGATGATTTTAAAATTATGACTCATGAAACATTAAAATTTTTACCTCAACTAGAAGAGTTCATCTTACCAGTAGACTTCAGTGGCACTAGCAAGGAAACAATAAAACATAATATTTCTACTGCAAATAAAGCACGAGATCATCTAAGTTCAGGTGGTGTATTAATAATTTTTCCATCCGGAAGTGTTTCAACGGCCAAGAGTCTTAAATCACAAGCTCATGATGATAATTGGAAACCTTTTCCTGCTAAGCTTGCCCATCAAACTAAAACTAATATCTTGCCGATATATTTTGATGGAAAAAATGGACTTCTTTTTCACATATTTGCATCAAAAATCAAAAGCAGTACTCTAAAGTATTCATCTTATATTCATGAAACAAGAAAAAAAATTGGTAAAGAAATAACAATTTATGCAGGTGATATTATTGAATATCAAGATATTAAACACATGAATGATCGAAACGAATTAATTAATTTTCTAAAAGATAGTACATATGAGCTAAAACATGGTCAGTAAAAAATTTTTCGTATACACATTTTATAAATTTTTTAATTTGGACGATAAAAATTTAATAAAAAAATTATTAGATAATTATCTAACTAGTAAAACAATAAAAGGAACAATACTTTTGGCAGATGAAGGTATCAATGCTTCTGTTTCTGGTTCAAAAGAAGAATTGGAAAGCTTACTTGCATATCTAAAACGAATTTTAAAAATAAGAACATTTGTAATCAAATCCAGTGAAACAAATTTTTTACCATTTAATAGAATAAAAGTTAGGTTAAAAAAAGAAATAGTTTCACTTGGAGTTGGAGCAATAGATGTTGAAAAATATAGTGGTGAATTAATACATCCGTCTAAATGGGATAATATTATAAAATGTGAAAATGTAGAGCTCATAGATGTAAGAAATATTTTTGAAATTAAAATAGGTAGCTTCAAAAATTCGATAAATCCTAAAACTAAAAGCTTTAGAGAATTTCCAGAAAAAATTAAAAGACTTAATATAAAAAAGAGTTCAAAATTAGCAATTTACTGTACTGGTGGGATTCGATGTGAGAAAGCTTCAGCGTATCTTAAGATTAATGGATATAAAGATGTCGTGCAGTTGGATGGAGGTATTATTAATTATCTTAATTATATGAAAACAAAAAATAATAAAATTTCTTATTGGAATGGTGAATGTTTTGTATTTGACAGCAGAGTGACAATAAACAAAAGTTTATTGCAAGGTAATTTTACGCAATGCCATGGATGCAGGCATCCACTTACGAAAGAAGAAGTTACATTAAATAGCTACATCAAAGGTGTGCATTGCAAATATTGCATAAATACAAGAAGTAAAACTCAGAAGCAAAAATCATTTATGAGACAAAAACAAATTGAAAAAGCAGAAAAAATGAATAGAGATCATAGCTTTAAGAAAATTAGCGTTTAGTGCTAGATTTTTTCTTTTGTTTTGATATGTGCCTTTTAAATTTACTCCAATCATCTGAAGAAATTATATAACCAATACAATTTTTTGAACCACAACGACATTTATGGTCAGTAAAATCATCTTTGTCAAATTCATATCCGTAGTCGTAATTTAATTCTTGACCTTTTTTGATATTTTTAATCGATGAAATCCATATACGACCTCTAACTATATCAACTTCACAATTTGGGTCACAAGAATGATTAATATAGCGAGCTTTATTATATCCAAATGATCCGTCAATATCATATCTACTATTTAGCTCAAATATATATACAGATCCGGTAGTTTTTGAATTTAAATATTTTTTTATACGAATTTCAGAACGTCTATCCCCCTCAGACCTTGTGACTTTCTCCCCAATGTATTCAATAATTTTAGTATTAGCTTTTATATCTTCAGTCGCGAAAATTCCCGTCCCGTGTACTCTGGATTTTTTTATTTTCCACATAATTTTGTTCTACTTATTCTCTATTTTTTTAATATTATTATTCAAATGTAAGAAAAACCCAACAGGTAAAAAATAAATAACATTTATCCAGTTATTGAAGAAATTTTGAGTAGGTAAAAATGGCCACAAACTTAGTAGAAAACATATAATAAGGCATAAATTAACATCGCTCATGCTATGTTCTTTATAATAAAACTTTATATACAGATGCCTCATTAATATAAATGAGAAATAAATAAAGATAGAACCCACAAATAAAATTCCTATTAGACCTGTCTCAGCAGCTAACTGTACATAAGTGTTATGTGGATGCGTATTACAGGTATCATCATCAATATTATATCTTTCATCGCTACAATAAACTCTAAAGAGTTTTGGCCCTATTCCTAATAGTTTGTTATCAAGGAACATTCTAAAAGAACTTTTAAACATGCTTTCGTGAACTGAAGAAAAAAGAACAATATCAGTTTCAGTCTCAATTGATGTAAGATTCATTTGATTTATTGTTTTGTCAATATTTCTTTTCTTAATTTCATTATCAGTCATAGTTATAAAAATAATTATGAGGACAGATAAAATAAAAGTAAAAATTCTTATAATTTTAAACTTTGAAATTAAAAGGATTAATAAAAAAGTGGTTACAAGCAATAAACCAAGCGCAGTTCTTTCTCCAGAAATATAAATTAATACATCTGCTAATATCAAAAGTATACAAGTTGCTAATATAGTTGATTTTGATTTCGGTCTAATAAATATTAATAATCCAAATAAAAATGGAAATATTCTTGAGATATACCCCCCCAATATCATGTTATCATTTAATGGAAGAGTCATTCTGGTTGGAGACAAAGAAACAAATCCAAAAATACTCGTATCAAATATATATTGATAAAAGCCATCTATAAGAGCAAAACAAAATGCAAACAAAAAAGAAAGAGTAAATAGTTTTATTAATTTGATATCATTATCTAGTAAAAACCAAACAGCAAGCGAAAATAGACCGTATCTAAAGTAAAAAAGTGAACTCTGAAGTGATAAAAAGGGATGAGAAGAAGTTGTAGAAATAAAAATTAAGTATACGTAGAAAATGATAAAAATAAGAAAAAATCTACTAAGAAAATAATCCCAATTTTTTTTTTTAATAATTATGAATAAAAATATTAAGCTTATTATACTTAGAAATAGATCTGGTAAAAAAGGACCTGTAAGTAAACTTAGAGGTATTAAACAAAGTAAGTAACCAGAAAATGTTACTAAATTTTTATCAAGTTGCAAAATAAACTATTTCTCGTTCCTTCTTAATCTCTCACTATTGTAAAGAGCTATCAAAATGCTCACAAAAAAAGAAATTAATATTACAATTAAACCTTTAAAAAAATTCGGATAATAGGAACTTGTTTCTATTTTATTTTTATTTGCATAAATAAAACTATAGTCAGTATTAGTTATGAATTTCTCTAATTTGATTATTACTGAATTTAATGATCTAACTGACACTAAATCTTCTTGTATTTCTTCAATAAAAATTGGGGATTTTGTTTTTTCCAATAGATTTATATCAGATCTTAGTTTTGGAAATAAATTATCCACATCATCTTTTTCATTTTTAAGCTTGATAATTTCACTATCAAGCAATTTCACTCCAAATAAAAAAAGTGGAATGCCAGAAATATTCGCAATAGAGTAAGATGAAATTGGCATATCTTTTTCACCTTCACCTAAAATTCTTTTTTCATCAATTTTTAATCTCGAAGGTACATTGAGGTTTTGAGAATTAAATATTGTATATAACTCATTGACTGCAGGTTCATAATAATTCAAACTTTCTGCAACTCCTTTAGCTGACTGAAGTTCATTTATAGCTAATTGGTTCGCGGCTAAATAACTAATTATTTGAGACTCTAAATTTAATTTAGCTTCTAGAATTTTTTTATCTATTAATAGATTGTGAACTTCTATTTTATTTTCTACTTCAGTTTCAAAACTTAATTTTATGTCTTTTAATAAATTTATCAGCCAACCCTGCAATAAACTATTAGCATTGCTATGGATCTGGTAAATAAGTTTATTATTTAATGCAGAAAAATCTAATGTTTCAATTTCTAAAAATTTTTGTTTGTTTCTATCTTCAGTTATTTTCAAATTGTCGTATAGGTTTATGAATTTGCCATTTTCAGCACTGTATATTTCTTTTGTAAGTTTATTAAAATTTTTATAATCCAACACATAACTCTGATACTTGTCTTCAAAATCTGATGGTTCAAGTTCAGCATAATCATATAATGCAGAAATTACTTGATATGATACATCAGATTTGAATGATGGATTTAGAGAAAACTGAATTTTAGTTTTGTGAACTTGTGTAGTAAAACCAATTAAAAAAAAAACAAAAATAATTGTTACTAAATTAAAAACAACAAGAATTTTCCATTGGCTTAATATTCTTTGTATAAGACTATATATATCTATTTCATCTTGGTTCATAATAAATTTTTTTAAAAAAAAATATACTAAGTATAATTATTTTTTTAATTTAAGATTTCCAAAATAAATCATAATTAAATAAATAAGTATACCAATTATTATAGTAAAAATATTTTTATATACAAATAAATAGACTAAAGCGGGAACCATAATTAGAAACTGGATTAGAATTAAAGAATTGTTCCCATATGATTTGGTAAAAATATGATGAATGTGATTTAAATCTGGATGAAAAGCGTTTTTGCCCTGTAGAATTCTTGTAATAAATAGACGCAACATATCGATGCCTGGTATCATCATTAAAACAAATATGGTATCAATATCGGAAATTATATTTTGATTGTAAGATTTTATAAAAATATAACCAATAACATACGCTAATAACAAAGAACCATTATCTCCTAAAAAAGTTTTTCCTTTGGAGTTTAGAATTAGAAAAATTAGCATCGGAAAAATTAGGCTTAAACATAAAAATACTGAAGTATCAAAAATTATAAAAATTACTAGCAAAAAGAGAGTATAGAAACCAACTTGTAGATTTATACCATCAAACATATTTAATGCATTGATAAATAATAAAAAGCAAAAGAGAGTAAAAAATATTGAAAAGTTGTAGAGAGGTATTGATCTATTTATAAATTCAACATTCAAAGATGTTATTGACAAGTTATCATCTAATAATAATGCTGATAATACAACAATTGACAAATAAATAAACTTTGTATTTGGTTTTAGGGAATATTTATCATCATAAACTCCAATAAAAAAGATAAACATTGATGTTATAAAGAGAGAATACAATTCTCGATAGTTATTATATAAATTATTAAATGAAGTTCCTTCAAAAGGTGAAAATGAATATATTGTTATTAAGGATATATTTATAAAAAATAGTACGCCTCCTAAGAGTGGAGTTTTATTCAATTGAAATTTTCTTATATTGTCTGGTTTATCATATATTTTTAATACATTTGAAATTTTTTTAAAAAATAAAAAAAATAGAGCATTTATTACAATAATAAAAAAAAAGAATTCAATATTAGTGTATATATTATTACAGAGAATATTTAATTTACTCATATTATTATTTTATTATGTTTATCTAAATATTCTTTTAAAGTCTAATAATATTGATTTTGTTTTTCCGTAACTTTTGATTTTTTTTAATCCAATTTTTTTAAATTCATTGTGACCAACTGAAATTATGATTCCATCATATGAATTTAATTTAATTCTATTAATAAAATTGATTTTATTAATTTTTTTAAATTCATCTAAAGAATTTACCCACGGATCATATATGTCTACTTTCTTAACAAATTTTTTTAAGTATAAAGCCAGATCCTTCACTTTTGTATTTCTTATATCAGGACAATTTTCCTTAAACGTATAACCCATAATCAAAATATTTGATTTTTTTGGACTAATCTTTTTTGTTTTTAGCTTGCCAATAACTTTGTTTGAAACAAACCTATGCATTTGGTCATTCGTTTTTCTTCCAGAAAGAATAACTCTTGGTTTATGACCAAGTTTTTCTGATAAATAAGTCAGGTAGTATGGATCAACACCTATACAGTGCCCGCCCACAAGACCGGGAGTGAAAGGAATAAAGTTCCACTTTGTTTTTGCCGCTGCTAAAACTTTGTGAACATCGATATTTAAATTGTCAAATATTATTGAAATCTCATTAATAAGAGCGATATTTAAATCTCGTTGAGTATTTTCTATTACCTTTGCAGCTTCAGCAATTTTTATGCTTTCAGCTTTGTAAGTTCCAGCAGATATTATACTTGAGTAAACTTTATTTATTTTTTTAAGTGTAGCCGGAGTTGAACCTGATACTACTTTTTTTATATTATGAATTTTTCTCTTTTTATCACCTGGATTTATTCTCTCTGGAGAGTAGCCACAAAAAAAATCTTTATTGAATTTTAAACCAGAATATTTTTCAATTATTGGAGCACAAATTTCTTCAGTTACACCTGGATATACAGTTGACTCATAAACAATTATATCGTCTTTTTTTATATATTTAGCTAAACTCTTCGTTGCACTTTTTAAAATTGTAAGATCCGGTTTTTTATTTTTATTAATTGGTGTTGGTAATGTAACAATATAGAAATTACATTCATTAATCTCTTTTATATTGTTTGTAAATTTTAGTGATTTCTCTTTTAGTAATTCTTTTTTTGATACTTCTTTAGTATTATCAATATTTCTTTTAAGCTGGTTTATTCTTTCCTTGTCCACATCATAACCTAAAACATTAAATTTAGAGGCCATTCTAATTGATAATGGTAAGCCCACATACCCAAGACCAATTATGCCAACAGTAATTTTTTTATTTTTTTGCATTTAGTTCTACAATACTTTCTACCATTTTTTGTGAAACGTTGGACCTTAAATATTTATTTATAAATTCAGAATTATCTTTTATATCCAATTCAATATTTTTATATATTTCAATAGCATTATCCAAATCACATGGATCAAATATATATGAATTTGGCAATTCTTTCTGAAGAAAAGTTTTAGGAAAACCTTTTAATCCAGCAAATATTGGCTTACCGATAGCTCCATATTCGAAAATTTTAGAAGGTAATACTTTTTCAAATGATTTAAAATTATTCAAATGCAAAAACAATATGTCTGCATTGCGGTAATATTCTAACAACTCGTCTCTTCTGACTGGTTCAATTAACTTAATATTCGATGAAGGATTATTATTTATTTCTTTAATTAACTGAGCTTTCTCACCTCCATCACCAATAATATAAAAACACACATTTTTTCCTAAATTTGATGATAGTTTTGGTAATATATTTGCAAGTCCTTGGCCCTTTCCGATATTTCCTGCATAGGTGATATTTACTTTTTCTTCCTTTTTTGCAATTTTATCATTTTTTTCAAGTTCAAACGTAGATAATTTATTAAATTCTTCATCTATTCCGTTAGTAAAATAGTCATAGTGTTTTTGAGGATATTTTGTCTTAAAATAGTCTTTGAAACCTTCAGATATTAGATTTACTTTATTTGCTTGTGATAGCATGAATCTCTCTAACAAAGAGATAAAGGGAGATAAAAAAATGGAAACAAGTTTTGGATATATTTCATAAATATTATCTAAAAATATATCCCTGATATCAAGATAATAACAAGAATTTTTTGTGTATGCAACATAAGCACCCAATACCCCTGTTAGCAATCTTGAAGAGGTAGCGAAAACAATATTATAATTTTTTTTACGTGAAATCTTGACCGCATAAAATGCAAAATAAAAAAAGTTGATTATTAATCTAACATTATTTTGAAAATAATTTGGTAATTTAATTCTGTGAATAACTAGATTGTCTTTTTTTTCTTCTTCTTTTGTGTCTAATATATAACCTTTATATCTATTAGGAAAAGTAGTTATAACTTCAATTTCATCATCAGGTTTAGAATTTTTAACTAAATAATCTACCAACGATTTTGATCTAAATGATCCAGCTCCTAAGTCTGGTGGATAATTAAATGTGAGATATAAAAGTTTCATAATTCAATTTTAAGTTTTGAGTAATCTTTATTGATTTTTAATTCAATACATTTACTTTTGATTTTCTTATTAAAATAAGGATACCAATCAGTATCTTTTAGTAAGAATTCACAACCTTCATAGGTTAGTCTAACTTGTCTACCTGATGATAGTAATAAAGTATTCTTATCAACAATATTAATATCTGGGTGAAGATAAAATCTTGCATATGCGCAATTGAATTTACCCCTAAGAAAATCATTTATCTGTAAATACTTTTCACTAAAAACCCATTGTCTTCGATGATAAATACTGTTCTTTTTTTCAATATAACCATCATGCTCCGCTTCAATTTTACAAGAATCTGTTTTAATTTCATGATTCAATAATGAAATCTTAGCTCTTTTGCCCAATCTAAAAGATTTCCACACCTGAGATGAATTTTTATTATTTACTTCAACAGTGTTATGAGATTTAGTTGATCGTTCATAGTTTCTTTGTCTACCTTCTTTATATGTTGATATGCCAGAATTAACAAAACACCTTTCTCCAAATAAGGACAATTCAAATGACAGACTAGCTGCATGACTATGACCAGGCTGATCAACTCTATAAAAATCACCAACATCACCTATACAATTGTAATTTTTGTTATAAAAGGAGAAGAAACCTGACTTATTTAATATTTCTATTTTATTTCTTTTAAAATTATAAGATTTGTTAAGAACTTTTCCGGCATAATTTTTTAAATCGGATAGAGAATAAGAATTTTCAAAGTTTGTATCTCCAAAAAATGGCGGTAAATTATCTTGATGACAGATATAAAAATAAAATTTTAAGTATTTATCTATATTAGTTTTTAAAATTTTGTTAAATTTTTTACTCGCTTTTTGATTATGAACTTTAAGTATATCAAAAATTTCAATTAAATCTTTTGTAATAATTGAATGGTACATTGGACTTCTTTCATAAAATCCACCGTCCGCTAAAGTAAATTTATCTATATATTTTTGGAATAATCTTGTTCCTTTATCAAAGAATTTTTCACTTTCGTAAGATTCAAATAATATTGAGGTGTAAATTAAAGCTTTTAAATTAGTTAACAAATGGTTTCCCGATAAATGATATTCAATTCTTTTATTTACCCATCTTAGCTGTAAGTAAATTGAGTCTATGATTGCTTTGTCAAAATCTTGATTGTTAACGCACCATTTTGTCATATTTATAATTCTTAGCGAAGTAGGATATGGATCCCATGATATTAGATTTTTATTATTATTATCATTTATCCATTTCAAAATTATA
>MDTD01025783.1_pt1 | contig 11756 bp, 5 predicted proteins | sample 811221 | NCBI WGS metagenome assembly MDTD01 (sample SAMN05326646, study PRJNA326480) | marine metagenome | isolation source: seawater | place: Pacific Ocean: South West | collected 2011
ATTTCGCAGCGCATCTTGAGTGCGCCCCCTTTGACCACTCGGGTACTCCGGCTTGAGTCGGCCGCAGAGTTCATCAAACATCATTCTTCCTCATCGAAATAATCTTGATTATTTCTTCTTGAGTTAGCCATAAACAACAAAATTCCAGCGATGAAAATCGACAAAAACGACAGACCAAGAAGCGTTGTTTGTGAATTGCTCGAATCTTCACTCCTTTCCTGAACACTCGAAATCGGTACTAAGGTGACATCTTGCCCGTCAAGTTGCAATCTCAGTCCAAGGTCGCCTTCTTTCCAAGCTTCAATCTCAAACGTGTGCTTGTAGGTTCTACCGGCGAGAAGTGTGAAGTTGATTTGTTCCAGTTCCTTTCCTGTGCTATCTAGAATAGAAAGATTGGATGCTCCATTGACTAAACCTATGTTTTCAACTATCGTATCGACATAGATTATGTCTCCAACTTGAGGCCTATACGGTGTGGCAATTATTTCCCTCAGCTCCGGCTCATATGCTATCCAGCGTATGAATGTCTCAATTGGGTCCACGTCACTAGTTCCACTACCAATAATTGAGCGACCTGAAGCGTCTGAGCCTTCAAACCAAACCATCAGAGAATCACCCTTTTGCAATTCAGTGGAGGTATTCATGTTTACTATGGCCGAATAGAGATTTGAGCGAACACTTTGGAACTCTACGGGAATTAGAATATTACTTTGCGAGGCTTCAATGATTCTTCCTTGCCTTACAAAACGCCAGTGCATCATGATTGGATCGGAATTTAGGCCATGGTCATCGCTTACAGTTACCTGAACTTGCACGTTCTCTAACTTATCAGAATCTACCGATACCAAATGACCTCCTGAAATTACCATTGTGGGCGAAGAGTCATCGATAACAAAATCGATTTCGTCACTTGTAGTCGTTTGATTGTATACATCGAATAACTCAGCAATCAACTTAATTTGAGTACCATAATATGACGTATCGAAAACAACTCTATTGGTTGACGTACCATCACTATTTAGTGAATTAGTCATGAATTCACTTGCATTATTCCCAATCAGTTCAATTCGATATTCAGTGTTAAATGGTAGGTTGTGTGCATAGATATCGTATCCCGCGTGGTAAGCAGAAATTTCCACATCGACGATGTCTTGGGCATGAATAAATGCAATACCATCCACGAAATCTCCAAGAGGGGCAATTTTGTCTTTCACACCGTCTATCCGTAAATTGATTCCACTATGCAATGACCAGTTATAGAGGTTAATTGAGGTGAAAATGACATCGAGTGGAGCATTCTCATCCCACAAACTTAGTGAAGGAATATTAGAGGCGCCACCTAATTTTTCGTCTAAGTCCCATCTTAACTCAAAATGGATGTAAACATCCCAAGTATTCGTTTGCCATCTTTGCACTGATTCTGCCCTAGGTGGCTTGATGAAACAACCAACGTCATGGTGAATTTCACCACTCCACGGTGTCCACTCAATGTCGCAAATTCCCAAGTCCTTCGAAAGAACAATTCGCATCATATCTATCGAATCAATACCGTTATCATCTGATACTGTGAAATTGAATGTCTGAGTATTACCAGGCAATAAGAATCCATCCACCCTGTCAAGGCTAATCGATTCGCCACCAATCCAAGTTGAGTATCTTGGTTGCACATGTATTCTAGCTAGTGGTTCTGATGAATTTCCGCCTCCAACCAGCGGGTTACCTGCAAGGTCAAAGCCTTCGAAATACACGTCTAACCATCCCACCTCTTCATTGGGTAATGGTACATTACTCTCATCGATAAATGGCAAATCAATCGTCGCCTCTGTCGCTCCAACAGGGGTCAAAAATTCGATTGATTCCCAAGTCCTACCACTACGGGAGAAGTGCATCTTCATCTTGTTTGGCAATCCATTGTCGTCAGATAACTCGAGGATCAGAGGGATATTTTGTCCCGGGTGCCATACGTGTCCATCTGCAAGTTGATTGCCTCCAGGGGCATCGATAAACAGAGAAATGACCTCTGAATTATTTGCATCCAGAACAAAACGAACGTTCTGGGATTGGGATGTTGCATCTCTTGCCGTCTGCGAATTTAGTGAGCCAATTTGTGTTAATCTTGGAATTATCTTGAATTCGGTACCGCTCAATTCTTGCTCGTCTGGGGTAAGTATTGATGTGTTGAACAATCCGTTTTCATCAAAACTTGTGGTTACATTCCCAATGACTTCTTGGCCAGATAATAATTCGATATTTACAACTGCATCCTCTGGCATTGGATGAACGTTGTTTAGTCCTGAATACCTTACTTCACCAGCAACCGTAACTTCGTTTGAACTCATTACATTGAACGGCCATAATGGATTTGCAAAATCATGTAGTGGCCGGTTATCTGACCAGGCTTTGAAATCTATAACCTCTAGGTCGTTGGTAGAAGCAGCATACTGGGCAGTACCACTTATTCCCATGACTGGACCCAAAGATATCCCTGCACTATTTGTCGCCTTAGCAAACCAGTACAAGCGTGGATTATCATCAAGCATCCATTTTCCAGTCAATGACCAAGTGACGTTTTCGCCATCCCATGAACAATTATCGGAGTCTAGTTGAATTATCCCCGCACCTAAATCTTGGATGAATCTGCCCCCAGTTTCCAAATTATCCACTGTAACTTGAACGATTGATTCTGAAACATTTTGAGTCGGTGAAATACTTAGCGAAATTGATTCAAGTCCTGGCGTGTTTGGAAGAGTTTGGTGGCTGGAAATTGCTAATTGGGTTAACTCCGGAATGAATGTTTGTTGTGGCAGGGTACGCCACTCATCGATGATGGATTTCTCATGAATGATGTCGCCGTCGAAAATAATTCCACCTCTTTGCGAGGCGATAGATACTTGCAAAGTAGATGTCATATCGTCATTTGGAGTAAACAATTCTTGCAGTGACGAATTGATTGCAATCGTATGACTGAAACCTGAAATATAATTCAATGATAGTAATTTGAAATTCGTTAAATCCGATGCTGTGAATGAGAACTTGTATTCTGTTACATAGTGCGAAAACCCTGAATTTTCTATCCAGATATAATCTTCAGATAAGTTGGGTGAGTTATCTCCATCCGTTTCAAAATTGATACCGCCACGGTAACATTGAGTGATTATACCACAATTCCAAGCTTGATTGGAGAGATTTCTTGCGGGTAAAATGATCGAGAAATTCAATGATTCTGAGTAATTTAAATCAAAACCATACGGATTAGAAATTTGAAGATCAATGCCGTCTACCTCTATTCTGTATATCTGATTTGTATAATGGAATGAGCCATTCCACATCCAGTCAATTACACCATCAGCGCCTAGGTCTATACTGGGAGATTCAGGTGGAAGTAGTGTCAAAGGTTCGACTTTTATCCAACTGAAAACCTCTCCAGGCTCTATTTTTATCTCAATACTTGTTGCTTGGGCTGGTGAGAAACTATTCTCAAGAATCTTTCCGCACTCATTTTCATCCATCATCGTGCCTTGGCCGCCTACTGGCAAGGTACCAAATGCTAGCACAGGTATCTTATTTGTGACTGAACTGATCTGAGCGGAAACATTACCCTCACAATCAACGGATACATCAGCATAAGGTCTCCACTTAGGTAAATTAATCGAGAAGTAATATTCACTCGAAACCGATGATGCAGAGCCTGGATCGAGAACCCAACTGGGGAGATTTGGGTCAAGCCTTGTTAAGAGATCTTGGTTTAGATACTCGGTAATTCCGTGATGAAGAATCTTAACTCTAGGAGTGATTGTCTCATTTTCTGTAGACATTTTGACCCTGAACTTGAGTTGTTCATATTCCCATGCTGCAATATTGAGGTCAAATGGTAAAGTCAGATTTGAGTGATTATCGATAATATTGTCATCTGAATCAAGAACATCAACTAGCACACTAGTTTCATTCGGCATCTCGTATAGAGACGTCAGTCGAGCCCATCCAGCAAAATCTGAATCGATTAATGGACTAGTCCATGTTCCATTACTCTGGAATCTATCGATTACAATCCCTGCATCATCGATATACCAGCCGTCATCTTCTACGTATGTATCAGTGAAAAAGGAGAAGCGTACTCTTACATCATTTCCTGCCAAATACGAAATGTCGCCACTGACTCTGGAGAATATATGGCTTGGATTTGCAGTGCCACAACCATTTGGCACTGTTGAACCGTCAAAAATTCCGAGTTGATAGAATGGAGAATTTGGATTGACTGTTGATGTTCGGTCATAGAAACCTGAGATGTTATTTCCGAAATGTTGCCAAGTAATTCCATCATCAATAGATATGAAAATTGAACCTCCATCCCAATCTGTTTCTGTACAAATCCAGTGATTGAATGTCAATCTAGCCGTCGCGTCATCGGGAATTCGATATTTTGGAGAAATTAGATGTGTATAGACGTGATTTGAATAGATCCCATCAAGATTGATGCCCATTCCGTTAAAGCCGCTCGGCCACAAAGTAACGTTTGGACCGTAGCCATTGCTATTGTCGATAACTCCTCTCTCCCAAGAAGTAGAACCTCTGACATGGTCGATTCGCCAACCGGCTGGGAGGCCTTGAATCTCTTCAAAAGAGTCGTATGAAGACCAAGGCCCGTTGAATCCTTCCCAGTCAATGTATTGCCAATCGTTAGGATAACCGGAAACATTGACAAGATAATGGTCTGAATTATCTGTAAAATTTTCTAGCATAATCCTTGTAGAATTCTGAGATCCTGCACCGGAAAATACTGTCAAATCGTCGATCATTATACCTTCCCAGTCGTCTATTGCAGCACCACCTTGGTTGACTGTATTGTCTGTGGTTACACGGAATTTTAGCAATGTGTTCGATGCGTTCAAACTCCCTACTGCCCAATGAGGGAAGGGATGAATAATTTCTCTCCAGTCCCATGAATGCTGGTTGTAGGTAGTACCACCGACACCAATTCCGTGTGCAGGAACACCCGGAAGTGGACTCATAATCGTCCAACTACTTCCGTTATCTTGAGAAATCATAACCACCAAATTGTCATAATTACCTCCTTGCATATCCCAATTCGCTTGGTAAATCAATTCCAAAGGTGCTGTTAGTCCACTAATATCTACTGGAACAATCAACGTTCCGTCTGCGTTTGCAGAATACTCTCCACTCTTATTTCCATGGAACCATGCTGCTTGTGGGTCTCCTTGGTTTGAAAGATTGAAAGAGTCAATGAATAAGCCCTCAGTAGCAACAGAAGTATTGAGTTTATCTACGTAAAATCTGAAACCAATATTGGTTGCATTTTGCAGTAATAAATCAAGCGAATATGTCTCCTGTGTCCATGTGGTTGTATTTCCGGTCCAATTGTCAAGAGTTTGCCAATTGGTACCATTGTCAATCGAATACTGAACCCCTGCTGTGTCTCCAGAATCGAGTGAATTCCATCTATCGAATGACAGGTTAAAGTATCTCACAACCGCAGGAAGCGGCCAAAATTCTGACCTGATATAACCTGAGGAACCAGGTAGCAATGTGCCGTTTGTACCAGCAGCAAAATCTCCGGAGGTAGAATTTTCTGGGCCAAATGAAACCGCTGAAAGATTGACTGGGTACCAGAATTCATCTCCCTCTGACGACCAATGCGCAAATTGTGGAGATATCGTTTCAAAGTCTGTCATTTCACCATAGGTAGAATTTGTAGCTAATGTTAGATCGCCGTTTGCTGTAAGATATGACGTTCCGTTGACGACTCCTTTAGAGAAACCATTCACAGAATCCGCTGACCAAACAGTGCCATTATCACTAGCGGGGACCCATTTTGGTTCCACAGAGAAATGCGATGATGAGATGGTTGAATTGGTAGGAATTTTGAAACCCTCATATGTAGAATTAGAAGGTTGCATACCTGCATCATCTGGAGTGAAACTCGGCCCTTGCCAACTCGCAATATCTGCCGAAGCCCATGGGGAGAGCAACATCAGAATCACAAGAGTCAATGCTTGCCTTATGCTGTTCACCACACCTAACTCAATACTCTAGGGTTTCAATCTTCGTTTTTTTTGAGTGGTTTTTTGGATGAAGGGTTGATAGGTGTCCCGCGCCACGCAACCATACATGGCCGAACGGACAATATTGAATCCGACACAGGCCAAAGAGGTCGAGGAACAATTATTCTCGACACTAAGGCAACAGGTAGGCAGAAGCGTTCCAATGCCACTTCCACGAAGTGATTTTTGGAAGAAAGTTGGAGAGTTACTAGACACTATCGAAATGGACATCCACACCACTTACAAGAGTGTAGGTAATTCTCTCAAACTGCAGACTCTTCAGAAGCGTCAAGCGAATGTTAGGCGTACTGCTACAGAATTAGCGCGTAAGAGGATGGTTGCCCTGATGCAACATTCAGCAAGTATGGCGCTAAGGACTGAAGGTGGAGGACAAGGTCAGGACCTCGCTGCTATGGATTGGTCTCGCCATGACCCTGCAGAAAGGGAATTCTACTCAAATGCGACCGAGCAACTGAACAAGTTCAAGCAAGCAGTAAACTGGAACAGCATACAAATGGGAATCTCTTCTGAAGACTTGGACAGAGAATTGAGGATGGCTCCAGGAACAACACAACTTGACTCATTTGTGCCAGAAAGTGGAGGTCTCACAGGACATGGTCCACCGACAATAGCCCTAGAGGACAATCAAGAACCGCTTGAGGAAACATTCGACGATGAAGAGTTGCTGGCTAAAGCTGATGAATTCCCTGAATTGGCTGGTGCACAACCAATTGAGGAAGTCAGGACACATGAGCCCGTGAATGTTGAAAATCACGCTGCAGCAATGGAATTAGCACCTTCAAAAAAGAAGGAAGAAATGGATTTCGCTGCATGGGCTGCTGCAGATGCTGAATCAGAAATCAAATCTGAACCACCGGTAGACGATACTCCCGAACCGATGGAAGGAGAATTACTCAGAATAAGAATCACAAAATCTCTAGATGAACCAATTATCACGATCGATGGAGAAATAACTCTTGGTGCAGGAGATGTACTATTCCTCGACGAGATGACTGCGAACTATCTTGTTGAATCTGGTGTTGCTGAAGTTGCGACACTTTGAAGGAATTAAAAAAAAAAAAGACGAGTAAGCGGTGAGTGGAGAGATAGTTGTACTATCCTCACCGCCTACTCGTCGTGGTTAGCGCCAATTAGCGCCCCTGACAATATTGTCAGTCTTAGTTCATCGAGCGCATCGACAATTCGATGCTAACCGTATCTGGAATTGGGATTCTAGCGACTTGTCTTAGAGCGCTTTCGTCCTTTCCACTAGTGATGTCCATCTCTAGGAGGCGCTTGTGTATGCGCATTTCCCAGTGATCGTAAGTTTCACTGCCTTCACCATCAGGAGCCTTGCGGACTGGTACCACAAGGCGTCGTGTTGGTAGTGGGATAGGCCCTCGCAAACTGATGCCGCCGTTGTCACAGATTGTCTTGATCTGTGTTGCGACTGCATCGATATCGCGATGGTTCTCGCCAGTTAGTTTGATGATGGTCACTGCTGCCATGACTTGCACCTCTCTTCCAGTTAGATCGTAGTCCTATCGGAAATCAAACTCACTTCTTCTCAACCTTCATGCATACGCCAGCTGCGACGGTCTTACCCATGTCACGGATAGCGAAGCGTGAAAGTTCAGGGAACTCGTTCATTGCTTCAATAGCCATTGGCTTTGTTGGCTGGAAACGGATTAGACATGCGTCACCGGTCTTTAGGAAAGACGGGTTAGCTTCCTTACCAGACTTGTTGGTCTTCTCAAGTAGTTCCTGGAAGCGCACTGCAACCTGAGCGGTGTGTGCGTGGAATACTGGTGTGTAACCAACGGATACTGCCTTTGGAATGTCCATCAACTGAATCTGACCGACGAAAGTCTCGTCGTGGCGAACGAATGTTGGCTCGCTGTCAGAGTAACCAGCAACGTCACCACGGCGGATGTCTGTTGCTGCTAGTCCACGGACGTTGAAACCGACGTTGTCACCAGGTTCAGCCTTGTCGACCATTGTGTGGTGCATTTCGATAGACTTGACTTCAGCGGACTTCTGTGATGGGTTAAAGACTACAGTCTTTCCAACGTTTAGAGTTCCTGTCTCAATCTTACCTACTGGTACTGTACCGATACCGGAGATCTTGTAGACGTCCTGAATTGGTAGGCGAAGTGCCTTGTCGATTGGCTTGTTTGGCATTGGTGCTGCATCGATAGCCTCGAATAGAGTTGGTCCTGAGTACCATGGGCACTTGTCGGACTTTTCGAAGACGTTGTCTCCGTTTAGGCTGGATGCTGGAATCATTGGAATGCGGTCAAGTTGTGAACCGAATCCTGCGATCTTTAGTAGGTTAGTGACTTCTGAACAAGCTGCCTTGTACTTGTCTTCTGACCAGTCAACACCGGAAATATCCATCTTGTTAACGTGGATGATCAGTTCTGAAACACCCAATACCTTAGCAAGGAATGCGTGCTCCTTAGTCTGAGCGTTGACACCGTCGTTTGCTGCACATAGCAGAACTGCTGTATCTGCTTGGCTAGCACCGGTAATCATGTTCTTTACGAAGTCACGGTGACCTGGAGCATCGATGATAGTCCAGTAGTACTTCGGTGTAAAGAATTCCTTGTGTGCGACATCGATTGTGATACCGCGCTCGCGCTCTTCCTTTAGACCGTCCATAACGTAAGCAAGACCGAATCCGGCCTTACCACTTTCAGCGGCTAGTTTTTCGTTCTTTTCAATTACGTGCTCTTCGATGTGACCAGAGTCCAAAAGTAGGCGACCTACTGTAGTAGACTTTCCGTGGTCAACGTGTCCGATGAACACAATGTTGCGGTGTGGTTTACTCTTATCTTCCCATTGAGATCCCATAATGCTCTCTCCTTAGCAGTCCGCCGACATTCCACCCCTATTTGAAGACCGCGACGCGGTTTGCGGGATTTTCAATCCTAAAATGAGCGTCTGAATGGAGACCTGTCATCACTTGTACAGTAATCGAATCGTTAGAGATTCTATCTCTAAATCATTGACCATCTCATTTCTGATTGTCATGGTCCATTCACCATCCTTCCAATAAGATTCAGAGAAATGGTATGACCCTGTAAACAGAAGCAGGACACAATCTGTTTCTGAATCGCAATCACCACTGCTTCTCTGATCTACATCGATAGCGCTGGTGTTACCAGCTTCTTCGTCTGTAGAATTGAAACCGTATAGGTCGATTTTAGCTCTACAATTATTTCCTTCACCTAGTACTACATCTGTGCAGTCGCTGTCTTCTTTGGGATATACTAATTCTCCAGTTGCGCGCTTAATGGTGTTCTTTGATTCATCGTCGTAAGTCACCGAGAAACTAAAGTCAATGTCTACTGGATTATTCGATGTATTGCCCCCAATAGAGAAATCGCTCCACTTTCCGATGTAGTTGACGTACACAATCACATCATCGCTACTGGTTAGCCCCTCGCCATTTGTCACTGTCAGAGAAATTTTGTATTCACCCGGTGACAATTCTTTCCAGTCTACAGTTTCACCAGTCAAATCTGCATCGTTTTCTGGGTCACCATCGCCATCCTCGTCTCTTAGGAGGTCTAAGTCCCAGTTGTATTCTGCGATATAATCGTCACAAGGCTCACTATCATCTTCACAAGGCTCTGAATTGGATGCATCAAGCGTTACCGTTGTTTTTGCTAAAATTGACTTGCTGGATGTACTCTTGTCCATTTCACAGATGTACACTACATAGTACGAGCCGGAATTTACGCTGTTGCCTTCACAATCCGAACTCGGAGAATAGGACCCTGCGTCTGCTTCTGGAACCTGAGCATCCGCATCAATTACTTTCAGAGACCTTGTTTGAGAGTTTGAATTAGTGCCATCTGAAACTGTGAGAGTAACCTCGTAATCTCCAGCATTTGAATATGACCAAGTTGCGGTCCTTCCGGTGTCATCATATGCTCCATCATTATCGAAATCCCACTTGTAGGTTAGACCACTGTTAGCCGGCAAGGATGCTCCACCATCGAATTCGATGGTCATATCAGTTCTGATGTTTTTATCAGGGTCGAAATCGAAGATTGCCTCAACCTGAGATGTGGCTGAGTCTTCGCTTGAAAGGCATCCAGCAAAACTCGCCGAGACGAATACTAGTACCATTAGAATAGGCTTCATCACTATACCCTGAACCCTCAGTACAATTCAATACTTGCCCTTCTTGGCTAATCATCAAAATGAGAATAGAGATGTTTGACGATTGCCGGCAAGGAGATCTTTAGCAGACCAGTTAAACGCTTCAGTAACCCTTCCAAAGGCCGTGGCTAGTCTATCTGCGTAAAATTGCCCATCGTATTGTGTGACCGGGTCCTCTTCTAGCCATGGTTTAATTTCAAGCGGGCGGTTCTTGGAATTCGTAACGATGTACGCAATTTTCATGCCAGGAGTAAATGGCAAGCCTTTGTCGATTAAAGCCCGCGCTGCACGAACTTGAATCATTGAGTCAGGATTGGCGTAATCCTTGGTGAAGTCCCACGCGCCCTTGCCGCCATTCGCTCTTTTGTCCCAACGACCTTTGCAAGATTTGCTCATGATTAGGTCTCTGACTGGAACTTCGCCCTTTCTGGCTGCAGCAATCGTGTCGATTGCAAGATTGATTGCAGCCTCTGAATCGTCTGCTAAGACGTGCCTGAATATCTCTTTCATACCGTCTGTTAGATAGCGGAATGAATCTGTTCGTTGAGTCTCATATCCTTTGACCATCATCGATTCCTTAGGCCAAACTACCTGCCCGACATAACGTTTCTTTGCACCGTGACTGAAGAACACAGACATACCCGTTTCGAATTCTAACTCTGCACTTGCTTCGCTAAACCGCTCTGCGGTACTGTGTCCAAAATCGATCATTGCTTGCTTGGGTTCATCCACCCCTTCGACCGGTGTTTTGACGAAAATAGAATCTGTGTCGGAGTAAACAACGTGTTGACCTTCATCACCGAGTTTTTGAATAATCGTCTTGATGTTCTTCCTAGCCCATGCTGTAATCGACTCGCCTAACTGCCTGTGAGTAAAACGATAAAATCCACTTGCAAAGACGCCGTAAAACGAATTCATCAAAATTTTCACCGCATATTGCATTTGATCATGATAAGATCTAGTTGCCTCATCTTCTGCGTTCCTCATTCCAGCCTTGTGAGTGTCTCTTTGAGCCATCAAATCTTCAAGAAGAAATGGAACCATTCCTCTGCGACCCGTTTTATTCCTGAATTTAGCGCCGGTAGGAGCTTCATGAATTTCCTCATCTTCTGACGGCTGGTCCGTGCTGCCGTCATCAATTCTAGTGGTGTAACAGATGTTCTTCCCAATCATTATTGACGGGTACATGGACTTGAAATCAAGAATCGCTACCCAGCGGTGTAGACCTGCTTGGACGTCGTGAACATATCCGCCCTCGATCTGCCCTTCCTTCCTATCTGCAGAACCAGTGAGTGGAACTCCAATTGATGTTCTATCAGCCAATCTAATCACAAGAGAATCGATTAACTGAGATGTTGTACCGTTCGCACTAGTGTCTAGGGAAACCTTTGCTACTGCAGCAACTGCTTCTTTGCGCCTGAAAGCCTGAATTTTGTGCATTATGTCTAGAGGCAACTCAGCATCACGCAGACAGTATTCGAGCACTTCATCAGGTCTATTCGCCCACTCCTCATCCATCTTTGATGC
>MDTD01186723.1_pt1 | contig 11756 bp, 5 predicted proteins | sample 811221 | NCBI WGS metagenome assembly MDTD01 (sample SAMN05326646, study PRJNA326480) | marine metagenome | isolation source: seawater | place: Pacific Ocean: South West | collected 2011
TCTGCTTTATCGATATCTTCGAACCATATTGTAAGAGCATCTATAGTGTTAGCAATCTTTTCGAGTGCCTTTACTTTTCTTTCTTCTAATACGAGTTCTTCACTTGATTTTGTAGCCATTTAATAACCTCATGAGTTTAATTAATATTTGTTATAACTATATATAAATATAATCATAAACCTGAAATATTCAATATTTTTTTAGTTAATGCGTTCCATTTTCTATAATGATTATAGTTTGGTACATCTATTCTTTCAAACATAAATTCTCTATTGTTTAAATCTAATTTATAATCCAAGTATTCTATTGCAGATAACATCTGTGCATATTCTAATGCAAAGGATTCATTTGCAGTAGATTTACTTACTTCCTTTAATCTTTGTAATACTGAGTAATCCCATTTAAAATGATGAACTTGTGTAAAGTTCTTTTCGACTGGGTATCGTAGTGGATGTGATTTACCCCATGATGTACTTCCATCATCAAATTGTATAAAGTGTTGACCTGGTACAACATTATGTTTACCTTTTAACAATGTTACTTTATTAGCTTCAGCTCTACTTAGTGGATAACGAAAGAATCCTGCATTTGGCATTTCTTTCCATATATTAGATTCTTCTGTTATCTTTGGAAACTCACCATTCTCACCGATTCTATCAAGAAAACCACCTGTTACAAATTCCCAACCATTATCCTCACATTCATCAATAATCTGATATGTTGGTTTAGAATATAATTGTAATTCATCATCATCAGATACTATCCACCATTCATCTGGTTTCAATGATGTGATTTCATTATATAACTCCGTAACTCTTTCCCAATTGAATGCCTCTTCTATAGCAATCTTGTATGGTTTTAAATTGAACTTTTCTAATATTTGTTTTCCCTCTTCTATGACAGGGTCATCTTTATGGTGTGCATACAAAACTACAAAAACTTCCTTGACATTGTATTGATAATGTCTTAACATATGATGTAACATTGTTGTATTATGTCCGCAGACCGTAACTAAGTTTTCTCGTGGTTTCATCGTTTCCTCACAATCGTTATACCAGTAGAACTTGGTTTCCATTTCACTATATTATGATTAAATAAATTAAATACTTCAAACTTTCTTTTATCAATAGTTTTTACAAAATCAGCAGGACCAGATAAATCATCTCCCTTGTGTCCCTCTAACTCTACAAAATTATCCACATAATCTTTATCTGTATCATGTATAGTAATAATACCACCTTTGTTCATAATTTGTGAATATAATTCAAAATCTTTTTTACAACCCTCAAGTGTGTGGTCTGCATCAATATGTAAATAATCTATTTTTATATCTTGTTTTACAAAATAATCATAGTATGCTTTTTCTGTAGTTTCTTTGATAAACTTTGGTGTGAAGTGTTTTCTAAATACACTATCTTCTTTTTCCCAATCAACCTTACCATTAAACCCATTACATGCATCAACTATATAAGTAGAACCATTATCACCCCACTCCATTGTTACATCTTCATAGAATCCCTCTTGTGCTAAATCATATCTTGCCTGTGTCATTATTCGTGGAATATATCCACCACCACTTCCTAAACATACACAAGTTTTAAACTTATGAAAGTAGATAAGAGAGTAAACAATTATACCATCTCCTATGTGCATATCATCTGCACCATGAGACCAACGATAGGGAACTTTCTCTCCCTCATTCGTTGTGATATAATTCATTATATATTCATAATTTAATAATGAGTTTTTCATAAAACCTTTTTACTTGTTAAAATGGATTATCGTTACTTCCCTTATTGTGTACCAAAAATGTGCTACCAAAATATACATCCAATGGTTCAACATCTATTTGTACTACCTCAAATCCGTCTTCATCTATAACTTGTTCTAATTGTGTAATTAAAACCTCATTTCCATTCTTATCCATCAAATGACCACCAACCAACATATTTGGTACTAAGTTCCACATCCAAACATTTTCTCCTACTGGTTTGTATAACATCTCATGGTCACCTGTAATCTTTTCTTCTCCATTATTTATGTTCCAATAACTCCTAACAAAATCAAAGTTAATATCTTGTACACTTGCAGAGTGTTGTGTGAACACTTCAGTTTTCTCATCAGGAAATCTACATGCTCTCCAATCTTCTTCATCCTCATCTATCTGACCTGGCATATTCATTGATAATACCCAATCACCTATTTCTAAATCCTCTACGAGTTTTGTAGTACCATCTGCCATATCAATCTTAGTTCCTAACAAAAGACATGATGGGTCTGCAGGTGAACCATAACTATCAACTATAACTATTGATTTCGTTCTATTGGTATTGTAATTAGTTGCATGGTCATTGAATCCATCTGATTGTCCATCTTCTGCTAATTTAGCACTAATATCCATATTAATATTGTTTGTACCAGCAGGAAAGAAATCACTATCATCACCAGTACCTGTGTTTGCATTTGATATCGCTGCTGCAGCAATACTAGCTGTTGCTCCGTTGTTTGTTGCAGTAGCACCAGCAGTAGATAATGTCCAAGTAAAATTATCTGGTACATTACCAATCTTTTGATTAAACAAAGAACCTTTATCAGAGAATGTAAGAATATAATCCTCTGCAGTAGATTCCCAAAGATATGTAAATCCTGTCAAACTATCAACTGAACTAATAGAAAAATCAGACATCTTTATATCATTACCACCACCAGCATTTTGTCCTAATGATGATATTGTAGTATAATCAGAAATAGACGAACTAACTGCTCGTTTTAATTTTCCTAATGATAAATCTTGTTTTATTGCTGTTGACATTTTAATACCTCAGTATCCATCTACTACCACATCCCTTACATTTAGTTAGGAATGAGATATATTCATACCATTTAGTTCTTATCCAAGTTTTTTTGCATTTAAGACATTTCATACACTTATAAATATCAACTATTATATATTCTTAACATTTGTTCGACCCATCTCTGTTTATCACCAAAATGTTTTGTTAAATATTCTCTTAGTGGAAAAACTAAATCTCTTCTTTCTTCTAATCCCATTTTACAGATTCTTTCATATTGTGATTTGAAATCTTTTGGATTACTTGCTCTCAATGGGTATTTATATTGTGGTAACCAATCCTCTGCAAGTATAGGTACTTTACCATAATCAACTGCTTGAAATATACTATACCCAAATGGTTCATAGATATGTGCAGAATGTGATATACCCCAATCTTTACCCATAAACTTATCATGAAACTCATAATTAAATCCATACACTTTCCATTTACTTGAATCTAAATTGTTCCATTTTTTCCAAAAGTTTATTTCACTTCTTGATGTATGTACTATTGCTTCCATACCACTAAGAAAGTGTGGACATTTTCTTGTTTCCATTCTTGATGCAAAACCTATTTCATTACTATCATTTACATCAAGGTTGTGTTTAAATTCATAATAGTTTGGAATCCACTCTGTAGGTACATCTAATTTCTTATCAGTTACACCAATCCAAAATGGATGTTTAGCAATCTCACATATATCCTTTTCCCAATGTTCAACCATGTGAAAGTGATATGATTTTTTTACATCTAAAATAAAAGGTGCTCGTAAACAATCCTTTACACAAACATGAACACCATTACTATATATTCTATCTGTATTATCAAGTATGTATTTATGTGGTGCATAATATCCATGAAGTATATGTATTCTTCTTGCATTGGCAAGTAAATCCCTAAACTTTTGTTTATCTTCTCCTTGCCAATGATGTTCTAACTCATCTTTTAAAATCTCTTTGTAATTCTTTTTTATTTTTTGATGTACTTGTCTACCGGTATTACCACCTCTATTGGCACTAACACTTTTTTCAAAATTATGTGTTTGTTCTTGTGTAAGTGGTTTATTTGGTTTAGTTCTATGTATTAGTAATTTTGGTTTTACTTTTAAATGTGGGGCTATTTCTTCTATCCAATTGTTTACCCAAACATCTGCACCACCACCAACCATACTTCCACCACCTGTAGAATAATATACATCGTACTCTTTAGACATTAAAACTCCTTGTATATAAGTATAATAGTATTTTCCAAGAATAGATTATTTTTAATCTCCACCTTTACCACCAGCGTTATGTGCAATATAAGTAGAATCACCAGTTTTAATAAAGTAGTTATCAATATCCTCAACACCTATGTGTACGAATATTTCCTCTCCTACATTGTAAGTTAAATCAGTAATACCTACTGCAGTTCCACCTATGGTCATTACCTCATCAAATTCTTTATCTATGTGATATATTCTTACCCATCTATATTCTATCTTGTTTTTACCTGTATCTCCATCTGGTGTTGTTCTTTTTACAAATAATGGGTGTTCATAAGTAGCAGTAATCACTTCACCATTTTCTAATGTTAACTCATAATGGTCATAATAATAATCTTCAGTTTTTTGTACGACTGTAGATTCTGCTAGTTTACCAGTCATACCATCCCATTTATATCCTAAGTATGTTGATACTTTATCAGTACTTGGTTGGTCATCACTACTTAAATCATAAGATTTAACTTTATCATTAATAGATAAATCTTCTATATTTTTCCAAGTACCATCTGCCATCCATATTTTTGTACCATAAGGGAAACATGGGTCACCACCACCAGTTCCACCACCACCTGGTGCATCAACACTTAATCCTAATGTAAATGAATCAGAATCATATCCAACTGCAGATGCAGTCATCACTATTGTATCAGTACCAGACGAACTATCTGTACTTGCTCCTGCAGCAAAAACAATAAACAATTTATCATTTGTACTATCAAATGTTGCAATATTATTAGATGCGACAGTAAATACTTGATTACTCCATCCACTCGTACCACTTGTTGTAGTACTTGCTTGGTCAAGTAATTTAAAGTAGTATCTATTTATACCATCACTTGTTCCATAAGTAGTATGGTTTACTGAAAGACTAACACCATTTGTTTTAGTTCTAAAATTACTACCATCAGTTATTTCTAAATATTGATTGATGGTATCACCATTTGTCCACTCACCTGTACCTGATGCATTATCAATAGTACCACCACCAAAGTAATGAAAATCAGCACCATTATTAACTGAGACATTTAGTGCACCTGCATTGTTGTTAAATGCCATGGTTGTATTCATTGATACATTAAATGGGTTTGATTCTTGTAAGACAGTACCACTATAACTATCTTTTCTTACTACCAATCTAATTTGATATTGGTCTGTACCAGTAGGTGTAGAAGCACTATTATATGTAACACCACTACCTAATCTTGATGAATCTCTTGGTGGGTCAATTGTTATACCATCAAGTGTAAATGAAGTAGCGTTAGTGGTAAATGTTATATTTTGAGTATATTCTTCGTTCCATACAAATATACCTGTGAACAAAGATTTATATACTTTAGCTTGGATAAATAAATTTGCATCATTATTGACTGTTACACTACTTCCATTAGCAGATGTAGTACTTGTACCTCTTATTGCATTGACTGTTGGTGCGGAATAACTTCCATTTGTTATACTTGTAAATGTTTTTGATGTTGCAGTTCCTGCGTTACCAGAAGAAGTAGTACCATTAAATATTACTGAATATGAATCATTAATTGTTGAATTATCTGTCCAACTGACTGTGACACTTTTTGTAGTTTGTTTACTTGTAAGTGTAATTGTTTGTCCACCACTACCAAATGTAAAATCACTTGGATTACCTACATCACTTAAAGTAACATTAGTAGTGCTTTGTGATGTAGAAATACTTGTTGCTGCTAATGGTGGTACATTTGCAAAATCATAATATTCTGATATTTCACCATCTGTTGCAATCCTTATAACATCACTATTAACACTACCATTTAGACCATCAATTTGATAAATCTTCATGTATTTGTTATTACCATTTGCTGGTGATAATCCACCATCTCCTTGTAATACAAATAAATCTTCACCTTGTGCAGGTGCACCAGAAGTTGCAGGGAATATTACAACATCATTGTTTGCTGGAATACTACTATCAAGAAATGCTTCTTCTGCAGAATTATGTGCACCTGTAAATGTGGTTCCAGCTGAACTAACTCTTCCAACATATAATGTAAGTGTTTGTGGTACTCTAACTACGACTGTATCTAAATCTTCAAAACCTGGGTCTGGGTCTTGTGCAGTATTATTGTTATTAAATTTTGCTTGTAGTGTTGCTTGATTACCTGGACCAAGAGTACCAGTTATAATTCCTAAATTACAAACTAAATCATTTATACTGACTGGTGTGATATCTGAATCTACGATTGAAGAATCTGAGACTGTTACCTCTCCCTCATCATTAATGACTGTTTGTGTACCAGTTCTTACAATTCTAAATGTAATAGTCATATCAGTTCCGTTGTTACGATATCCTTGATAAGTTATAGATGTTGGTGATATAGTGGTTAAATTCTTTTTCGTTGGGTTAGGAAATGATGATGATGCAGTAATCTTTGGATAATGTTTAACTAATACATTTGAAGTACTTGTACAAGTAGTATCTGAATCATTTCCACCCTCAAGTGTAGTGATTAATTGAACTACACCAGTACCTGTTGAATCTGAAGCTGAACCAGCAACAAACTGAGCATTTTGTGAACTTGTATTATTTAAAGTTGCTCCACCTGGATTTGTGGTTAAACTATATGCATAACTTACAATTGATGCAGTATCTGTTTCGTTTGTTGGGTCATTAAATGTAAAACTTGTACTTGTTGAATTATTAAATGAAGTTCTAACTAATTGATTATTATTTGCAATTACATTTTTAGTATTAGCACCGACAGGAAAAATAGTGTATTGTCTTGCTCCATTAAAACCACTACTTTCATCAGCAGTAGGTGGTCCACCATTTGTTTCAACTGCAGAATTATCATTTTGTGCTTGTACTTTATAAAAGAAATCTAATGTATTATTTGAATCTGCAGTGATTGTAAAACTATTACTTGTTGGTGTACCAACATGAGAATAACTACCACCCTCTGATGTTGCTCTAAAAACTTTATATTTTGCTGCATAAGTACTTGCACTCCAAACTATTGCTTGGTCTCCACTATATCCACCTGATGTAGTACTGAAGTTACCTGGGTCTGTTGGTGCCTTATCTATAACTACAACATCTTCCGAAGTAGATGTTCTCGCATCTGGTAAATGTTCACCACTCGAATCCTCATCTCTTACATAGATATCATATAATCCCAACTTATTAACACCAACATCTGGTACATTATAATCAAATGATTGTGCAGTTGCTGTATTTTTTGTATTAACTAATACTTGTCCATTTGTTGCTGATAATGTATGTGAATCTGCATGACTTTCTTCATTTCCACTACCAACACTTGCAAAACACATTATAATATCAGCTTTTGCCATATTAGTAGAAGTAAAGTTAACACCGAGGTCATTTGATGCTGCTCTTCTGACTGTTTGAGAATCGGTAGTTAAATTTGTTAAAGCTTGTTGTGATAAGACTGTTGCAGATATATTTATAGATTGTGTAGTAGAGGTTGCACCATTACCTGAAACATTACATTGAAATGTATATGTTATACCACTTGAACCAGCACCAAAATTACCTTGTAAAAAAGATTGACCAGTACCACCACCTGCAGTTGTTGTAAAATCACTTGGTGCAGTCCAATTAAATTGTATGGTATCACCAGTTGCTGTGGCAGTAAATGCTAAATTAGTTTGAGTATGACCCGTTGGTGTTAATCCACTTGAATAACTTCCAAGTACATCTGCAGTAGTTGCACTATTATCCTCTACTAAACTTACTAATGGTATAACTAAGAAAGTATCAGTTTGATTATTTGTTTGTGATGAATCTGCAGTACCAGCATAACTAATTGTATAAGAACCATTTGCTGTACCTGGTGTAAGGATTAAACTACCACCAAAACCACTTTGTGTGCTTCCATTAAAATTACTACTAATTGTCATACCAGCATTATGACCAGAAGTAAGTGATGCAGCAAAAGCTTGAGCACTACCATTCACATTAACTGATTTATCTCCACTTGTTGCATATATAAGATTAGGAAATAAAAAAATTGCAGAACCTGCTGTCGTTGCTGCAGTACCAGATGAATATTTTGCTTTTGGAAATAGTGTTTCTTTAGATGTACTACTATTTGGACTTGAATGATTTAAAGTGAATGTATGTGTTTGTGAAGTATCTTCTACATAACGAGAATCAACATTTTTAGTAGATGATTGTAACATATTTGCTGATGTGTTATCATCATCAACTCCAAGTACAAACAACAATCCATTTGCACCTTTTGAATGTGCACTGACTGTTACTGTCCCACCTGTATTTACATTTTGTGGTGTACGACCAACATTTGAAATAGCTCTGTTATATTCTACATTTACATTTGCAGTAACTGAATTAATAACATTTCTTGTACCGACAGGATTACCAAATAACTTCATGGCAACTTGTACCACACCAGGTGTGTTTGCTATTTCAAGTATACCCTCACCATTATCTGGTGTTGAATCTGAAAGTGTGACTGTCATCGTACCACCATCTCCAGCAGTTACTGCAGTACCACTTGTGAATGAACTTGATACTAATGTACCTGTACTGACACTTGGTGATGGTGTTAAATCATTAACTGAATCACCTGCATCATCTACTTTTTGTGTAGCGAATGATAAACTACCACCAGCTATTTGTCTACGATATGTAAACGCATCACTAAAGTTTGTATCAAATGAGTTATTTGAATCAGTTAATCTTAACTTTAGTGATTCATTATCTTCATCATTAATATCAAGTACATTATCAAAAGTATATTGACCAATTGAATTATCATTTTCAGTACCAGTTACTCCACTATTACTACTACCACCAACTGCACTACCATCATTTTTAACGACTGTAAAAGTAAGTTGGTCATCACCATCATGTGTTTCATGTGCTGCAAAAACACCAAGTGATTCTCCCTCTACGAGTTGGTTACCTGCACTTGATAATGTAGTGGTGGTTGGTGCACCTTTGTATAATATTATTGTAGTAAAGTTACCTGGAAAGTTCGAACCCCAAAAGTGACCAAGTTTATCCTCATTACCAGTCAAAACATCTCTATCACTTGATTGGTTATTTACACCATTTCCATCAAGGTCTCCAACTATAGATGCATTTGCACCGAAACTATCAGAAAGAGAATCTAAACTTATATTAGTACCTGCGGATGGTGTGCCTGATGTATCTTGTTGATTATTAAAGATATCAGATATTTTTATTTCACTACCACTACTCGGAAGAGCCATCTCTCAACTCCTGTACTTCGGATTTAAGTTCCTCTATTTGAGTTTGTTGTTCTTTAACTGCCTCCACTAATAATGCAACAACCTTATCATAGTGAACTACTTTAGCTGGTTTATCTGTAATTATATTATTATGTTCACTTACGAATGGTTCTAATCCTTTAACACCCTCAATTTCTTGAGCAATAAATCCTATATCATGTCCTCTATCATTGTAATCTGTTTTCCAATCAAATTCCACACCTCTTAATTGTTGTACTTTAAATAATGCACTTTCTATTGGATTGATGTTTTCTTTAAATTGTATATCAGAGATTGTAGCAGAGTAACCAACAACATCTGCCTTTGCATGAAAATTACCACTTGTATCAATCAATGCATCAATACCACTTGTTCCCCCTACACAAATTTCCAGTCTGCTAGGGCTAGGACTGGAATTATAAGCTATTTCAGCAGAAGAACCTATTCTAAATCCATTACTCGTACCAGTTCCTGCTCTTATATATCCATCAACTCTTATATTACCATCTGTTTCAAATAAAATATCAGTAGTTTCTGAAGTTGGACCTTGACCAATTCTAACCGATGGTGAAGTTTGTTCTCTTTCTCTAACAAAAATAGAACCAGTAACATGAGTTTCACCCAATATATCAATTGTCTTATCACCCTCAACATCAGTTCTAAAATAAGCGTTTGCATCATTTTCAAGTGTTGCATTACCAAGATTAATTGTTTGAAGTCCAGCAGGTGCTAACTGAGTTATTTTGTTACTTGGTGAGTGTGATGCAGCACTAAATTCTACAGTCACATTAAGAATACTTGAATTGACTGTTAAAGTTTTTGACCCTTGTTGGAAAATTTGTATAAATCCGTTGTTAGTACACGAGAATGATTCTATTATAAAATAGTATCTATCATTACCATCCCCATTTATAGCGGTGTGGTTAATAGTCTTGGTTTTTGTTCTACTAAATACATGAGTTACATCATCTATAAAAGCTGCTTCAGGACTTAATGTTTGAGTTAAACTTAATGAACCGATTTGTGTATGTGTACTACCACCATCATAGTGCATTAATTTTGCGGTACCAGTCGTGGATGCACCAGCACCTAATAAATCAAAATTTGTTTGATTGTGTTGTGATGTATTTACCTCTACTCGAATTTTTACACTAAATGATGTATTATAATTTTTACCATTTGTTAAATTTGCACCAGTTGCTCCGTATGCATTTGCAGTGGATGAATTAGTAGCAGATGTCCAAGTATCACTATTACTTGAATCATATCTACCAACTAATGGGTCACCACTATAGGTTTGTGTTTCATTTTGACCGATATCGGTTGTGATTGTAGCTCTATCGGTACTACCACCACCTGTATAGGAATTACCACCTCCACTCAACACAACATCTGCAGAACTAAAGTTTGGTACAATCTCTCCTCTAAAACTACCAGAAGTAATTCCAATACTTGATGTTTCAGGTGTAGCATCAAATACTATAGCATTATCTGCAGTTCTTAATTGGTTTTCATCAATTTGCCAACCTTGTGTATTTGAACCAAAGAATCCACTTTCTGCACTAACATTTCCTCTAAATGATGCAGATACTGCAGATAAAACTCCAGTAGAATCCACACTAAAGTGACCGAAGTTCATCTCCAAACCACCCTCTTTACCAATATTTCTTATGTATTGTGAACCACTTTGTATGTTGAACTCACCACTACCACTTAACCATACACCCTCACTTCCTGTCCAAGTATTACCTGGTATATTTTTCTCATCACCCAATGATATAAATTGGTCTGCAGATGAAGCAGTAAAGTTAGTTGAAACTAATTCTATTGCATCGGATGTGATTGTTCCACTATTACTAAATGTTGTATTTCCAGCACTTATCGTTGTAGCACCTAATGTCCAACCACCGATTGTTCCACCATTAAACAATACATTTGAACCAGTTATCTGACCATTATATCTTGCTATAAACCTACCCTCATCTGGTGAGGAAATAAATGTTGGACCAGTGGTAATTCCAGCAGTTGTTTTATCAACCGCTTTTTCAAATTTTAAAATACCTTGTGTAGTGGTTGAAGTTATTGTAGTATCATCAATTGTAAATCCACCTATCGTACCACCACTTGCATTTATACTACCTGACATTTCTAATCCAGCAGATGATGCAGATAAGACTGTTGTGTTTGCATCAGTTTTTATTTCAAATGCATCGGAACTTATTGCTATGTGTTCACTAGTCGTTTGACCAATTGTTGTTGTGGCACCAAACGATGCAACGGTCGTGGATGAATTAGTTTTAACATCAAAAGAATCACTATCAATACTTATGTGTTGTCCACTTGTTCCACCAATTGTTGTTGTGGCACCAAACGATGCTTCCGTAACATCCGTTCCACCCGTATCCACA
>MDTD01020155.1_pt1 | contig 11754 bp, 12 predicted proteins | sample 811221 | NCBI WGS metagenome assembly MDTD01 (sample SAMN05326646, study PRJNA326480) | marine metagenome | isolation source: seawater | place: Pacific Ocean: South West | collected 2011
CAACCGCTAAGCATTGTGTGATTAAATTTTTTTCATACATATTCCATCAATCAACCATTAAATTAGCGACAAATACATCTCAGCTTATTCATAATGGGACTGTTGCAAAACGCCTAGATCAAGGCATTCGAGCCAACATTACCGGAGCTTACTGAGCGTAAGTGAGGACAATGTTGGGGAGACTAAACGCAGAAATAGGTATTTTTCAACAGTCCCATGATGCACGCGTTAAACCAATGTCTTCTCCACAAAATTCTACATGATCGATGAATACATATTCCGTTAACATATTTACGCATCAAAAAACGGTACCGACAAATATCTGTTCAACCACCACGTCTATTGATAAACTAAGCTCATGTCGAAAAACTTTAGTTTAATTTCGTTGGGCTGTGCACGAACCTTAGTTGATTCAGAAGAACTGGTCCAATCCATTCAATCCGTGGGATTTAGCATGGTCCCTGAGGGCACCAAAGAGGAAGTGACGGTACTCAATACCTGTTCCTTTATTCAAGCCGCGATTGAGGAAACCGAAGACAATATTCAGTTACTCATCGATCGAAAAAAAAATAATGAGATCAAATATGTTTGTGTGGTGGGATGCTACCCCTCCCGATTCAAAGAATCCCAACTCAAAGAAAAATACCCCGATGTGGATCTATGGTGCACCACCAAAGACGAAAAAACCTTGCACAAACGCATGGCTGAGCTTATTTTTAACAAAAAATTCATTCCAGAATCCCAAAAGCAATACACTAAAATCAGCCCCAGTCATTTTGCGTATTTAAAGATATCTGAAGGGTGTGACAATTGGTGCGCCTTTTGCACCATTCCAAAAATACGCGGCAAACACGCCTCAAAAAGCATTGAACACATTCGCCAAGAGGCAAAGCTTCAAATGGCCATGGGGGCCAAAGAATTGGTCATTATTGCAGAGGACACCACGGCTTGGGGCGAAGACATTTATGGCGAGCCCTGCCTTGAAAAACTCATTGAAGGCCTAGCGGATTTGGATGTTTGGATACGACTCATGTACATTTTCCCATCACGCATGAACGATACGTTGATTAACGCCATTGCCAATACCAAAAATGTGATCCCCTACATCGACATGCCCATTCAACATGTGAATTCAAACTTGCTCGAACGAATGAACCGTCGCCACGACAAAGCGTTCTTAGAAACCATCATTCGAAAAATGAAATCCGCCATCCCAAACCTGGCCATTCGGACCACCTTTATTTGTGGATTTCCCGGCGAAACGGATGACCATGTAACAGAAATTTGTGATTTTCTAGATGAGTTTCAAATCGATCACATTGGCTGTTTTACCTATTCCCCGGAACGTGAAACACGGGCCAATAAATTTGACGACCAAGTGCCATTGGAGATCGCCCAAGAGCGATTGGATCGCATCATGACACATCACCATCAACAACGCGGGAACCGGCAACTCAATCGACTGGGAGACACCATCGAGGTATTGTACGAAGGCAACCGAGCTTGCCGAAGCGTCTTCGAGGCCCCCGATGTCGACTACATCATCATTCTTGATGCTGACCCAGGCACTGCGCCCGGATCAAAGCTCAACGTCAAATTAACCGGTGTCTCAGGCATTGATTTTCTAGCCAAAGAAGTTTAATCACCATCTCCCAACATCCATCATTTACTTTGGCCCAACCCATCGCTTATGATAAATGCATGGCATCCATTTTCACAAACATCATCCATGGCGACATTCCGTGCCATAAAATTACTGAAAACGATCAATTTTTTGCGTTCCTTGATATTCGCCCCATCGCACCAGGCCACACATTGGTGATTCCAAAAGTTGAAATCGATCGCTTTTTTGATTTGGACAACGACCTTTTATCCCACTTCCTACCTTTTGCCAAACCCATCGCCACAGCCATTGAGGCGGTTGTGCCCTGTGAACGGGTTGGACTCATGGTCGCTGGCCTTGAAGTGCCCCATGCGCACTTGCACCTGGTGCCCATTCGCTCCATTGGGGATTTAAGCTTTGCCAATGCCACACCCGCCGATCAAAATGAGTTGGCCATGATGGCTGAAAAAATCACCCAAAAACTCCACCAATAATTGATGGCCAAACCAAACAATTCATGAAATAAAAATAAAAAAACAGAAGCGAAGTGATACGAAAATGAACCCTGCCATCTGTCCATCCACTCATTTTGGACCCATACCATATAATCTACGCGACTCCAGGCCTGGAGTCTCCAATATCCACACTGGTGATGCCAGAATGGGACAATGTTCCCTTGGATCAGATTCAATCAGACCCACTGGTCACCATCATATCAACACGATCGGTCGAGTTAATCAATGACAGTGACCAACCCATTGGCATGGGCGTATGGATCAACGGGCATATCATCACGGCTCGACACATTTTAGACGAGCATCCATCATGCAAAGTAAAATGCAGCGATGGGTCCATCCGAGCCATGGACACCGTCATATTAGACGATAACTATGATGCGGCCATCATTCAATGCAAAGGCCATGGCCCCGCCACCGTCATTGCATTTAATCCCAATCCGATTGGGCGTTACGAATGCATCTATAATAATAATGGTCAGCGAGTGGTATCTTCTGGCGACATCGTTGGTGAAACTCAATATGCACATTCTGAATTTTTATTGAACATCCCACTCAATCCGGGGACATCAGGAACCGGCGTATTTACCATGGATGGGCATTGCATTGGCATCATGATTTACCATCAAAAAAAGTATGGGCATGTTCGCCAATTCATACCATTCACACAACTGCGGCCATTGCTTCAACACACTGGCATTCAGGCCGATATCGGGGCACACCAATTTTTAATGCCAACCACTGGCATTGGGGTATACTCAAATGGGCAACTCACACCAGGCCCCGGGGAATATGAAGTATTTACAACATAAGACGCCAAAACTCTTGGAAAAGAATTGGCACAAGCCATCATGCAAAATGACGCAAATGAACCCATTGACACATGGATCGATCAATTATGGGCCTATAAATACAGTGGACTATTCACCATGGCACATGGGTTTAGCGAAGCGCAGCTAAAGCTATTTCAATCGCTTAACTTTAATCACATAGAAACTTGCTTGGATGCATTGACAACAACGCACGGTGAACTTCACGATCTAAAAAACGAACAGGTTGCCACCAATAAAGACCTGCAGACCATCTTAACTGAACATCACTTTAACAAAGAATCGTATCGACACAACACAGCATTACCTGAAAACCTGGGACATGTACCAAACCAAAACTCGTTATGGGTGAGTACGTTCGACAATGAACTGGCCGTATCGATTGACAACTCCACTAATGCTGGGGGAGATACCGTTAAAGCATTTTACAAAGGCCGCTACATTGGCACCTACTCTCGAAAACTAAAGTTCATGGGCCATGGAAAAGAAAACACCAACCCTCATTGTGGAAAAAACAGATCAAAGTTAACGGGAAAAAACCAAAGATATTTAGAGGCATTAATTTAGAAAATAAATGTTACAGCCATGCATTCCTTGATATAATGCAATCATGAAAAAAACATTATTATTATTAATGCTTGTATTGAGCATATCCAATACCATCCATTCCCAATCATTGGCGGAAAAAAAAGAAGCCAATCGTAGAAAGCCAAAAAATAATACGTTATCCAAAGTATTGGGTGTGGCCGCCGGTGCCGGTGCAACAAAAATTGCAATGGACAAATCCAAAGAAAAAAAAGTATACCGCCCCTACACAAAAAAAGAGCTCAAAAAAATCAAGGCGTATTTTACACGGATTGGAACATTTCAAGCCAACTACCGAACCGGATCGAATAATAAATCAGGACTCAATAAAATGGATCAACAGGGCCTTGAAATATCGTATCGGCTTCCACATTATTTTACGTTAAACTATCGAAATAAAGAATATTCATTTGCTGATGACTCGATTCAAAGCATCAACCAATACTTTTTGGACTATTCATTGATGCCCATTTTAATCGGGGCATCTGTGAGTCAGGTGGGGGCATTTGTTGGAATTAAAGCCACCCGTATTGTGCCATCAAGCCTTGAAACGAACCATGACCCCATATTTGGACTTCATTACAGTTGGCATAATTTAAACAGTTTTTACTCATTGCATGCGCGCTATTTTTCATCAATAACAAACTTTAGTGATTTCACCATGGATTCATTAACGGAAGTCTTTGCGCGAGGGTATTGGGAATTTATTCAAGCCGACCTTGGTGCCGAATTGGACCTAACCGATACGGAAAATATTGATGCGTCCATTTTTGCACGCATTGGAGTTAAGTTTTAATTGATCCCATCATCGAGGGAATCACATGCTGATTTTTTATGATTTTGAAACCAGTCAAAAAGATTTCTTAGGGCAAATTCTGTCCTACTATTTTGTATTGGTCGACGAGACCTTTCAGCCAATTCAAGACTGCGAAGGGCTGATCAAACCCAACCGATTGGAATTGCCCGCTTGCGGTGCCATTCAAGTCAATAAGTTATCCATTCGTCAATGCATGGAAAAGGGCATCAGTGAATTTGACGCGGCAAATAAAATACATGCGTTTTTACAACACGTCACAAACGAGCATGGGCATGTGCCGCTGGTGGGGTTTAACTCGGCACGCTTTGATTTTAAACACATTGAAAAATTATTATTAAAACATGGCTTAAGCCCAACATTTTATGGCAAAATAAGTTCATTGGATGTGATTCAATTTGCAAGATATTGCGCACTGAATCACACCGAAAGTTTCCCGTTTGTTCGGAAAAAACGGCAAGATACCGACACATTCAGTTTCAAATTGGAAGACTTGGCCACTGAATTTGGGTGCTTAAATGACGCACAAACACATGACGCCAAAGACGATGTATTGTTAACCATTGAACTTACAAAAGCATTGGAAAAACGCTTTGACATCACCTTGAAATCATTTTATACCCAACAACATAACCTTGACGCATTCACGACGAGTGGCGTTTATTTAAAAGAACCCGTATTTCAATTTGAACAAATCTCTGACACTCCCATTGTGACGTATAACGAATGGCTTGTGATTGGCAAAGCATCAAAAACAACATTTATCTTATTGGATATCGATGCCTATGAAAATAAACCAAGGGATCAGTTCTCAGACTATGGCACCCTAACCAAATACCTAAATACAAGAAGCCATGCCCTGATTTGTTCAACACACCCGAAAACCGATCGACACAAAGCCATATTGAAAGACCCAAACATCCAAAAAATTGCAGAAAACGCATTGCAATATTTTACCTTATTTCCTGTGGACTGGGACATTGAGTACCGACCATGGTCCATGGGCTTTGAGTTGATCCAGACCTTACGCCACTACATCGAGCGATTGCATCAAACCCCCAACGAATACGATGCCATTATTAACGAATGGAAACAGTTAAAAAAGAATACCCCCAAGCCACACGACAAACTCAACTTGATGATCACGTTATTTAATCGATTTTATTTAAACCATCATCCATCCCCCAAGCCCGAACACCTCCAAAAATACATTGGCCCCCGATACATCACGGGCACCATGCATCGAAACAGTATGGACCAGATCATCCCTCAAACAGAGCTCACCACAATTGAGTTTCATCTTACATCTTATGACCCTGGAAGCCATGAGTACCGGGTATTGAGTGAATTGCAGGACTATACCAAACAATTCATTGGAACCCATATTCCATCATCCTAAAATTAAATCGAAATCACCAAATAGGCATCCCAACTCGTAAAGGCCTTGGCCTTGCGATGCTTTTGGAGATCCAATAGACGGCACCCTATGCCCAACCCAACCGTAGATGACAGCTCCCCTTCCGCGGCAAACATGAGCGAATACATTGGGCGTTGATTGGCCGGGGCTGAAATCATCCCTCCAAAATAGCCATGGTAGTAATCCACCCAATAGCCTGGGGATGCATTGTCCTGAGTTTCGTCATAGCTCACCCCAAAATCAATCACTTCTTTGGCCGATTTGACATACCGAATACCGCCGGAATAATCGCCCGAATTTGTAAGAGATGTTAATAACTTAAAATCAGATGAAAACACATTCACACAAATCATGAGCCCAATTAAAATTACATATTGCATAACCGCCTCCAATGTTGACCTATTCATGTATCGATACAATCAACTCACCCCTAAAGAACTCAATGAAAAAATTGGCATAGCTAATGGGGCATGCCATTTCATTGGCTAAAGGTCAGGCATTTTTTTAATCGAAATATTTGGAGAATGTGTTTAAATTTGAGTGAGGTCGAGGCACTTTGGCGAAAAGCGCAGTTTAGGGCCACCTAAATGAGCACTGCATCAAGAAAGTAACGCAGACATCGCTCAAATTTAAATGCTTGGCGCGCTCGCAGGGAGTCGAACCCCGAACCTCCTGATCCGTAGTCAGGTGCTCTATCCAATTAAGCTACGAGCGCGTGAAAAAAATTATACCACCCCACCCCATCATCGTCCATTCATAAAAACAGGTGAGGCATCTACCTCAAAACACAAATGAACGGTAAAATAAGAATATGACACAAATCAAACGATGGTTGTTGGGTTGTTTAATTCTTATTGCAGGGATTGTCTTGGTTGGTGGGGCCACACGATTGACGGGGTCCGGGTTATCGATGGTGGATTGGCGCCCGATTATGGGCAGCATTCCCCCCATGACAACCGCTGCTTGGGATGCCACCTTTAATGCATATCAGCAAAGCCCTGAGTTCCAAAAAATTAATTTCAACATGACATTAAGCGAATTCAAATCCATCTTCTTTTGGGAATACATTCACCGCATGTTGGGCCGGCTTATTGGGCTTTTCGCGGTTATTCCATTTCTATATTTTAGCTATAAAAAACAGCTCCCAACCGGGTTTAAAAAACGATGGATTGGCGTTATTTTTCTGATTGGCGGCCAGGGACTCATGGGTTGGTACATGGTCAAAAGCGGCTTGGTGGATAATCCCCATGTCAGTCACTTTCGGTTGGCCGCGCATTTAAGTTTAGCCTTCATCATTTTCATTCTCATCTTTAGGGAGTTTTTAGCCATACAGTTTGATTCACTTCAGCGAATCAAACCATCAAAACTAAGCCGATTATCGCTCGGGGTACTCGGTCTCATTGGGGCACAGATTATTTATGGGGCATTTACGGCCGGTTTGGACGCGGGCCATTATTACAATACCTACCCAAAAATGGGCCCGGATTGGTTACCGGCGTCGGCCTTCATGTATGATGGGGGGGTACTAAACAACATGATCAACAACCCCATTATGATTCAGTGGATTCATCGATGGCTGGGGGTTGCTGTCGTGATTGGGGTGGGTTTAATTTGGATGAAGTGCAAAGACGACCCCCGTCCACTATTGCAATATAGTGGGTTACTATTGGTAGCAACGGTTGGGTTTCAATTTATTTTAGGTGTTATTACATTACTCAGCAAAGTTTGGCTCCCCGTAGCTTTGGCCCATCAATTGGGGGCTCTGGCCCTATTATCATCAAGTGCTCTTGTTCATTACTTTTCTAGGCACGAGGAACCATCAAAATTAACGTAGCTCAGCCAAGATACCATCCCACAATTGAATGCGATGATGCAAAGCCGATTTAGCGGTTGCTAATGCCAACTCCCAATCCGCCTGAGTTTTGCATAAATTGGCCACCATTTGTTCGGCCTTATGCCCATGTTCTCCACCATCAAGTTCAATATGTCGTTCAAGATATGAAATAAATCCGGCCACCGCTGGGTTTAAATCGGCTTGTTTTAATAATGGCTGAAAAATAACTGACACCAAAATTTCTCGGCCATAGGCAAATGCAGCGGCCACTTCAATCATGGATGATTGAATCACTTGATGCGTAAACATTAAAAAGGATTGAACTGACATTGGGATATAAGGCTGGGTGATTAAGGATTGGTAATGAAGATTGGGCTGTCTTAGGTCTTCCAAAAACCGAGACACGCAATTATTCGGATCTATGGCATTAAATGCCGTCACATAGTAAAGAAAATGACTGGTCACTTGACCATCAATAATATCGCTTTCTTCTTCCAAAACAATATCATTAATTAACCGAACATTGTCCACATGATGTACTGGCACCCATGGCACACGCATGCCGGTGAGTTGAAGCTGCAGGGTTTTTAATAAGTTCATAAAATCCCAAACGGAATATATATGATGCGACATAAAAATGGCCAAATCATTCGTGGTTGTTATGGCATTATATAACGGATGTGACGTTAACTGTTCATGATACGGCGCTAAGTGTTTTTGAATATTCATTACAACCCATACAACCGGCAAACGTCCGTCATCGAGCTGCACTGAAATTGAAAATTTTGATCGTTTAGTTTTCGAGGCGAGACGCGTTGGGATTGAAGCAACAGCTCTTCCCCCATTTCACCCATAACATCTTCAACAACGGTTTTAGGCAAGGGCGCAATGGATGGCCGAAAAGCCGCCCTGGCCCACTCTTTAATCCATTCTTTTTGTGGTTGAGCATGGGGTGAAACAACATTCACCGGCCCCGTGAAGTTGGGGTTGGCCAACATGGCGTAAATGGCTCGCATTGCATCATCCAATGAGACCCAGCTCATGTACTGACTGCCATCGGCAATCCGTCCCAAAACCCCCATCGCCATCAAGGGCTTCAATCGTTGAATAATCCCCCCATTGGGGTGAAGCACCGTCCCAAAGCGTGCATTACAGACACGAATGGCATCGCGAATCGGATCGCATTCGGCTTCCCAAGCCGCAACCACCTGTGACAAAAACCGGTCCCCATGGGGGGAGTTTTCCGTCATGATTTGATGAGAGCTGGGATATATGCCAATGGCCGATGCACAAACAAACGTGGTTACCTTATTTGGAATATCTCGGAGCTGCTGAACCAATGCCTGCGTTGAGCGAATGCGAGATCGAGAGATGCGATTCTTTTTTTGGTCATTCCAACGCAATGGGGAGGCAATGGATTCTCCTGCCAAATGAATGATCATGGTAACATCCGAAAAATCATCCAAAATACCAACTTCAGGATCCCAACACAATTCATACGACCAATCAGGACGTTTTTTACGAACCAAGCGCTTCACCGTGTGTCCAGCCGCCGTAAGAAAGGGCACCAAATGGGACCCAATGAGCCCCGATGTCCCGCTAATGGCAATCACTTGAGGCTCTAGGGGCCAAGCGTACTGAAGTTGAAGATCATGCTTCAACGTATCATGCCGATACAATAACATCTTCGCAATATCTTTCTTAACAGCCCGACCACCAATAAGATGAGACACTGGAGATAACGGCAATTTAAAATCAATCTCATCAATGAGCTTGGTTCGGTCATCCGATAAGGGTTGAAAGACATGGGCATGACGCCAATATTTAAACGGTCCTTTGACCTGTTCATCCACAAATTGGCGACCTGGAATAACTTCCTTATGATGCGATGTCCAATAGATAGGTACCCCAAATCGCTTCAGTTTTAAATGAACACTGCGATGCTCAAACGCACCATCCGCCCCCAATACCTGCAACGCTTCCCAAGGGGGCTTTAATCGTTCAAATGCACCATCACGCGTATGCCAATCATAGATAAATTCCGATGGGGCCAATACCGTCGATGCATGGGTGATTTTCATATAGGTATTTTATCATCAAAAAAAGAAAAAAAGCGCGTCTTTTATATGTTCAATATTTGAACAGTCGATTTGGCATAAAAATGTGAGGGTAATGGCAGACAACGTCATAAAGGAGGAAACAAATGACAGTTTATTTACAACCATACAAAACAAGAAAGGAATCCATATTTGATGAATTATTCAATGATTTTTTTACTGGCGGGTTTGTTACTCACCACCACCAACCCGAGACCGTTACTGAATCCGATTCAGCCATATCATTAAGCCTAGAGGTTCCGGGGTTCGATAAATCTGACATTGGCATTGATTACAAAGATAACCAATTAAGGATTCATGCCAAAACATCGGATGATTCGAGCCAAAAACGTGAAGTGAAACGCCAATACACCATTCGAAACATTGACATTAAAAAATCATCCGCCGAATTAACCAATGGAATATTAACCCTCACACTAGAAAAAAACGAAGCCAGCAAATCCGAACAACTCAAAATCAAATAAAAAATAATGTGGCCCCGTAAGGGGCCACCAAAACTAACCACCAAGTTTGAGTGATTTTAACGACGGTTTAAAGAAAATCAAACCCGTTATCGTTAAATAACTCCGATCGAAAATTTAAGTCACATCGAATAACGTCCTGATCAATATAAATGTTATACATCTTTTTATATCCTCCAACAATTTTTTTGAGATAACCAAGTTATGCCCACCAAAAAAAAAACTAAAACATCGAAATTTCTTAATGTTTTAAAGATCCAAATAAAACGTACCGATATCGGCCAAATGGTTTAAACATGAGAATAATTAAATGTTTACTGGCCATTAAATCTGGGTACAAAAATTATTCCAGAAAGGAGGGATTGTATGAGTATTTTTTTGCAAGTGGGGGATCTCACGGGCTTTAGTTTTTTCCTGGCGTCCATGGCATTACTGGCCGCGACGATATTTTTTCTTTTAGAGCGACGCTCAGTGCATCGGAAATGGGGACTATCACTGACCATCGCAACGCTCATTACAGGAATTGCGGCACTGCATTACCATTACATGAAACATGCGTGGCTTCTATCGTCGACATCGCCCACCGAAATCAGGTACATTGATTGGTTACTCACCGTGCCATTAATGTGCATTGAATTCTACCTGATTCTGCGTGCACTTGGGCACGCGTCGCGGCACATTTTATACCGACTCTTTGGCTACAGCATTGGCATGCTTCTGTTTGGTTATCTCGGGGAAACCTTGCTCATAGAGCCCATGTTAGGTTTTGGTGTTGGCCTTATTTTTTGGGGGCTCATCATTTTTGAAGTATTTAAAGGAGAGGCGGCAAAAGCCATGGAACTGTCGAGTCATTTAATGCTAAAATCATCATTTAAGCTATTGCGACTGTTCATTTTAATCGGTTGGGCCATTTACCCGTTGGGGTATTATTTCGGTGTCTCTGGGGGAACCGAATTACTCAACGTGGCCTATAACCTCGCCGATGTCATCAATAAAATTGGATTTTCTTTGGTCATTTACTTATTGGCCCGCTCCGATACCGAACAAAATAGAACATCCACAAACTGTGATTGTTATAACTAATAACAACACAAACAAAGGGAGAGGCCGTTACGCCTCTCCCAAACGCATATAAAAATAAGACCTAGGCCTACCCGCCAACGGCAGCAGAAAATGCAGGAAGAAATTCTTTTTGATGATTAGAAAACAACGGGCCATTTAAATCGCCATCATCGGAACCGGATGTCATCAATAACATTTGACGACTCAGTTGCTGTTTGGCTTTCTGTTGCTCTTCTAAAAAGGCCTGCTGTTCTTTGTTTAAATTCATTTGCTCAGCCCAAATTGAAAACCCTGCCCCAACATAAGTATCCAAGAATTGAATCATTCGTTCTAATGCTTTCTGCTGCTCTTTTTTAAGCTTTTTAAAGTCTTCATCATCACCGTTGGCCGACTTAATGAGTGGCCCAATATGTGCGAGCAACTGTTCAGGAGACATCTCTTTCCCTTTAGCACCAACCAATAATGCCTGAAGCGCTGCCATTTTATTTAAATCTGTGGCTAAAATATCAAGTTGCC
>MDTD01057806.1_pt1 | contig 11754 bp, 11 predicted proteins | sample 811221 | NCBI WGS metagenome assembly MDTD01 (sample SAMN05326646, study PRJNA326480) | marine metagenome | isolation source: seawater | place: Pacific Ocean: South West | collected 2011
AACGTTTTCTTTTGTGTGCCCATTTAATCCGTTAAGGAACCCAAGCTTGTTCCATTTTCCAATAGTATCTTCGCGGATAACTTTAAGGTGTTTTAAACCTATGTTTCCGACCATACCTGATTCTAATAATGCTCCCATTTTAATATATTTTTTTTAGTTAGCGTTTATTTAATTATAATTTATTCATGATATCCTTCATTCTTGCGATTTGTGGATTTTCATAAGTTTTAGTCTCAATTAAATTAATTGATGACCCTCCTGATGGAGTTTTAGTAATGGTTTTTTGAACCGACTCGTTCAATTTATTAACCTTAGAACCAAGTTCTTGATTAATATTAGTGAATAAGTTTTTACTTTCGTTGAGAGTTTTTACGTTATCAAAACGTCTAAGAATATTGATTTTCTCTTTTTTAGTTGTTGTGTTCTCAGTAAATAACTTAGTTGAATAAGCTAAATTAGCGTTAAACACAGCTACCTCGTTGAGTTTTTCTCTAAACAATTTAAGCGCTTGTCTATATTCTTTATTTTTCTCTCTGTAAGCCTGATTTTCTTCTTGTAACTGTTTTGCAGTTCTTATGATGTTATTGATGTGTTTCTTAGTTGATTCATTCATCGGGTATACATAGTTCCTATTTGGAGTAATGGCTTTTCTCAAACCTCTTCCAGATTTAGAACCAAAACCATACGTTCTTGAAGCTTCTTCCATATCACCTTGTTTTCCATAATGACCTTCATTAGCTTCTTTATCTACACCGTATGCTTCATGATGTTCTTTTCCATAATGACCTTCATTAGCTTCTTTATCTACACCGTATGCTTCATGATGTTCTTCATCGTGACCTTCTCCCATATATGCTCCGTACTCTCCGGCTTCTTTTTCGTGACCATCAACATCATGTCTATGATATTTATTACCTTTGTTCATTCCGTAGTGTCCTTCTCTCATTTCTCGCTCATATGCTTCATGAGATTCTTTATGACGTAGTTCTTCCAAATCTTTTCCATGTGCTTCATGTGCATGTGACATACCTAAAGATTCGTCTTCTCTAGCATTATAACCTTGTACATTTTTACGACCTGTAGAATGTAAACCATCAGGGTTTTCACCGTAATATTTTCTCATACCACCTCTTTCATCTCTTCGGTCTTTCTTTGATTGCATCATTTCTTCAAGGTCTTCCGCTGTAACGTCATCTTCTTCTAGTTCGACTTCGTACATTGGTTCGTCTTTCATTTTAAGTTCATACATGTCTTTTTTCATACCTTCTTTGATTTCATCATCTGATTCATCATCAATAACTGATTCGTGTTTATCAGACTTGTAGCTTCCTTCGTTTATTAAACCTCGGAAACTGTTAAGTTTATTCTCGGCCAACTCAATTTTATATTCAGTACCAGCTTCCTGGTCTTCAATATCAATTGTGTCCCCATCTTGTGTAACAACAATTCCGTCTTCAGTTCCCATAGCTTTGAAAACTTTCAATACTTCCTCATCGGACGCAAGGGTTAGGTCGAGTGGTTCATCCGCATCCATACTCATGGATACCATTGCTTCTTCTTCGTCAGGTAAATTAACGCTTACCTCATTTTCTAGGTCTTCATCTTCTTCGTCATCAAAATCCCCATCATCAAAATCAAATTCTTCTCCTTCTTCCGTATCTTCTACGTTTACGAAGTCGTCTTCTTCTTGTTCAGTGAGAGATTCTTTAACTAATTCTTCGATTTCTTGCTTCATAGTAGCTGCAAGTATTCCCTTTGCATTAGATTTAACAGCTTCTTCTAACTGTTGTGCCTCTAACAAAGCTTGTTCTAGGACTGATTTATTATCTGCCATGTTAATTTTTTTATTAGCGCTTTTTATGTTTATCTTTGTTAATAAATATAATGAACGTGGGAAAAATTCCCATCACACATGAAATATAAAAGAAAAAGTAATTTTAATATCCAGATAAAAAATTATCTAATTTATTCATTAAGTTTAATGAACCACTTAATGCGTTACTTGTTAACTCTTCTTTATTAGTTTCATGACTTAAAGATTCATCATAAATTTCTTTATCTTCTAAATTTTTAAAAAGGTATGCTCCTGGTGTAGATGGTGATGATACTAAATCAAAACATATTAATTCAAAGTCATCCTGTACCATGTTTTGACCATTTTCTCTTTCTAAAGAACCTACACCTCTAGATGAAATTCCTAGAGTAACTCCGTGTCTTAATAAATTAGCTGCTATATCACCGACACAAGATAAAACTCCAGTATCGTGATAAGCTGGAGAAGTTAATATTTCTAATTTACCCATAAGGATATTACCTTCCCAAAAAGTTTCTATTACTCTATGAGAACTTCTTTCTAAATCTACTAAAGATGATTCTGGGTGATTTAATTCTGATAAGGCACTGCCTTTTTCTATCAAAGACTGATAGTTTTCTACTTCTCTTCTTAATATCTTATCTGGGTATACTCTCCCATTTCTATTTTCAACACCACTTTTTTGTAATATGGCATGAAAAATAATAGGTCCTTGTTGGATTGACCTATCTTCCATTTCTTTAATTATTTTTTTATTAAAGGTATTTTTTGGTGAAATGTGTCCTGCATCGTATTCTATAAGAATTCCAGTGCCTACTTTTCCAGGTTTTATTATTTCCATTTTCCTCTTTACCAATAAATAGTAAAGTGTTAATAAAACTTCTCTTATTATTTTTTAGTTAAATAGAAATTAAATTTTTTGGATGTAGTCAAATTTTTACTTATAATATCATTTAGTAGGTCTTTTACAAGGACTTTGATTCCGTTGGATTTTATATCTTCCTCTTGTTTAAGAAAAAGAGTTATTTCACAATTCATGTAACTACGTTTATTTTTTCTAATTCCACTAGTCCTTATATCTAAATCCACAATATGTTTATTCGATAAGAAATAGTCGGTAATAGGTACGTCAGTAATTGTGTATTTTATTTGTCTTTTGAGTTGCCCTACTATTCGTTCCCAGTTTTCTTCTTCCTCTAAAGGTGAGAACCAAGAAGCTATATTAACGTATATTGATTTTGGTTTTTTGTAATCCACACTCCCATAGTATGTCCTAAAATTAGGATTAAGATTAAGTTTAAATTGTTTTCCTGTTTTCATAAAAAATGCTATTATACATAATTATAATAGCATTTAATATTTTTGTCAAAATTAACTTTAGACTTCCTCTTCGTCCCCATAATCGTATTCGTGGGTAATGGTGGTGTGTGACGGTGAAGGGTCTTCTTTAGGTTCTTCTTTCTTACCTGCAAAATTTTCTGAAGCGGTAAATCCTAATCCTGCCATTACAATCCATTGTAAAGCTTCAAATAACGAATCTTTAACATCAAAATCCCAAAATAGATTAGCGGTATATCCGATAATCATAAATAATAGACATGTAAAAGTAACAAATCTTTTACTAGAAATCTTACCTTCACTACTTAACATATTTTGTATAAAATTCATATTATAGTGTTTTGTTTAATTGTTTTATTTTATAAAAAGAAACTTTACTTGTTTTACTCTCGATAATTTTTTTTCTTGTCTCTTCTAGTTTAGTTAGTAAATTTTTATCTTCGGTATTTTTAATTAAAGTATTTATTTTTCCAGTAACCTCCTCAACCAAAGAGCTCATTTTATTTTCTAAATTATTAATATCGGTATTGAATAATTCTTTAAATTTTTTCTTATCACTTTCAGTTAGATTAGAAAATTTTTCATTAAATTTTTTGGTAGATAAGTTTATTAATAATGAATTAGGGATTTTAGATTCAGTAACAAATTCTTTTTTTACTTCCATAATGGATTTTAAAATATTATTTTTAGCTTCTATTCTTTTTTCAATATCTAAAGCATTATTTGAGAATATTAAAATGTCCAAATTTTCGTATAAGGGATTCCTATTTTTTTTCTGAAATTTATTAAATTTACTAAGAGTAGTCTCTAATTTTTTTAGTCTAAGATGTTTCTTTTTTTCTTTTAAAAAATCTAAAGTTTCATTAAGATATTTTTCTGCTTTAACTGGGTCACTAATTTTTTTATTTTCTAACTGTGAATAGATAACAAAAAATTCTCTACTAGTTTTGTTACTTTTTAAAGCTGACATAGATTCGTGAAAAATTTTTTTAAACTGTCCTTTACTATTAAAGGATTCTACTAAGATGTTATCTAACTTGTTTTTTACTATACCGAACATATTAATTTATTTTTGCAATAAATATCTATTCACTTAATAAACTTTCTATTTTGTTGGCGACTTCGTTTAAATTATCTTTTCCTTTATCAACATTAAAATTATTGTTATCTAGTTTTTCTAAAATTAGAGGTAATTCTTTTTTTCTTTTTTCAGCTAGTGTATCTCCCGCTTCGGTGTCTGAACCACCTAAGTCTGTAGGTGGGGTCTCATCCATACCACCTTCTAAACCTGTATCAGCTGGAGATTCTTCTTCTCCACCTGCAGCGGCTTCTTCAGCACCACCTTCGTCAGGTTTCATTTCACCATAAAGTTTGTCTATATTGGAGAATATTCCAGTATTTTTAATAATTGTAGCAGTTTGATTTAATTCCTCACCTACCGCTTTTTCTATACGTTGTTGTTGTAAGTCTAATTTAATTTCTTCGTCCGAGAACCCAAGTATATGTTTTTTACCCCAAGTAGCGGATACAGCTTGTATACCAGAACCTGGGTCAGTAACAGCGTCTTTATATAAAGTAATTTTTTCTTTCCATTGTTCAATCTTTAATAATTCAGACTGGGTAGACGGGTTAGTAAGACCTAAAGTGAAATTGCCTAACTCCTCCTCAAACCCTAACATATAAAGGTGTATTATCGCTATTTTGTTAAGTTCTTGTATTATAGATTTTTGAATCCTATTAATACTTCTAGCAAATCTAATGTCTTGAATTGCTAAATTTTTACCTTCTCCCACCACATCTTCAAAACCAAGAAAAGCTTTCGGTATTCGTAAAGCCGCTAATAGTTTTTTCTGTATATATTCAATATCCGCAATTTCTGCAAGGTTAGTGGCTCCAGGAAGAGTTTCTATAGGGTTAGGTGCAGCTAAATCTCTAACTGGTATAAAGAAATCTTGGTCTACAGCCATTTGATTGTAACGTAAATCTACATTTCCAGTATCTTTATCTACAATTGGGTCTCTTTTAAATTTATTAGCTACTCTTTGTACATAAGCTTCTACGTCTTGGTCTTCCATGTTACCAACGTAGACTTTAAATACTCTTCTTTCAGGAGCTCTAGAAGTTCTATATATTAACATAGCGTCTTCTGCTAGAAGTAATTGTTTCCATATACGTCTAGATTTTTCTAACATAGAAGTCCCATAAGGAAGTCTTCTATCATCAGCAAGTAAACGAAAATGTGCTACTTCCCAGGTATTGAATTCCATATTTTTATTCTTCCATATAAATTTAACTTCTCTCTCTTCAGATTCAGTATGGTTAGTTTGGTAAGTGTTCATACCTTTTTCGATTCTCTCAATTTCAATGTTAGGTAATTGACTTGCTCCCACAATACCTTTTTCGGGGTCAATTTTAAGGTAAACAAAATTATCACCGTATTTACATGTGTTTCTTACCCACATTGGTAGGTTAGATTCTATGTCTAAAACGTTATTAAATAAATCGCCTAGTATAGCTTTTATTCTTTTAGATTCTGAATATATGTTCAACATGTAACCTCTTTCAGAAATGGTACAAGCTTCTTCAGATACAATATCTAAAGCTGCTGAAATTTCTGGAGTAAACTCCATAGATTCATAATCATAATAAGAAGCTAATCTAGTAGGTTCATAATAAACTGCCTGAGAATAAAGTTGTGATTCTATTTTCTGCCATTGATTAGCTAAATACTGACCTTGTTGTAGTTCTAATTTAGTACGGTCATAATCAGCTTTAGATGTAGTTTTTAAAATATCTTTTTTATCAAAACTATAACTACGTTTAGGTGCCTGAGGTCCCTCAGCACCAAAAAGGTTAGTTAACCTTTGAAAAATTGTCATATTGTTTTCTGCCATAACTTCTTAAACTTAATCAAATATTAATTCATGTAAATAATTAAATAACATAATTACAATCTACGTAAGCGGCTATACCATTATAGGACCCTTCTTTACATTGGCCCCCACTAACATAAGTCACACAATTATCTACTATCTGACCTGAACACTTTTCACAACAAATCACACTTTTTTTTTGTTTATCTAAAACATCGTTTTTAACAAAATAATCGGGAGGTGTTGGTAACCAAGTGTAAATGGTAGTTCCCAGTACTTGTCTGAGTTGTTTACCACTTTTAAATCTTCCACCTGACCCAAATCCAGGGTTTTTTATTTTAGCCATTTTATTTTATTTTAATCCAGTATATAACCATAAATAGTCTTTAGGGTCATTAGAAGAAGGTGGTAATGGATTACTTCTCGCTCTACCTGGTTGAAATACTGGTTTTCCTTTTGTGGTGTTGAATTTTCTTTCGTCAGTAACCCAGGCATCTATCATTGCTTTTGCTTGTGCTACATTCTTTTTTAATTGGGTAAATGAATTTTGAGCCACATAAAGTGCCATAGCTAAAGACATGATTAAATCATCGTGATGACCTTTCATGTGGTCGGGCCTACCGTTTATGTAGACAAAAGTTTTTAATTCATTCATCAATCTTTGTGACCTTATTTTAAAACCTGTCCTTAATTGTTCTTCTAAAGCTTGGACTAGTTGTGCTCTTTTACTATTAAAATTTATTCCTGGTGTCTTACTGTCAGGATTAAATTTCCACATTTCATCAGATTTAACTCCATCATAATAAAAATCTTTGTATCCCAACTCCAACATTTTTCTAGAGGTAGCAACACCCATTCCACCCGTAATATCTATTACTACAAAACAACTATACTTGGTAGCCCATTTATTAGCTAAATCTGCTACAATATCTGGTGGAATCTTACCCAAATATTCTACCACCTCTTCTCGTTCATCAAAATCTATAATAACAAAACCACTAGAGTCTTCACTATCACCTCTAGAAACATCTATCCCCATAATATATTTGTGGTCAGGAACAGGTTCTTTCCAAACCCAAAGACCATTGCCTACCCATTTTTCAACGGGGTCACATATATGTTCTTCTAGTTGGTCCATTGTCGTACTGTTAATTACATTGTCTCCTGAACCTAAAAATGCACACTCTAACTCCTGTGAGATTTTTCGTCTATCAAATTTTAATTTTTTACACATAGCTTCAAACCAATCTGAAAATGGTTTGTAACCTTTATCTAAATAAGTTTGGTACTCTTCTTTGTCTATTTTGGATAATATGTCTTCTTCATTATATTCATCTCTATTTAAAAGAAAATGTACAATATCCTTGGTTTTAACCCACCTTAAATCTTGTGTAAATCTAGGGTCATGATACCAACTTAAATAACTTATTCGAAAATTATTTAACCCTCTAACTGATTGGTCAAAAACTTCGTAGTAAATTTGGTCGAATCCATTAGGTGTGGAAATAACAATTACCTTACCCCCAGTAGCTAGTGACGCCATACATGCAGCCCATAAATCCCCACCAGATTCTATATAAGCAGCCTCATCAAATACTAATATTGTGGGCGTATACCCTCTAAGTGCATCCACTGAAGTTGCGACTGCTTTTACCTCAGAACCGTTATTAAGTTTGTAATGTTTTTGTGAATTTTTGTCTTTATCGAACCCTACATTTATCCAGTCGGGCCATTGTCTTAAAAAACCTTTTATCTTGTTTGCCATTTCAGTGGCAGTATCTAATTTGTTAGCAAGTATAAGAATTTTTTCTGGTGACTCTTTAGAAGCGAACTGGAGTTTTTTTGAAATCCATCCCGCTGTTGCTGTAGAAACACCAGCTTGTCTATACTTTAAAACAATATTATCCGAATGGTTTTCAAAATCATATATCATTTCCTTTTGTTCTGGAAACAATTCGAATGGTACATGCTTCTGTTGGGTATTGTCGTAAGTTTGCAAGTAAGTTTTAAGTGCATATGGTGTGTTACCATGACATTTCACATATTCTTGTATGAGTTCTTGTTTGTTCATTCCCATACCGATAAATAGTTGTATTTAATCTTTATTAAGATTTAGACTGGTCTCTAAGGAATTGTAACTCACCACTTGTTAGTGAAGACATTCCACTTCTACCTATTTTGTCTAGTATGTCATCAACGTCATATTGTTGATTTTCATTAGCTTTAGGTACATCTAGAGTTCCCAATACATCTCCAGTATCTGAACCTGCTACTGCAGTATCACCATCGTCGTCCCCAAAGTCACCAGTAGCGTCTTCGTAAGCTTCTTCATTTAATTGTTCTATAATTTCTTTAACAATTCTTTCTAATTCCTCTCTACCCTCATCACCACCACTTAAGATTTTCTTAGCTAATGCAAACATATCAGTCGCTTGCATACTCGCAAACTCACTAAAGAGATAATTTTGAATTTCTCTTTTATCGTCTTGAAGTAAATCGTGTGGGTAAGCTTCTCTAAACTTTTCCCAGATTACTGGTCCTAGTCTTAAATCCCATACTTCCGCAACTAATGTATCTTCCGAGTCCATTACTCGTTGTGCTTTATTAGGGTCGTCTGGTAAACCTTGAGTTGCAAGTACTTCCATAACTCCCTTAACTAATTCATGTACTAAGATAGGAAAGGTTATACCTTGTGCTTTTACTGTAGGTGGGTCCGTGTCTGGGTCTACTTCTTCTTTCCCAGCCATTCCTTGACCACTTTGAGCCATCATCATAGTTGTTTGGTCTGGCATAATCCAATAAACCAAATCATTAATTGACATCATTACCCCATATAGGTTAATTAAATCTGGACTAATATTATTAAGTTCTTCTTCTACCAAATGAAACATGTAGTGTCCTTTTTTGGAAGCTCCTTGGATTAATTGGTTTAGGAATCTTCTTTTTTGTTTTTCTATATCAAAGTCCTCAAATTCTTCCATGGCTTCTTCTTCAGCGTCCATCTGTTGTTGTGGAGTTTGTTGTTGTTCTTGAGATTGACCTTGCATGCCTGACATATCTATTTCTCCCATACCCACAATCTTTGCGTCAAATTGTAAAGCATCTGGTGGGATAGCCATTTCTTCTCTTACTATTTTGACAGCTAGTTCTTCTAGGTCTTCTTTGTGTTGTGATTCTAATTGTAAAATTCTTTGTGTAGCACCCATTAACATTTGTTGTAATTGCATAAATGACTGGGGTGTCACATTTCTAATACCAGTATAGTTCTTAACTTTTTCTACTACCGATTTAAATCTTTCTGATGATACTAACTCCTCAAAATTACTTGGGATACCTGAAGGGTCTACAGATGGATAAGCGTCAGAACCTGCACCTGGAAAATCCCCAGTTTCTAATTTTCTTTGTAATGAGGGGTCCATTCTCTCTGGTCTATCACCATAATCTATAGGTGCTTCAAACATGTTCTTCTTAAATTCTCTTAATATTTTTCTAGTTTTCATCACTTATAGCTTTTGGTCTTGGTTTGTGTTTAGGTTTGTAAGGTGACTTTCTACCTGGTTTTGTAGGAGAAGGAGTCGTAGTTGGTGCGGGTTTAGTTGTTGGGGATGGTGCGTTCATAAATAGAGTATCGAAATCCATCCAAGCTGGTAACTCATATTTTGCGTCATCAACGTCATTATCAATAACTTCAATATCTTGTGTCTCTACCGCAATTTCATTTAAAGTTTGTAAAAATTGTGATTTTGTCATTGAAGGTCTTTCATATTTTTCAACTAACCCTAGTAACCAATTTTCAACTATTTGTTGTTCGTTTTTTTCTTTTTTAACTTTTTCTGGTAAAGAGTCAAAATCTTTTGTGTCGTCAGAAAATTCTTTAGCGTATTTTTTCCATTTTTTCCCTTCTTTTCCTGGTTCATTAGCTTTTGCGTAAAAATATCTTGCTTGAGCTTTAGAAGCAAATTTTTCCATTAAATCTTTCTTTGTAATGTGAGTTTCTGCAATATCCCCCATATTTTTATGAGATGGACTTTCTGGGTCAGAATCGTCAGCCATTCCGTCATTTGACATATCATCTGCATCGTGAGGTACTGATTGACCTGTTACTTTTTGACCAAAATACTGGTTAGTTTCAGACTCATCTTCATGTAGACCTCTACTATGTCCTCTTGGTCCATCTGACTGATGACCTCTAGCTACAGGATTTATAAATGAATAGTCTGGTTCTGGTGCAAATTCATTTAATTCACCCGCAAAACCACCTTCGTCCCATCCGTTTCCACCATAGGAATCCATTGGTCCATCTGAGTCAAAACCTTGAGCGTCTGGATTGTGAAATGAAGGTGTGTCTAAATAGTCAGCGTTTTGACTGTATTGTCCAGCGTCTCCTTCCATACCATTACGAACAAATTTTCCTTTATTGTCTGTTGAGTAATAAGAATCCATCGGTCCTTGTGAACTGTGGAATCCACCAGCATCGGGATTGTAAAATGAAGTATCGTCAAAATCTCCCGCTCCCATATCCATAATTTCTTCGTCTAAATTATCTTCTAATATTTTCATTTCTTTTCCTTCAGCGTCTCTATAAGATTTAGCTTCAGGATATCTCGGGTCTAAATAAGGTTCGTCATCTTCATTAATTTTTTTACTTATGTAAGTTTCACCATCCTTTTCGTATACTCTAGCATCTTCAACCTCTACCGCCTTATTGGGTTCTAATTTGGTAACTTCGTAAGTACCTTCATCATCCTGTTCGTTTAAAACTTTAGATTTTAACTGGATAAGTTGTTTGTCACTAAACTTAAGTAGGGTATCTATATTGAAACCTTCTCTAACTAATTTAGATAGAGTGTCTATTTTACTAAACTTTTTTATATTCTTCTTCATTGTATTTTAATATTAAATCTCTACTATAAAGTTTATCTTCTACTGATTTTTGGTCTTCACCAAATCTAAAAACCAGTCTTCCTTCCTCAACAGAGTCTTCTTCATGTCTTTCCCACGCTAATGATATCACATCATCTATTGCGTCTGTAAAAGAAAAATAGTCTGAAGTTTGAACTAAATCAAATTCCAAACCTTCGTTAGAGAATATCCCTACTTTTTCAATAAATTCAATTTCTGGGGGTTGGGGTTTTCCTCCTGCTGGAGCAGTGTCCCAGTCTTCACCCCAAATATCGACTAAATTAGTAGAAAAGATGAATTCATATACGTAATTACCCTTAAAATTAGGTCCTAATTCATTAACGTACACTAATTTCATAATTAAGAAATTCTACCTCTTGTATTTATTTCTACTAAATTATTTTTTCCTTTAAAAACTAAACTACCTCTTTTGTTCTTACCGACAAACTTCATATTTTTATTTTCATTTAAAAATTTTGTAGTTGTTCTTTCTTGTTCATAACTAGAAAAGGAATTTTTAATTATTTTATTTGTTTTAGCTTTTTTCAAAACTGATTCTAAAAGTTCATTTTTAGCTAAATGTAAATCAAAACTTCTTCTTTCTTTAGCTTCTTGAATTTTATTTTTTTCTTCTTCAGTATAATCAAAATAAGAAGTTAAAGTTTTACCTACCTTACTTTTAGATTCAAACATATCGAATACGTCTGCTACTGCTTCAGCAGCTTCGTCTGATAATTCAGGATTTTCTGGTACTTGTATCATATCTTCTTCATCTAACATACCTGATATTGTATCCATACCTTTACTTATCATGTCACCAGCTTTATC
>MDTD01165489.1_pt1 | contig 11752 bp, 13 predicted proteins | sample 811221 | NCBI WGS metagenome assembly MDTD01 (sample SAMN05326646, study PRJNA326480) | marine metagenome | isolation source: seawater | place: Pacific Ocean: South West | collected 2011
AATATATTGCAGGGATTATGCTTGAAAAAAAAATTAATGCGTATAGTTTATATTAAATAAAATTGTATAAATATTTTTCTAGATTGAGAAGGAGACGATAGAGGAAATGTTCAAAAGAATTTGGCATCCGGAAATGATTCGGAACCACATCTTAGCCCGTAAAGATCAAGAGCCCTTAAACGCTCATTATTACGCCACAAACTATCCGGATGTATATGCAGCCGCTGAGCGTCTGTTTGGTTCATGGCGCGAGACGATTGAGGCATGCGGGATGGATTACAGTACGGTTCGCAAGTATAAAAGCTGGGATAGACAGAAAGTGCTAAAAGAGATCAAAGATCTTCATGACAAGCATGAGCCGATCCACTCTCAGCATGCACAGAGGTATCACAAGGCGCTGTATATGGCTGCGATCAAGCGTTTTCGCAACTGGGGCAATGCCGTTGAGGCTGCGGGGATTGATTATGACAGCGTTAGAATGCGCCGGACCCTTTCAGAGAATGATATCCAGAAAGCAATACTGGACCTGTATCGCAAGAGGCAGGACTTGTCATATACCAATATGCGCCGGAATTATCAGTACCTGCTGGCGGCTGCAATGAAAAAACTGGGCAATGGCAGTTGGGCCAGAGCCCGTAAGAAATGCGGTATCCTGACAAACTACCGTTTCAGTAAAAAAGGCGAGCCGGTCAGTTAATTTTTTTACCGGCTGCTTTATAGTATATCTTAATGTTAACGGGTTACTGTCATGTTGAAAAGATAGCGAGAGTTTTTTATGGAAACCAGTTCACGCTCATTTCAGATCAGGGTAATCTTATTTGTCGCGCTGGTGACGGTATATACTCTGTGCGCTTTACCGGTTGCGACAGTACATTTTCCCAATATCAGAATGGAGGCTTCAGATCCTACGCTTGTTCTCTGGGGGCCTTATCTTTATCTTTTTTATGGTGTCGATGACCTTATTTTCGTGCGTTACTTCTTTATTTGCCTCCCATTCTACGGCTTGATTGGCTGGTGCTGTTTTTCTCAAAGAATGAAAAGACTTCTGACCGCTTTTCTCTGCCTGTTGATTTATTATCTCTTTGCCGGTTATGCAATTTGGGCTTTTATGGACGAGGTCGTCGACGCAAATAAGGGCCTGTTCTAATTCTTTACTTCAGGATATCGGACAAGGGTCAAAAGGCAAATTTTCTTCCGTCTCAATCAAGTGATCCAGTAATGTTTTCTCCATTTTCAGAACCAGCTCCCGGTATTCAGGCTTGTCATACAGGTTGATCTGCTCCGTAGGATCTTTTTGCAGGTCATATAATTCGTTCCGGTCTTTTATGCGGTAAATTAGTTTGTAGTCCGGAGTTCTTATCATTTTGGCTTTCCGCAATGAATCCGGATAAACTTCGCGCATTTCCGCTTTTTTCAGGTAGCCTACAACTAAAAGCCGATGATCATCGGGTGCAATTTCTATCTCCAGCAGCTCTTTCTCGTGTCCGCCTTCAGCAAAAACATAGTCTTTGTGAGTTTTGGTTTGGCCTTTTAGGAGCGGAAGCAAGGATTTTCCTTGGATTCCGTAAGGCTTATCAATGCCTGCCAGCTCAAGCAGAGTTGGAAGAATATCGATGTTTTCGGTCATGGCGTCGGTTCTATGCGACTCATAAGAGGACGGGTAATGGATCATTAATGGAATCTTCATTATGCTGTCGCTGAAGATTGTATCCCACTTTTCCGGAATACAATGTTGGCCGACCAGATCACCGTGGTCCGCGGTAAATATCAATATGGTGTTGTCGAGTAAATTATTGTTCTGCAGACTCTGGTATATTTCCTTCACTCTGGCATCAATAAATGCCAGTTGACCGTAATAGCATGCCAAGATCTCCTTGCGCTCAGTCTCAGTCAACCGGTCAAAACCGTACATTTCGCTTAACTGGTACATGAACTCGGGTTTGTCAATACCGACTTCGGGAGGGAATAGTTTCAGGTCTCTGGACATAAATTTAGAGTAATAAGGCTCCATTATCTCGTATGGAGGATGAGTGTATGCAAAGTTTAAATTGATAAAGAAGGGGGCTTTGCGCTCGTTTGTGTCCAGGAATTTGCACAAACGCTCGGTATGAATGTAATCAATAACCTGATCCTCTTGCAGGTTGAGCTTTCCAAACAGATAGTTGTCAGCGCAGGCATTGCCGGGGGCTCTGTTGTTTGAGGTCGTTGTTTCTGTGTAAGCTGCGTATCCGACGGCCTGCCTGTCTCCGGTTCCGCCCTTCCAGTGTTCGTCAAATTGTTCCATTAAAATGGAATTGTCAATAGTATGGTTTTTGCCGATAAGAATATTATGGTAGCCGTTTGCTTTGGTTAGTGCGGCCAGGCTTATTTCTCCCGGTTGGAGCTCAATCCCCAAAGTGCGGTGTCCGCCATTGTGACAATATCTGCCGCTGTATAGTGCAACACGCGATGGAACGCATTTACCGTGGACGGTAAAATGATTGCAGAAGGTCACGCTTTTGCTGCTTAACTCGTCGAGGAACGGGGTCTCGCAATCCTGATTACCGGCATAGCCGATGAAGTCATGCCCCAACTCTTCCGCGATAATCATTATTATATTTGGTTTTGTCATTTTTTTTACCGTCCTTTATAAATTATTATGTTATGTTGATATACAAAGATATCCTTATAGGTTGCCTGGTTCCACGTTAGTTTTATTAAAAACTATGCAGATATTATCTTTTTAAGTAAATTTATGTGGAAATAATGATAAAATATAGTTATATTAATTGTTATGAAAACTATAAGGCCATACGAAATAAGAAGATTGAAATCCGGAGATGGCAGATCATACTGCTGTTTTCCTATTTTGGAGTTTGGTGATTTCATGTGGCATTACCATGAATATTATGAGGTATTTGCCGTAAGGAGTGGTTCCGGGTCATGGCGGATTGGCGACAATCAAGGTTGCTTTGGTGCGAATGAATTATTCCTGATTGGACCGGGAATTCCCCATGCGTTTTATCATGGAACCGGTGAAGCCGTCCAAGGCGAAGTCGAGGCCGATGTGATAATGTTCCAGTTGCGTTGTGATCTAATGCCGGAGTTGCAGGCTTTATCCGGTCTTTTGGAAAAGGCGGCTGGCGGATTAATATTTCATAATCCCGGACATGGACTTTTCTCACGGATCAAAGCATTGGAGGAGGTGGATGGCATAGCCGGATTGGCTTCTCTTTTTCTTTTTCTTGCTGATTTAAGTAAAAAAGAGGGAGAGCAGGTTCTTACAGTCAAAGCCGACTATCAGCTTTCCTCCGGAAAATCAGACCGGCTTGATATGATTTTTTCGTATTTGCACACAAATTTTTACCGGGACTTGAAGCTTGAACATATCGCGGCAAAAGCTAATATGAGTATACCTGGCTTGTGCAGTTTTTTTAAGCGAATGACTAAAACTCCGGTCCTGGTTTACGTTCACCAGTTAAGGATTTCTCTAGCATGCCGCTTGCTGCGTGATACTGATCAGCCGGTGTTGACTATAGCGTCGCGTTGCGGATATAATTCGCTTTCCTCGTTCAATCGAATGTTTAAATCAATGAAGAACTGTTCCCCGCGAGAGTTCAGGAAAATGAATATTTAAGTTTATCGGCAACTTTCAATGCGTTTCTTTAATCGGTTCATCATGTTTTCCACTGTGTTCTGGTAAGCCTGGTCATTTACCTGGTTTTTCTGCTCATTCGGATCATTTTTCCGGTCAAACAGGGCATATGGGGCTTTTCTGTCGTTAACGCATAACTTCCAGTTTTCGGTCATTACCATATACTCACCGCCGATTTCTGAAATGGCCTCTTCCCGGTGTAAGATGGTGGGATCTTTGAGCGTTGGCGTCAAAGATTTTGCAAACTGCTTGTAGCTGAATTTTCCGCCAATCAGATCGACAATGGTTGGTCCTGCATCAGACCACTCAACCGGACTGGAGCAAACCTTTCCTCGGGCGTCCTCTTTGATGACTCCAGGAGCCCGGACCAGCATCGGTACTCTGACTGCGGAATCATAAAAAATTCCTTTATAGATGGCTCCATGGTCGCCGTTCATCTCGCCGTGGTCGGAAGTAAATATGATGACCGTATTATCAAGCTCTCCGCGTTTTTCCAGAACGTTTATCAGGCGTCCTATCTGTTCATCTATCAAAGTAACATTACCCGCATAATTCGCACGCATCTCCGCGATATCGTTTATGTCGAATTCAGGACTGGTCATTTGACTCATTTTTTGGGAGTCAAATTCTTCATTTGTCGCCGGTATTGGTTGCGGCATATCTGCCGGATTGTACATCGAAGCATACGGTTCCGGAGTGTCCCATGGTTCATGTGGCCCCCCAAAGCTAACCCAGCAAAACCACGGTTCTTCCCGGTTATAGTTCTTCAGGTACTCTTCCGCTTTGCGTCCGACATAAATATCTGCGTAATCATCCAGCGGCAGCGCGGAGGGACGAACTGTATGTGGCTTATTCCTAAAACGTTCGGAATAGTCATCCTGATAGTCACGCCATATGCCTTTTGTATTCCATTCTTCTGTCATATGGCTTTGAACATGGGCACTCGCCCTTGGTCCCCCGATCTCGTTTACATCCTGCATTCCGTATGCATTCAACCTTGAAGCATCGCGCAGGTCCCAATCGCTGCAATGATCATAGAGATGAGTCTTGCCGATCAGGGCAGTGCGGTAACCTGAGTCCCGAACCACCTGCATCCAGGTTGGAGTGTCAATTGGGAGGGTGTATCTGCAATTGTCCCAGATGCCGGTATTGTGTGGATATAAACCTGTGGCCATTGTAATTCTGGCCGGCATACATACCGGACTGGTTGTGACGCAGTTTGAAAAACTTATTCCTTCAGTTGCTATTCGGTCAAGGTTTGGAGTCTTTGTCCAACCGCCAGTATGGCCCATTGCGTCATAGCGCATCTGATCGGTCATTATAAACAATATGTTTGGTTTCCTCATGATTATTCCTTTATTGATTACTGTTGGCTTAAAGCTTGGCTCAACTGTTCTGTCGCTTTTTTTACCGTTTCAACATCTTGCTCCGCTGAATTGATATCGGCGGCCCAGAAGCTGATGCCGCAGGCTCCGGCAAAAATACCATCTTCAAAAACCGGAGCGATGACCCGGCAAAGTCCGCTTTCCTTGCGGGATATTAATAATCTGTCCTGTCTGATCTTTGCGAGGAGTTTGAGCAGTTCATCAGGTGAACATGGCAAACAGGTATTATCTGTGAGTTTTTTGATATCCGAAGGTTTGGCAAATGCCAGGCAAACCTGACCGTATTCGTTGATTGCGGTATGCTTATTGGTCCAGCCAATCGCTCCAAAGTAATGTCCATCGGGAATCTCATGCTTGACCTTTATTTCAACACCTTCCGGCGACATTTCCCAGTATGCGGCGGATTGTCCAGTCTCTTCTGCCAGTTTATCGATTGCTGCCTGAATAATATCCATCCTGGATGATCTGTTCAATAATTTTCCAGCCAGTAGTTCAAATCGTTTGCCAGCCGTGTAGCGTCCGTTTTCAGGGTCTTTTTTCAGCATATTCCGTGATGTAAGATTTTTTAGCAGGCGTGATAGGGTAGCTCCGGCCAGGTCGTCGCACTTGGCTTTAAGAAAGTTGAACGTAACTCCTTCCACTGGAGCCTCCGCTACAGCTTCCAGAATAACAAATGCCCGGCTCAGGCTTATCATACTGTTGTCATTACTCATTTTAGGTATCTTTTTAATTACTTAGGTTTCATTAAGATAATTTTATTATATATCATAAATCAAGAAAATCAAGCCTTGCTTTTTTTTAAAAGCAGACTGGCGTAAACGTTGATATGGGGTTATCTTATAATGTTTAATATATTAATAACGACAGAGTGTGAAATATTTATGAGAATTGGATTGTTATTATTGCCGGTTTTTGCGGTTGTGTTTTCCGGTTGCGGACAGGATGATGGCAATAAATTGGAAACCCCGCACGAGGTAAACCGTTTGACCAGCGGAATTTTCAAGGCGATTGAAAAGGGTAATAATGTAGGTGCGGCAAGGCAGATCGAAAAGCTGAAGGTTCACTATCCGGATGATTTGAAGCTGGCGCGTTTGCATCGCATGGTTATGGATAATATTGACATAAACCATGCACAGGAATATATCAATAAAGGAGAGCTGGGCAAAGCAATGGTTGAGTTGCGCAATGCGATTCAGGAACGGGGAGAAAGTATTGCTCTGGACACGGCGTTAAAGGATCTTTCCCAATTGATTCTGCTCAAAAGTGCAGTTTCCGGCGTGGCAGGATCTTCGTCAGCGACTGAATTGAAACTTTATCTTGATAAGATAGATGCGGTCATCAAGCGTTATCCTGAAGCCGATTCGTTGAAAGAGATCGTTGCGGCCCGCAGGGCTCAGCAAAAGCAGATGGATCGCGTTGAGCGGCAGATGGCTCTTTTCAGCCTTTTATCGGATTCCGTAAATGACAATTCGGATATAAAAGAGTTGCTTGACGCTGAATATGACTTTGCTAATCAGAGCAGCAAGGTGCCTTTGTCAAAAGATCTTCTGCAATAAAAATTATCACTTTCTCAATGAGTAATATTGAACAATTTATCAAGCTGGCTGAACACCGTACAAGTTGCCGCGCTTACCGTCAGGACCCGGTTCCTGACGAGATGACCCGGCAGTGCCTTGAGGCAGCCCGGCTGGCTCCATCCGCATGCAATAAGCAACCATGGCGTTTCATTGTCGTAACAGATCCGGTTTTGAGAAAAGAGATTTGCGATCATGGACTCTTGCCCGGTTTGCCTATGCCTTGGCTGCGCCAGGCTCCGGTTATTGTCGCTATCTGCGCGGAGACTTCATTGGTCACCCATAAGATCGCTCCGGTGCTGTCAAAGGTTGACTATCGTCTGGTTGACCTTGGGATAGCTGGTGAACATTTTGTGCTTGCGGCGGACGCGTTGGGACTCGGCACCTGCTGGATCGGCTGGTTTCGTGAAAAGCCGGTGAAAAAGCTTTTGGATATTCCACGTAACATCAGGGTGTTTTCTCTCCTAAGTATGGGATTCCCTGATAAAGAGCCCGAGAATTCCTCCAGATTTGCTTTGGAGGACATCGCTTTCAGTAACAAGTGGGAAAATCCATTATAATCAGAAAATATCCCCATTTTCCTTGCCCTTGGTTTAAAAATAAGCTTTTTTTGCTGTTTTTTCTCAGTTTGTTGTCGTATATTGTCCTTTCCCTGCTTGCTTTTTTTGCATGATATGGTATATTTGCAAGATTCTATTAATGGATTATAAAAAAATATTCATAAGGAGACACTGCGTCATGGCGGTCAAAGATACTAAAAGGATACCCAAGTTTCGCGGTAAGAAAAGAGAGTTTTTCGAGTTGCTTATGCAGGCTCGCGATTGTATCGTCGGCCAGATGGAATTCCATGCCAGCGAAGCTCTGACCAATGACGGTTCAGGCGCTGAAACCAGAGGAATGGCTACTCACATGGCTGACCTCGGCAGTGATAATTCACGTCATGAAATGGAATTGCAGCTGCTGACTGAAGAAGGTGATGTGCTTGAGCGTATAGAGGAAGCTATTGAGCGATTGAAAAACAATGAGTTCGGAAATTGCCTTGATTGCGGCGATGACATTCCAGATGCCAGACTTCGTGCCAAACCTTATGCTCAGTGCTGTATAAAATGCAAGAGCATTCGCGAACAAAACGGCGGGATCAATCCTTTTGTTGATTAAGCTTTTTGACAGATCTGAATTCGGCAGCAAGGGAGAGCGCCGGATTCTTTTTGTATCCATCGCTGTCTGTGCGATACTTCTTCTTCTGGACCAGGTAACAAAACACCTGGTCATTCATTATATTGGCTTTGGGGAGAGAATTGAAATCATCCCGGGCTTGTTTAATTTGACTTACATTACCAACCGCGGTGCGGCCTGGGGTATTCTCAGCGGTCAGCGCTGGCTTCTGCTTGGTTTCGGGTTGGCTGTTCTGGCTTCCGCTATTCTGGCAATGCGCTGGTTTACTGAAGGGTGGAATGAACGATATATTGCTCTTTTCATGGTTGTCAGCGGTATCCTCGGTAATTCGATCGACCGTTTGTGGCGCCACGAAGTTGTCGACTTTCTGGATTGCTATATTGGTGATAAGCACTGGCCTGCGTTTAATGTTGCGGACAGTGCGATTTGCGTCGGTATCGGCATATATATATTATCTTTGATGCTTCGTCCCCAGAAGAAAGAAAAGATGGAAAAATCTGAAGCAGCCGAATAAACGAGTTTGCCAGTGTCTTCTCAACAGAAAATCGCAGTTATTATGGGGCCTACCGCCAGCGGCAAGAGTTCTCTTGCCTTGTATCTTTCCGAGATGCTTAACGGTGAAATCGTTTCCGTTGATTCCATGCAGATATATTCCGGTCTTGATATCGGTACGGCAAAGCCAACGGCCGAAGAACAGAAAAAGATACCCCATCATCTTATCGATCTATGCTCATTTAATGAACGCTTCGATGTTTACCGTTATGTCAAGGCTGCTGAACTTGCTATCAGCGACATCCAGGCGCGGGGGAAGCTTCCGGTGCTCTGTGGTGGAACCGGCATGTATTTCAAAGCCCTGCTTTACGGGCTTGATCCTCTCCCGGGAGATACTGAACTCAGAGCCCGACTCGATGCCGAATATGACCATGAAGAGGGACATGAAAAACTGAAAAAACTTATGCGGGAAATTGATCCGGATGATTTTGCCCGTTGGGAGTCGCATCGAAGGAAGCTGATCCGTGCGTTGGAGGTGTATAAACTGACGGGGCGTTCGATTACCGAGCTTCAAACTATTAATAAGCCAGTTCTGCGCTACCCTGTAGTATCCTGGCTGCTTTGGTGGGACCGTGCTGTTTTGCGTCAACGGATTGCGGAAAGAACCGGATTGATGCTGGAAGCAGGTTGGATCGATGAAGCTAAGCGTGCAATCGCTGACGGTATCCTTGAATCTCCGACCGCGCATCAGGCTATCGGATACCGGATCATCGCGCAATATTTGGATGGCGCGATTGACTTTGAAACTATGCGGGAAAAAATCATAACCGGAACCTGGCAGTATGCCAGAAGGCAGCTGACCTGGTTCGGGAAACAACATCCGGAGACGCAAAAAATAGATATGCCGGTTGAGTATAGCGCTCTCCTCGAATTAATGAAATCATCGCTAAATTAACTTATGCTCAGCTCTTTTCCTGAGATATTTGAAAATAATACGAAATAATTCTTGAATTTTGAATTAAGGTATACTATATTTCCTACTAAAATATCTTTTATTTTGCGGGATTAATAAAACTTTCACGGAAGGATATCGTATATGAGACAATTAAAGAAAACATTAATGGCAGCTGTAATACTGGGAGTGATTTGCGCGGCACCCTCTACCTTTGCCGGTAACCCGATGGAAAAACTTGGCCGCGGTATTGCCAACTGTGTTTTTGGTCCTCTGGAAATCCTTATTCAGCCTTATGACGTTATGCACGAACAGGGAAATGTTGCCGCATTGACTTATGGTGTTATCAAAGGTGTAGTATGGGTTGTTGCTCGTGAGTGTGTTGGTGTAGTTGATATTGTTACTTTCCCGGTTCCGCTTCCCGGTTGCACTGATGATCCCTATGAAAGCGGCTGGGGTTACGGTCCGATGATGCGCCCGGCCTGGGTGGTTGACGAAGAGCATAACGCGTTCAACTTCTTCTATCAGGACGAGGCTGTTTCCAGATAACGCTTCTTTGCTATTTATCCCGCTCGTTCTTCGGGCGGGTTTTTTTTTTGAAGATATATTATTAATATTTAATATTTGGAGTTAAGTTATATGAGTTTTTCCTGTGGTTTTGTTGGCTTGCCTAATGTTGGTAAGTCTACTCTTTTCAATGCCTTGAGCAAAGGCGGAGCGGCTTCTGCCAACTTTCCCTTCTGTACAATTGAACCTAATACCGGAGTTGTCACTGTCCCGGACAAACGTCTTGACGTTCTCTCGAAGATGGAGAATTCCGCAAAAATCCTTCCGACGGCTCTTAAGTTTATTGACATTGCCGGTTTGGTTGAAGGCGCCAGTCAAGGGCAGGGCTTGGGTAACCAGTTCCTGGGCCATATCAGGAACGTTGATGCAATTGCCCATGTGGTTAGGTTGTTTGAGGACACTGACGTTGTCCATGTTGCGGGAAAGATTGATCCGCTGCACGACCTTGACGTAATTCTTACTGAATTGATGCTTGCTGACTTGGATATGCTGGAAAAAAGAATGGTCAAATCACGCAAGCTTATGCGCTCTAATGATCCCGAAACCAAGGCTGAGACAGAACTCATGCAGAGATTGATCGCAGACCTTGCCGAAACCCGCATACCGCAGGTTGATCGGGAAAACATGGCGGAGATGGAGCGAGTGCATCGACTCGGCCTGTTAACTACCATGCCGGCTTTTATTTGCGCCAACTGTGATGAAACGGCGTTCCGCTCTTTTGGTGATTCGCCAAATTCGGCCGCTTTGATCGAGTTCGGCCAGAAGCACAATATGGAAGTTGTTCCTGTATGTGCCAAGCTGGAAGAGGAACTGAGTACTCTTGATCCTGAAGAGGCTGAAGTGTTCCTTGAGGATTTGGGCGTAAGCGAAAATGGTCTGACCAGGGTTATCGAAACCAGTTATCGCCTTTTGAACTATATCACTTTCTTTACTGTCGGGCCGAAAGAGACTCGGGCCTGGACCGTTACTGCCGGCACCCCGGCGCCCCAGGCTTCCGGCAAAATCCATACCGATATGTGTCGCGGATTTATCAGGATGGAAGTTGTTTCCTATGATGATATTTGCTCATGTGGTGGTTGGAACGAAGCAAAAGCCGCCGGGAAATTACGGATTGAAGGAAAAGAGTATATTGTTCAGGACGGTGATGTTATTCACGTTCGCTTCTCAGTATAATTTAATTAATCCGTCAGGCAAAAATAAGATTTTTGCTTTCGGTTAGGGCTGTCTCCGCTTCCTGAGCACATAGTGCGACCATGCTTTTGGCTGGGTAAATGTTTGAAGCGGTGCACTGCCGTTCTTCGTAAGGATTAAACGTCCAGCAGGAATTTAATTTCTTCAAGGGATATTTTGCGACCGGCGGCCGGATTTTCAATCAGAGCATCAAATATTTTCTGTTTATCCTGCTGCATCTGCAGGATACGCTCTTCTATTGAGTCTTTGACCACCAGCTTCATGATATTTACCGGACGCTCCTGTCCGATTCGGTGAGTTCGGTCAGCAGCCTGAAGTTCAACCGCCGGATTCCACCACGGGTCGTAAATGATCACGGTATCGGCAGAGGTCAGGTTCAGGCCGGTTCCTCCAGCTTTCAAACTAAGCAGAAACAGCGCAATGTCATCGCTGTTATTGAAGTTGTCGACACGCTCAAGTCGGTTACGGGTGGTCCCGTCAAGGTATTCGTAGTCGATCTTGCTTTCGTTAAGCCAATTCTGGACAATAGCCAATTGGGTCGTGAACTGACTGAATAGCAGCATTTTATGTTTACTGTCAATGTTCTCAAGTATAAGTTCACGCAGGAGTTCTCCTTTGGCCGACGAAACGTTTTTGCCAATGCCGTCCGGCAGCAGGGCGGGATCGCAGCAGGTTTGCCTTAGTCGCAGCAATGTCGTGAGCAGTTCGATGCCGGCGCCTTTTTTTCCACTTTTCATAAGTTTTCCGCACTGTTTACGCCCGGAATCAAGCAGTTCTTCAT
>MDTD01149174.1_pt1 | contig 11750 bp, 9 predicted proteins | sample 811221 | NCBI WGS metagenome assembly MDTD01 (sample SAMN05326646, study PRJNA326480) | marine metagenome | isolation source: seawater | place: Pacific Ocean: South West | collected 2011
AGCTAACAAAAAGAAAATTCAGGAACATCTTGATAATTCTTTAATGCTTGTTACAGCCCTTGCACCAAATATTGGATATGACCAAGCTGCAAAAATTGCAAAAACTGCATTAAAAAATAATACGACTTTGAAATATGAAACTTTAAAAACAGGATTAATTAGTGAGAAAGAATACAAAAGAATAGTTGATCCAAAAAAAATGATTTATCCAGAATAATTTTTTATTACTTCATTTAAAAATTTTTTTAAATAAATTTTATTTTTAAAACTGTCATTTTTTATAGACATCTCTTTTATTGATTTATTTACCTTTTTATTAAATTTTCCATCGATTAAAATGTCCTTAAAATTAATTATTTTTTGGTCAAAATTATAAGTATAACTAAACTTAACTTTTTCAATTTTTTTTCTAAATTTTTTTGGAGTAAGTAAAAATTTATAAATTTCATTGTGATCAGCTATCTTTATCTGGGAACTTCCATCTAAAATTAACTCACCATCTTTTATGTAAACCAAAGTATTAGCTAGCTCAAAAAAAGCGTTATTTTTCCAATTTAAGTTTGTACTATCTATATCAAGCAAACCTTCTTTAATTTTTGAGTTGAATAAAATATTTTTAAAATTGCTAAAATTTTTAATTTTTTTTGCATTAATTCTTAACTCAAAATTAATATTTTTATTATTAAATATTTCGGTTTTTAACAATTGAACAATTAATGCCGAACTATCAAAAAAATATGCTAGATTTATTCCGTCTGTAACTCCATTAAAATTTGCATAAAAAGGCTTAAAATTTATTTTACCTTCATATTTGAACTCTGGATTACTTGATTTTTCAAAAAAATAAAATTCGAATAACTTTTTGGTATTAGAATAACTTAAACTACTTTTGAGATTATTAAATATTATATCACTAGTACCCTTTTTAATATTATCCTTATAATTATGCTCATTTATTAATTGAAATCTTAGGAAATCTAAATTTAGTTTTGTAAATAATTTTTTTTCTTCTTTATTATGAGTAATTTCTAAAAAATAAGGTAGATTAAATATTTTATTTTCACAATATAATATATTTTTAATATGATTTTGGTCATAATAGTACCTCATATTTGAAATGTTATTTATAAACAAAACTTCTTTTTTATTGTCTCTAAAAAAAATATTACTATTTTGAATTTTTAAAGTGCTACTTTCAAAATTATTTTCTAAAATTTTAATAAAAAAATCATAATTTTGAGAATTAATATAAAAATTTGCTTCTTCAAAAACTATTTTTTTAATTTTTATATTTTTTAAAGGAAAAAGATTTTTTATAGATATATAAATTTTTACTTTCCTTATTTTTGAATCTTTCTCTGATCCAATTATAATTGAAGAGTTATTAAAAGAAAAATTTGGTATTGGAAAAAAATTATATTTTATGTTTTGTGATATATTTAATTTTAAATTATATTTATTTAATAATTGAGCTTGTAATTCATTTGAAATATTACTTTTATTATATATGTTGGGTAAAGAAATATAAGATAGAAATAAAAGAATAAGTGCGACAAAAGAAAGAAAAATTTTATTATTTTTTGTTAAATTTACTAAGTTTTCAAATTTTAACTTGTTTAAATTTTGCTCTAATTGATTATTAATTGATTTATTGATGTTTTTTAGACTTTTTATAAAAAAATTTGACTTTCTCATTTTTATCAATGGAATTTATAAAGTATTATTTTAAATGATAAACAAAGATTATTTAAAAAATTTAAATGAGGCACAAAAAAATGCTGTTCTGCATTTAGATGGTCCACTTTTAATAGTGGCTGGTGCAGGCTCTGGTAAAACAAGAGTTTTAACCTCAAGAATTGCCAATATAATCAAAGAAAAAAAAGCATATCCAAATCAGATTTTGGCTGTAACTTTTACTAATAAAGCCGCAAAAGAAATGCAAGATCGGGTAAGTAAGCTTTTGGGTTCTGCTGCTGTTGGGCTATCTTGGCTTGGGACATTTCACTCTATTTGCGCAAAAATACTTAGAAAACATGCATCAGCTGTAAATCTTAATTCAAACTTTACAATTATAGATACTGACGATCAGATCAGACTTATTAAAAATATATGTAAAGCGGAAAATGTTGATATAAAACAATTATCTCCAAGATTTATACTTTCAATTATTGATAAATGGAAAAATAAAGGATTTTATCCAAATGAAGTTGTGACAAACAAAAAAGATATTTACGAAAAAACCATCTTACCACTTTATAGAATATATCAAAAAAAGTTAACAGATTTAAATTCTTGTGATTTTGGTGATCTAATTTTGCACACCGTAAAAATTTTAGAATTAAATTTAGAAATAAGAGAAATGTATTCAAAAAATTTCAAATATATACTTGTTGATGAATACCAAGACACAAACTTTATTCAAAGTAGATGGCTTAACTTTCTATCAGAAAAAAACAAAAATATTTGTTGTGTTGGAGATGATGATCAATCTATATATAGTTGGAGAGGTGCTGAGATTAAAAACTTTCTTGAATTTGATCAAGTTTACAAAAATACAAAAGTAATAAGGTTAGAACAAAATTATAGATCTTCACAAAATATTTTATCAGTTGCCTCAGATCTTATTTCAAATAATCAAAATAGAGTTGGTAAAACATTAATTTCTACTATGGATGAAGGTGACCTAGTTCAATTAAATTGTTTTAAGAATGGTAAAGATGAAGCAACTGGAATTTCTGATGAAATAGAAAAAAAAATTAAAAAAAAATTTTCCTATAATAATATTGCAATTCTTGTTAGAGCTATTTTTCAAACACGAGAATTTGAAGAACGTTTCCTTAAAATAGGTATGCCATATAGAATATTAGGAGGTACAAAATTTTATGAAAGAGCTGAAATAAAAGATTGCATTGGTTATTTAAGATTAATTTACCAGGAAAAAGATGATCTTGCTTTTGAAAGGATTATCAATAACCCAAAAAGATCGATTGGGGATAGTACGCTAAAAAATATTTATGAATTTGCGAAAGAGAATAATCTTAACTTAGAAAGAGCATCAAAAAAAATGATTGAACAAAATTTAATCAAACCAAAAACAAAAGTTGGTTTAAGTTTATTTTTAAATTCTTTAGCTAAATGGAGAAATGATTTAATATTTAAAAAATTCAATCACGTAAAATTATTACAAATTGTTCTAGATGAGTCTGGTTATTCTGCAATGTTAAAAAATAAAAAGGATTTAGATAATGAAAATAGATTAGAAAATATAAAAGAATTATTAAGTGCTATGAAGGAATTTAATAATTTAGAAAGCTTTTTAGAACACGTATCTCTAGCAACATCAGTTGACCAAGAGTGGGATGGTGAGAAAATCAACATGATGACTATGCATGCTGCAAAGGGTTTGGAATTTGATGTAGTATTTCTTCCAGGTTGGGAGGAAGGTTTATTTCCTCATCAAAAGTCTATTGAAGAAAAAGGACAAAAGGGTTTAGAGGAGGAAAGACGTTTGGCCTATGTTGGTATTACTAGGGCAAAAAACAAAGCAATTATATCATTCTCGATGAACAGATTTTATCAAGGAGATTGGATTGATAGTATGGCATCAAGATTTATAGAGGAATTACCAGAGAAATACATTGAAAAAAATTCTTTTTATGAAGAAATAAACGATGAAAATGAATTTGAATTTAATCAAGATTTTGAAACTGAGGAAACTATTAGAAGCCCAGGTTGGTTAAGGTACCAAAAAAGAATAAAATGAATGATTTTATCAAGATACTAAGAAATAACTTCAAAGAATATAATATTGATGGGTACGTCATTCCAAAAAATGATGACTTTTTCACAGAATATTCAAAAATCAATAGATTGAAGATCATTTCGAATTTCTCTGGATCAGCTGGTCTTGGAATTGTTTTAAAAAATAAGAATTTCTTATTTACAGATGGGAGATACACCATTCAAAGTCAAATAGAGTCAGGTCAAAATTTTAATATTTTTGGATTTGAAAAATTAATTAATTGTAAATTATTTAAAAATCTTACTCTAGGTATAGATCCAAAATTATTTACTTACTCACAAATTAAAAATTATTTTTTAAAATATAATAAAATAAAATTTATAGATCAAAACTTAATTGATAATATAAAAAAACAAAAAATAAAACAGTCAGTTCCATTTTTTTCATTAGACAAAAAAGTAGTTGGTGAAGATTCAATCTCAAAAATAAACAAAATTTCTAAACAACTTAAAAAAAATAAATCAGATTATTTATTTATAAGCGCGCCTGAAAATGTTGCATGGATTTTAAATATTCGAGGAAGTGACAGTCCTAATAGTCCAGTTCCAAATTGCCGATTGATAATAAGTAAAGACAAGGATTTTTTTTTATTTAGTAAATATGATAAATGTAAAAAACTTATTAGTGATAAAATTATCAAACAGAGTCAATTAGTTGATATTAAGGATTTTAAAAATAAAATTTTAAATCTTAAGGGTAAAAATTTTACAATAGACAATAATTCTTGCTCCATATATTTTGAAAATATAATTAATTCTAAGTTTAAAATTAATTATAGAAAAGACCCTATTTACTTTTTAAAAGCAATTAAAAATAAAACAGAAATTGATAATATGAAAAAGGTTCATATTTTTGATGGAGTTGCTTTAACAAAGTTCCTATATTGGATTAAAAATATTAACAAAAAAAAAATAACAGAAATAGATGCTGAAAAAAAATTAGAAAATTTTAGAAAAATTAATAAAAACTTTCTATATCCTAGCTTTGATACAATTGCAGGATCAGGAAAAAATGGAGCAATTGTTCACTATCGTGCAAAGAAAGAGAGTTGTCGTACAATAAATCATAGAGATCTTTTCTTGTGTGATTCCGGAGGTCAATATAGATTTGGTACGACAGATGTAACTAGAACTATATGTTTTTCAAAACAAAATAAAAATATTAAAAATATTTTTACTTATGTTTTAAAAGGTCATATCGCTGTTGCAAATTCAAATATAAATAAAAATAATACTGGAAAAAAAATAGACAAAAGAGCTAGAAAATATCTAAAAAAACATAATCTTGATTATACACACGGAACTGGACATGGAGTTGGTTTTTTTCTAAATGTGCATGAAGGACCACAAGCAATTACTAAAACAAATAATATTAAAATTAAAGAAGGAATGATTTTAAGTAATGAGCCAGGATATTACAAAGCAAATAAATTTGGAATTAGAATTGAGAATTTAGTTTACGTTAAAAAAAAAGAAAAAAAACTATATTTTGAAAATTTAACACTAGTGCCAATTGATAATGATTTAATAAATTTTGAATTGTTAACCAAATCTGAAAAAAATTATCTTTTTAAATATCATCTACATGTTTATTCTAAAATATCAAAATTTTTAAATTTCAAAGAGAAAAAATGGTTAGCTGAATTAATTTAACATTTTTAAAAATTGATTTTGATCTATAATTTCAACCTTCAATTTTTTTGCATTATCAATTTTATTTTTAGTAGGTTTTTCGCCAATAATTAAATAATTTAATTTTTTTGATACACTACTAACTGTTATGCCTGAATTTTCTTCAATAATAGATTTAATTTCTGCTCTACTAACTCCATTTAATTTTCCTGTAACCAAAAAAGTTTTATTATTAAGTTTGCCATTTTTTTTGGGCATTATAAAATTATCAATTGTTAAAATTTCTTCTAACTTATTTAAAACTTCAATATTTGTCTTATTCTTAAAAAAAATTTTTATTGAATTAACTTGAGTATCTCCAATTCCATCTATATTAAGCAGATCTTCATATTTATTAGTTTTAGATAGATTTTTAAATTTTGTAAAAGATTTAAAGTATTTTGAAATTACTTTTGCATTCTCTAATCCAATATGTCTAATACCTAATGCGTATATTAACTTATCTAATGAAATTGTTTTTTTTTCGTTTATAGAGTACTTTAAATTTTCAACTGAAAGCTTTCCCCAGCCATCTAATTTTTCAATTTTGTTATAATTTAAATTAAAAATATCTTGTGGAAATTTTAACAATTTTAATTTCCAAAAGTTTTCTACAATTTTCTTACCAAATCCGTCAATATTAAATGCTTCCTTAGAAACAAAATGCTTCAATTTTTCAATGGATATCTTTTCACAAAAATAACCCTCACTAGAACACCTCCTTACTGCATCCTTTTTTTTTGTTAATGTATTAAATTCTTTAATTGTCTCAGATCCACAAGAAGGGCATTTTTTAGGAAATTTAAACTTTGAACTATTTTTTGATCTCTTATTTAAGTCCACTGATAGAATATGAGGAATTACATCTCCTGCTCTTTCAACAATAACAATATCTCCAATTCTTATATCTTTTCTATTAATTTCATCTTCATTATGCAATGTTGCATTAGATACTAAAACACCTCCAATATTAACTGGTTTTATTTTTGCCACGGGAGTTAATGCACCTGTTCTTCCAATTTGAATATCAATATCTAAAATCTTAGATGTCGCTTTATTTGATGAAAACTTATGAGCTATTGCCCATCTTGGTGCATTCGCAACATTGCCTAATCTTTTTTGAAGAGAAAATTCATTAATTTTGTAGACAATTCCATCTATGTCAAAGTCTAAATTTGCTCTCTGTTTATCCATCTCATTATAATTTCTTAATAAATTTTTAACTCCTGTCACATGTTTATTAAATGGATTTGTTTTAAATCCCCATTCACTTAATTTTTCTAAAAATTCAGTTTGACTATTTAACTTTAGTCCAATTTCAAAGCCAAAAGTATACGCAATAAATTTTAATGGAATCTTTTTCGTATCTTCTGGATTTTTTTGTCTTAGGGAGCCTGATGCTGCATTTCTAGGATTTGCAAACTTTTCTTTTAAAATTTTAAAGTCGCTGTTTTGTATAAACACTTCACCTCTAATATCAATTTCTTTTGGAAAATCATTTGAGTGAATTTTTTTTGGAATATCTTTAAGTGTTGCTAGATTAGCAGTAATATCTTCACCCTCTTTACCATCACCTCTTGATAACCCTCTCTCAAAAATACCATTTTTGTACAATAAAGATGCAGAGATACCATCTATTTTTGGCTCAGCACTATACGAAATTTGAAAATTATTGTTTTGTGATAAAAAATTAAATATTTTTTTTTCAAAATTTATCAAATCTTTCTCTGAAAAAGCATTAGAAAGAGAAAGCATTGGTACTTTGTGAGGATATTTCTTAAAAATTTTAGATGGTTTATGGCCAATTATTTTAGAGGGAGAAAACGGAGATTTTAAAAATTTATATTTTTTTTCCAATAATAAAATTTCTTTTTTCAAAGTATCGTATTCATCATCGCTTACTGCTGGTTTGCTTTTTACATAATAAAGTTCATTATAATTATTAATTAATTTAATTTTTTGAGTATATAATAATAATGTTTCTTTTTTATTCATTTTTAATTGAAAAGAGATTTAATTTTTTTCAAGATCGATTTATTTTTTTTCTTATTTTTTTTTATTTTATTTTTTTTATTCTTATATTTTTTATCAAATATAATATAAGTTTGTTCATACCACTTAGAAGATTGATAATTATATCCTAAAAGTTTTGCATATTTATCTGCTTCATCAATTAAACCTAAAATATAGTATACCTCAACAAGTCTATGTAAGGCTTCCTCTGTATAAATTGTAGTTTCAAACTTATCTATTACAGTTCTGAATCTATTAATAGCTGCGATCCAATTTTTTTTTTCAAAATAATATCTACCTATATACATCTCCTTAGATGCCAAAATATCATCAATAAGACTTAACTTAAATTCAGCATCAAGTGCATAATCTGTATTTGAATAATTTTTTACAACTATTTGAAAATATTTTTTTGCATCTACAATAGATTTTAAGTCTTTTTTTTCATCAACAATTTGCTCATAAAAACAAAGTCCAATTAAATAATAAACATAGTCTAGATCTTTATAATTTGGATAAACTCTTATAAATCTTGCAAGCTCAGATACAGCATCGTTATAATAATCTTGAGAATAATAAGAATAGGCTGCCATTAGAGCTGCTTTAGGTGCCCAATCCGACTGTGGAAACAAAATTTCTGCTTCGTTAAATTTTTTAGCTGCAAAAAGCACATCACCTTTCTCTAAGGCTTCTATACCTCCTTCATATGCCTCTAACACCTGTAAATCTAAATTTTTTTCTTTAATGATTGATTTTTGAGTTACGTCTTTTGAACAAGATGATAAAAGAAAAAATAAAATCGATATTAATAAATAATTATTAAATTTCATTTTAAAATTATACTTACTGAGAAAAAATTTAAAAGATTTCTTTGGATTTAAGCAATAGATCTTAAAATACTTTTATTAATTAGTGTATGAGGAAGGCTTTTTTCTTTAATTTCTAAAATTGAAAAATTTGTATTGTCTGAAAATACTTTTCTAAGCAATTGATTAGTTAGATAATGGCCTCCCTGTGAGCATTTTACACTAGCTACAATTCTATATCCTGAAGTGTATAGATCTCCTATACAATCTAATATTTTATGATTTACAAACTCTTTGCTATTTCTTAAACCTTCTTTGTTTAATATTTCATTTTTTTTGACTACAATTGCATTATCCAGGCTACCACCTTTTGCAAGTCCTTTTTTTTTAATTAACTCTATATCTTCGAATAGACAAAAGGTTCTTGAATTAAAAATACTAGTAAGATCATCTTCATAAACTTTAACTTTGTTTCTTTGATTTCCAATAATTCTGTTTTTATATTTTAATTCAAAATCAATATCTAAACTTAAAGTTGAAGGTTTAATAGAAATATATCTTTCTCCATCAAAAAAATTTATTTCTTTATTAATTTTAATAATTTTAATAGGTAAATTACTAATTTCATATCCAACAGAGATAATCTTTTCAATGAAACCTTTAGCTGATCCATCTAAGATGGGAACTTCTTCGTTATCTATCTCTATCAGGGCATTATCGATACCTAAACCAAACAAAGCTCCCATCAAATGTTCAATTGTAGAAACTTTTGCTCCATACTCATTTTCTACTGTAGTATTAAGAGATGTGTTAGTCACATTTGCAAAATTTGGATAAATTAAGTTATGTTTTTTTAAATCTACTCTTTTGAATACAATCCCAAAATCACCTGCTGCTGGTTTGATGCAAACATTTACATTTAAACCGCTATGAAGTGCTATGCCATTAAAAGACACATTTTTTTTAATTGTTTTTTGATTTAAATAAGACATTTTAGATTTTTAAATTGAAAGTAACTAGATTAAAAAACAACTAATGTTACCAGAAAAAACAATTTTAACTGAAAAGTTGAAAAAATTTTTCAAAAAAACCAGTTTTATGGTGTTTTTTTGGTACAACCTGCACTTCATTTTCGTTGAAACCGTCTCGAACTAAATGAGCCTTTTTTGGAAGATCAATTTTATTATCTTCTAAAGTTCTATTTATATAATTTTGATCCAAGTAACTAATTATATTAATTTGGTAAGTTTTAACAACTTTGTTTATATCTGAAATCAATTTGTTTGAAATCGATATGAACTGAACTTCAATACAAATTGTATCGGGCTTAAGATTATCAATTAATTTCTTATGATATTTTCCATCTATAATATAACTATTTATTATAATGTGCATAATTTTATAGTTTTGATAGTTTTCTTTAAACAAATCTTTAGCATCAGTTAAAGTATTTTCTAAATTTTTTTGATAATTATTTTTTTGATAATTTTTTTTTTTAACACCTATATAAAGATTTAAAATATTATTACTGTCAATCAGCAAAAAAATATTTTTAATAAATGTTCCAATTAATTTTTCTATTTTAAAAATATTTTTTTCAAGAAATTCTCTCAAAATATGTAAATCTATTGTTTCAGAATTATTTTCTACCTTAATTTCATCTTCATAAAATATTTTAGAATTTTTTTTATCAAACAAATAAATACCAAATTTATTCGATGATATACTCAAATATGTATCTATGCCTAATTTTTCAGTCATTTAAAATAATTTGATCTCTAACTCTAGCATCTATAATTTTTAAATTTACAAAATTAGTATTATTTAAAAATTCATGAGCATAATTTAGAGAATGTTTTGTTCTTTCCTTTGACAATTTTACAATTATTTTATTATCTAATTCAATATCCCATCTTTGTGATGGATAAAAATAAAAATTTTTAATTTTATCATAAGAAAATTTTGATTGATCAATGATTTTTTTAAATTTTAGAAAATCTTGTGCATTCGGTTTTCCAAAAATAAAAGGTAACTCTTTATTAGTAAAATTACTTTGTGTTAATTTTCCATTAGAGCCTAGAAGAAATATTTTTCCATTATCATTTATCTTTGCTAAAAAATTCGTTTTTTTTATTTCTATATGAAGCGTAGAGGGATAAATTTTAAAAATATTAAAATCCTCAACTAAAGAATTTATTGTAATGATATCGTTTAATTTATTTTGACTTAAAAAAAAAATATTTTCCAAGTTAAATTTCTGAATTTCTTTTAAAAGGTTATTATTTTCTACTTCGTCCAAACCTGAAATTTTAATATATTTTATGTCTTCAAATTTTATCTTATTTAATTCACTATTATTAATTGACCCAACAAAAATAAATAAAAAAAAATATATTAAAATTAATTTACTTTTTCTCAAATGCATCTTTTAAAATCCATTCAATCAATTTTATAAAACTTATTCCCTTAAAAGAAGCTATTTCAGGAACTAAAGAGAGCTTGGTCATCCCTGGTTGTGTATTAATTTCTAATAAATAAAATTTACCTTTAAAAAACTTAAAGTCTGATCTTGTAACTCCTCTACATCCAATTATTTTATGTGTCTTGTATGCAATATTTAATATGTGCTTCAATTTATTTTTGCTTAAATTTACTGGAATTATATGCTGAGTCTTTGCATTACTGTTATACTTTGCTTGATAGTCATAAAATTTTCTTTTTGGTTTTAATTCGATTGCACCAAGTTTTCTGTTACCCATTATAGCTACTTGAATTTCTCGGCCACCAATAAATTGTTCAATTATAATTTTTTTGTAATTTTTAATCAAAGTTAAATTTTTTTTAATATTTTTTTTGTTACAAATATAAACATTTACACTTGAACCCTCATTAATAGGTTTTATTACTACAGGAAATTTTAGTTTTTTATCAATTTTATTAAGTAAATCCTTATTTTTCAAATTATATGAGTAAATAAAATATTTTGGAGTTAAAATTTTATTTTTAATAAAAATTTTTTTTGATATCTCTTTATCCATCGCGATTGATGAAGCAACTACACCTGAATGTGTGTAAGGTATTTTGAAATTTTCGAGAATGGTTTGAATATAACCATCTTCACCAAATTGACCATGTAGAGCATTAAAGATCACTTCAGGTTTAAATTTTTTAATTTTTTTCTCTAGGTTGAAATCTGGCTCAGTTATTAATGTTTTATAACCATGTTTAATAAGTTCTTTGGAAACTTGTAAACCAGTATCTAAACTAATCAGCCTTTCTTTTGAAATACCACCTGAAATTATAAGAATTTTTTTTTTCACTTTACTCTAAAATTTTAATTTCTGTTTCTAGCTTTACTCCTGTTTTTTTATAAACAGATTCGGATACAAAATTTATCAATTTTTTCATATCCTCAAACTTAGCATTACCTTTATTTACAAAAAAATTACAGTGTTTTTG
>MDTD01040002.1_pt1 | contig 11748 bp, 16 predicted proteins | sample 811221 | NCBI WGS metagenome assembly MDTD01 (sample SAMN05326646, study PRJNA326480) | marine metagenome | isolation source: seawater | place: Pacific Ocean: South West | collected 2011
AAAATAGATGGTGAGATCGGTTCATTCAACCCGCCACTTTTTATTGATGGCAGTAACAACCTCAAGCAGTTTTCAAATGCTGAAATAGGTGCACTGTTCCAAGAATATGTCAAACATGCAGTGGTTAACACAGTCGGTTCCAAATTAAGATTCAATATAGACGGAAGCGGTAACCTAAGGGGCACTGCCATGGTTAACACTATACTTACTGGCGGAAGCGGAAACTATCAAACTAGATTTGCTGGTGCCAATGATTACAGGGCTCAGGAGTTCCCCGATGGCACACCTGCAACCGCAAACACATACTCTTTCAAGATAGAAAAATCATAGGTACAAATGGCTATTTTTACAGGAAAAATAATCGAGGCATACTACGCAGATCCAGAAAGAAAGGCAGTAGAAATAATTTATCAAGACGGCAGGAAAGCAATCAATCATTATCTTCCCGTTGATAATTCCCATCCAGACTTCAGAGATCTGCTTAAGGAGTACAGTCAGGCCAGGCTTTCAGAAACAACCATAGCGAGAAACAAACAGTTTCTTAATCAATTGAATAGAGTGGTTGAAGGTCAAATTAAAGCAAGGAATAACACAGGATCTACTATGAGTTTTGATGATAGCATGGAAATAATACTAGACTACAAGGAAAAAGCCCATGCTGAAAAACTATTTGATCTTAAAATAAAAATCTTTGACAAAGATATAGTGAAAAACTTTGTTGGTAATGATGAAAAAAAAGCAATCAGGCAGGCCAGCAATCCTTTAGACGTGTTGTCAGCATACAGGGACATAGTAAGGAAAACTGAGTAACTGTAATTGACTTGTTCCTTAAATCGCACTATAATTACGATAACAAAAGAAAATAACAATGGCAATATTTACTGGTAAAATAATTGAAGCCTACTTCGCAAACTCCGAAAACAATACGGTTGAAGTAATATACAATGATGGACAAAAAGCAATCAATCATTTCTTGCCTGTGGATTTCAAAAATTCTGATTTCAAAGATCTAATACAAGAGTATGACACTGATAAAATTGCAGAAGCAACCATTGCCAGGAACAGGAGATACGCCCAGCAGTTGAGTGACATAGTCGATGCTGGCATCAAAAGCAAAACTGATTTGAAGAAAAAGATCACAGTGGAAGATTTTGTAAAAAAAATATTGAACTTTGATCATAATGATCCTGATGCTAAAGAGATATTGTTCTCACTGAAAATTGAGGTCTTTGAAATTGACAAAGTTAAAGAGTGCAAGGACAACGAATATAAAAATAGACTTCGTCTGGCTAAAACACCTATTGAACTGTTGTCTGTTTATAATGAATTAGATGATTGATGTTTATTGTGTTAACGTTGGAACGAAATACAGCAGAGAATTTGACAGTAGGTTAAAAGATTCTGTTGCAAAACATCTTACACTAGAACACAAGTTTACTTGCCTCACAGATAAACCTGAAAAAGATTACGACAAAGAAGTTACCCATCCAGAACTGCGTGGGGTATTTCATAAATTGTCACTATTTCAGTACACTGGCAAATGCTTATTTTTTGATTTAGATATTGTGATCAACGATTCCATAGATTTTCTCGCCTATGAGTTTGACGGCCTGACATTAGTCAATAGCAGTGCTTGGAAACAGGAATCGCTGAAGACTCCAGTGAAATTTAGGGTTACCCAGAACACCTTGGTCAATTCATCAATCATGAGATGGAGAGATCAAAGGCATGTCTTTGAAAAATTCATTAAACATCGTGATCTTTATGTAAGATTGTATTCGGGAATAGATAGATATATCTATAACGAAGGCGTCAAGTACAATTACTTTATGGGTGATCAAATTTCTAGTTGGCAGGAGGGTGTAAAACACAATACAATCGTGTTACACAATCAAAAATATGTTTGATAAAGATACATTACAGACTTTTAAAAGACTTTTGACTAAATGCCCTGATAGAATTGTTGACGCCATGGATAGCCTAAGTGAGAACCAATTTGCGAGTAAAGATTGGCTCGTACAAAAACTAAATGAATACCCACATCACTATAGATATAAAACCCTTGACAAAAAAATTGATATTTGTTTACTTGCAAGTTGGTATGGCCTACTTGCTTATAGGTTGATAGAGAACTTTACACTTAAAAAAATTAATAACATAGACTGTATAGATTATGATCCAGAAGCAAAAGCAGTTGCAAAAACAATATGGCATCAACTACACGCTCAAAATTTGAAAAAAGGCCGATTATCTTATGTAAAATATATTGAAAAAGATATAAAGGACATAGAATCTTTAGATTACCCTGTTGTAATCTGCACATCTTGTGAACATTTGGATCAAGACACAATTTACAGCACTATTAATAAAATGGAAGAACATACTTTAGTTGTGTTACAGAGCAACAACTACAAAGAGATTGATCAACACGTCAATTGTGTGGACAGTGTTGAAGATTTTGCCAATCAGTATGTGGGCAAACTAAGGAATATAAAATTCTACGAAAAAGATTTTGTAAAATACAAACGTTTTATGTTAATTGGAACAAAGATATGATTGAGGATTTGCTAAAAAAACGAAATAACGTTACTTTTTTCAGGAAAGATAAAATACCGGAAAAAAAACAAATAGAAGAAATAATTGAAAAGGCTTTCACGCTCACGCCACATAAGAATAATTTTTGGCATTACCATCTGTATGTTTATGGTCCAGAGTACGTTGAGTCTAAAAGAAATCTTGCCATTAGTTCTGTGTGTAATGAACACCTAAGGTATTATAGACAAAAAGATGGCAATGAAATCAATAAAGAAGATTGGGAAAAATTGAAAAAATCATATCAAGACTGGCTTGATTATTATGCGGGAGATGAGACAAAAGATTATGTCATCAAAGAAAAATGGCATTTTAACGAACAGGTTACTGCTCCTTACTTGTTGGTTTACTATCCTGCCAAGGAAAAAGCAAGGCCATCACAGATCGAACATGAATATTTCCAAAAAAGAGCTGAAAAAGTATTCTATGATCCTTATAATATCAATAAAGCAGATTTTAATCAGCAGAGCGGAATAAATGCAACCGTGATATCAATGCTGGCCCTTGAACAAGGATTTGATGTTTCGTTCTGCAAATGTTTTTTCTATAATAAAAATATACATTCCGACATCACTCTAAAAGAACCTGCTTTCGTGTTAGGAATAGGATATAGAGATGATACTAAGAAGGACCTAAAGTGTTGGATACGAAAACCAAAACCCGATGAGGTAATCAAATGGGTATGAAGATAATCGCGGTGCGTATTGGTGATAGATATGGACCGGAATATGAAAAATATCTAGAAGAGAAACTGCCTGAGTATGAATTTGTCTGGGTGCGTAAGCCGATTAAGGAAGATGTCCTACTACAATGGAATAAGATGTATGGCATGGGGCTCGATATAGACGAGCCGATATGCGTCATGGACATAGATGTGTTGTTAATAAACAACTACAAAGAACTTTTTGAATATCCAATTAAAAAAGGTCAGTTTGTGTCAATTCCTGGATGGTGGCGAGATACTGAAAAGAAACGCTACAAGATCAACGGTGGGTTTTTTAAGTACTATCCCAAGGACTGCAGGTACATTTATGACAAATTTATGCAGGATCCCGACTTTTGGCAGAACTATTACATAAAGCGAGGCATAGCGAGGGGGCCTGTTAACGGCGAACAATACTTTGTTGAAGACAATGTTAACGAGGAACTAGAACTAATCACAGTGCCTGAGAGCTGGGTGGCCAGATGGTGTGCTAAAGAAGACATCGGAGTGAAGAATTTTGATTTAAATAAGTGGAAGGTCAGGACAAGTCAGTTGTATGAAAAAGTTACGGGCAACGACTACGTTTATTTGGGCGGAGAGTTCCATCCGGACATCAAGATGGTGCATTTTACACACGCCACAAATAAACCACATGACTGGGAAGACTATAGGAGATTTGTATGATATTACTTTATGGATACCTTGCATATTGGGTGGTGGCCGCCATAGGCATAACCTACGGGTACCATAGGTATTTCTCACACAATAGTTGGAAGACTAATGCACTGGGAGAAATTATTCTTCTCTATTTTGGATTGTTATGTGGCGGGAGGAGTGCTTTGACGTGGGCAGGCGTTCATAGGATACATCACGCACATGCAGACACAGACAAGGATCCACATAGTCCAAAAAACTATCCTTGGTATGTCATACTTTTCAGTTTATGGAAGGTGAAACAAATACCAAGAAAGTATATTATAGATCTTATCAGGAATCCAAGGGTGTTGTTTTTTCACAAATACGGTAAATTTATTTTTGCCGCACATTGGATTATTACACCATTGATTTTTGGCGTAAATGCAGTTATAATAAACCTTATGTTGTTCGTTTTATCATATGTTGGTTTTGGTATACTGAATTTTTACGGACATGATGCCAAAGGACCAGCAAACAATTTACTGATTAATTTAGTCGCACCGTTTGAGGGTAACCATAAGGATCATCATGAATACTCAAAAATTTAACAGAGATAGCAGTGTAGAGTATGTGCAGATGGACTTTGATGTCCCTATCAAACAGATACTCACAGAGTATGAATTAATAAAAGACAGTCTGGTAATACACAGACCCGAGGACGGACACAAAGACTGGTGTGCGGTTACCCTATATGGCTTCGGTTCAGACAAAACTAACAGCCATTGGGAATACGACAGGAGAAAACTTAGACCAGATGTCACTGAAGTTGGCCTGCGTTGCCCACGCACAATAGAATGGGTCAAAAGTTTGCCATATGCTAGGATAGATGATATTCGATTCTTGGTGATCATGCCAAGCGGCTATATCACAAAGCACATAGATGTTCCTGATCGCAATTGGCTGGAACCGCTTAATATTTGTTTGAGCTATCCCAAAGGCAACAAGTTTGTACTCAATAATAAGCAGGTCGATTACAAACCAGGCATGCCTTTGGTTTTGAATATACATTATGAACATTATGTTGAAAACAATTCCAATGAAGAAAGAGTGCATTTGTTGGTGCATGGGAAAAAGAAAAAGGAGTTTTGGGATCATGTTGAAACCTTTAGAGAGCCATAAGCCGGCAAATGTCTTTACTTTTTTAACCACTGAAAGAATGGACATTATCAAGAAACTTAAAAACTTTCATTTCGACAATGACGATAGATTGGCATATAATTACAGTAAGTTGAACTGGTTTGATTGTGAGGCCATAAGCGTGTATAGAAGGCAACGAGAAATAGTTGGTTTTTCCAGCATCGGCCACAGACCAGAATATTATGATGCAAAAGAGATCAGGATACTGAACAGGTATTACGAGTCTAAAGCCATGAGGAGAACAAGTAAAGTATTTGCAGATGATCATGTCTGTGAGATGGTAAAGCAACAACTGAGGATGGCAAAAAAACTAGGATATGAAAAAGCATTTATTAGCCGACAGAGATCCCCACAGTACTTTAAAAAATTTATTAAAACTATGTCAGAAAAAATGAAACAGAATTGGATATTGGAAAAGAAAAAAGTACCTGTCTGTGATCCTAAAATTGATGATTGTTGGCAATACAAAGCGTGGATAGAACTATGATGAAAAAAAGACACGAACTGCCGGCATTCAAAAAATTGGATATGTCATTTGATGTTGATAGGCTGATAGAAGAAGTTAGAAATATGCCAACACAGCAGGATGATCTCAAGGAAAAAGGTTGCTATGGTGTCGAAGTAGGAGGTAAGGCGCCAAAATTACAGAAAGCATTTGGATTGAAGTTTGATTCAATTGAGGACGCTTACAAATTTTTGCAAGACAACGACGTCGAGGAATCTGAGTTGCGTAAAGGTTTGGGAAACAAAAGAATGGCATGGGACTACAGAAACTATGTCAAACCATTCGACAACTACATTGTAAAGGGCGATGATGACAAGTACCACGTCAGCGGTTCTCCATACAAACAAATTGCCCTGACAGAATACAATCCTGAAATGGAAAATAGGGTATATGAAAAGAAGATCCCTAAAAGTAGGTTAGACGAAAGGCATTACAACAAAATAAAAGACTGGGTGAAAGGCACCTACCTTGAGCAAGTGATCACAGCGTTCAAGTCTGAGACCACCAGAGCGAGAATAGCCATTATGGATCCGGGAGCCTTTATCGCAGAACACATTGATTACAACACAGACTATTCTGTGCGGTACCACATACCCATTACCACAAACAAAGACTGCGGTTTCTACTGTTTGGTCGACGGTGAAAAGATTTACCAAACCATGGAACCTGGTTCTGTATGGTTCCTTAATCAAGGTCTCAGGCATAGTGCCTGGAACAAGGGCAAGACTGTCAGATCCCATCTAATTGTTTCAGTCAACGGACAGGAGGATTTACTTGAGGACTAAAGAAACTTTGCATCTAGGTAGGACTGGTGTAAACAATTTTTCAAGCATCGACAAACCTGTGCTACATAGATTTTGCACAGGCTCCGTGCTTGATATAGGTTGTGCCAATGGTGATGTCGTAAAATATCTGAGAGATAGTGGGGTAGAAGCGTATGGCATAGACGGAGACGAGTGGGCGGTAGAACATTTTTCGGATGAATCAATACGACAGTATTTGCACAGGCACGATTATTCCAAAGGACCATCTAGTTTTAATAAGGAGGTTGATACCGTAATCTCAACAGACTTTGTTGAACATGTAGAGGAACAATACATGGAAAACTACATGAAAGATTTTATGTTGGGTAAGAGGATTATTCTACACACGCCTCCCAAGGGAACTCCTGGACATCATCATGTAAACACGGCAGACCGTGATTATTGGATATTGTTATTTGCCCAATTTGGCGCCAAATATGATTCGCATATGACAAAACAAGTGAGGGAGTTATCAGATTACTATAATCCTGTAGACATGGCTTACTTCAACAAACATCCAAATATATTACCTAAACACAACTACTTGGTTTTTATTAATGCATGAGTACACGCAAAATAATCATTTTCAATTCGGATTCAACGGTAAATGGAATAATTCAAGATTGAGACACAGTGATAGTTTGGCTGTTAAGTTTGGCAAGATCAGCAGGACGGTTTTGTCATTCAAAGACGAATGTTACAATGTGGCTAGATTGATCAAAAAACAAGCAGATTCATTGCAAATGCCTATAGACATTATGTTAAGTGGAGGAAAGGATAGTGAGGTTGTGGTGAGAAGTTTTTTTGAACAAGGGATAACAATAAGGGTCAACATTATCAAATTTAAAAATAGTCTTAATAATCACGACATTAAAGACGCTTTCATCACCTGCAAAAAATTACAAATTACACCTGTGATTCATGAGATTGATATTCTTAATTTTTTGGAAAATGACTACAAAGAGTATGCCGAAAAAAGTCAAACGTTTCATGCAACACATTTCGTATTGACGTGGCTACTCGAAAGATTAAAAGGATTTCCGATAATGGGTTTCGGCGTCCCCCACATAGTCAATGAACATTATCAAAGATACATTTATACAGATACTACAGGGAGGATAAGACATAGGAAAATGCCAAGCGACATAGTTGGCACTGAATGGAAGTATAAAGTATCTGAAAATTTACAATTACCCATGTTAAAATTTCTTATAAAAAATAAAAAACCTGGTGTTGTGCATTTTTTTTCGTACACTCCTGAATTGCTTGTATCATATTACAATGATAAATTCTTTCAAGATTTCTTAAGTCATCCCAATCCAGGTGTAATTAAAGATACAAATAAATTCAAAATAATGGAGAAACATTTCCCTAAATTACAGCAGAAAAGTAAATTGCACGGATATGAACACATAGACGTGGCCAGGATGGAAGCGGTCGTGCGTGATAGACTATATCAGCAATACAAAATGTACGATTGTTTCGCATATTATGATTTTAAAAAATTAAGTGAGATATCATGAAAAATATATTAGTGCATGGCAATAGCTCTACAAGATGGAAATGGCCAACCTGGCCTGATTTTTTATCATACTACATTAAAGATTCTAAAATTATAAACATTGCTAAACCTGGTATATCCAATTGGTCTATCGCGAGGGAGATAGTAAATTCGTTTAAGAAAATTAGAGATATAGACCATGTTTATGTGATGTGGGGAGATTCAAGTAGAAATGATACTTTTTTACAAGGCAAAAAGACCGTGCTTCCTAACAAAGACATGTGGGGAATGTATGACAAGGACTTTCAATGGACAGTGGTATATAATGGTAAAGTTCATACAGCAGAAAATCAAAATTTGGATAGAATTAAAACTTTAGAAAGTATATTATATACACAGATGTTTTTAGAAAAAAATAATGTTAAAAGCACAATGATGATTTACGATATTAGAACTTTACCTTTTGATGTTGATCTTTCTAGGGCAGAATCAGAATTGAAGAAGGAAATCGATTGGTCATGTTTTAAATTTTACGATGGCAGATTTGGCATGCGAGATTTTGCTAAAAAAATATATCCTGATCAGTTTTTAGATGATATCGGGAAAGATGTTTATTACCATCCTCTTCCATTGGCACATTACAGATGGGTAAAAGATATAATGTTCAAAAGTAAATTAGAAATCCCACAAGACATGCAGTTGAAATTTGAGAGTTGGAAGACATTAAATATTCCTAACCAACCTTGGATCAAAGATGCTTCACGTATCTATGATTGGAGAGATGATGATTAATTACATAGAAACAGATCATAAACCAAACACGCTTTTATTGAAAAGTTACATGAATGGTGATTGGCAAGACAGCAATGAATTGTACAAGGAGTACATGAGTTGGGAAAACAATAAGTTCTTTGTGCAAGAAATTAAAAACTTTGACAGACCACTTTTGAGAGAGATCAAAAAAATATGGAACCACTTAGGCATAAGGCCTAGAGAATGGAGATGCAATTTCTTCCGTGTGTTGCCGGGTGGTGAACTGCCTTTACACGTTGATGTGTTGAGCAAGTGCAGTGTTGTGATACCAATGACGGAAATGACAGGGAATCTCTATTTTGAGGACGGCACAGAGGTGCTATATCAAAACATGACAGTCATTAACACAAAGGTTGCACATGGCGTCAAAGCACCTACCAAAGAACGTATTGTGTTTCACATGGGAATACATGACACACCATTTGAGGAGATTAAAATTGGACACAATTCATAACAAAAATGAAACATTATGGCAAGGGATATTTCCTGAGGAGGATACATACCAAATTAAGGATTTCCTCACAAAAGAAGAAGTTAAATTTATAATAGATTGGTATTATAAGGAGAAGCCAAAGCAAGGCTTCTATCTACAGGAAAAGGCATTGCAATTCATAGGTGATCAGCATGAAGATCCCGCTATCAAAGAAATTTTATTTCCTAAAATTGAAAGTAAGTTTGGAGACTTTAAGTTATATAGTCAATTGCACAATGATACAAACCCCCACAGTGCAGACTTTATCTGTGAACAGACAAGAATATTTGGTCCACACACAGATGCTATCACACATATTCCTAACTGGCTGACACAGAAAGATATTATTATTCCTTTATGGATTGAAAATGATGCTGAGGTCTACACATATAGCCTAGACCAGAGATGTTATAGAAGAGGTACCCACTTCAGAAAAGGGTCAGCAGATACCGGTACAAACGTTTATTCAAATGTGTTAAGAGACAGTTACGAAATAGAAGGCGTAACCAATCTCAATGGAAACAAAATTGATTATGACTTTATCGAGGATCACATAGGAGATAGGTTTTTACACTCCTACTTTGAAGGACTGACAGTGAACAGTGTGGAAAAGAATGTTCCAGGCAATGCAATTATAAAGGATTCAAGTGTGATCCACGGGCCATCTAACTACAATTTAAAAGGTGCCACAAGAAAACTCAACATCAGCATAAGGATGTTCAAGCAAGTGGAGAGTTGGGAACCAAACACAGTGTTCAGTGATATTAATTTTGAAGCCTGCAATAAAAGAACCTATTATGCCAAAGTATAAGACGGATAGGCCATTTACGGAAGCACAACTTAGATCTATGGACGTGATACATGATCCTGCCACTAAACTTTTTCAGGATCAGAATGATCCTTCATATGTAGTACCTAATTTTATCAGTGGGGTCGAATGCGGCAGTCTGCAGTTGTGGTTCAGAGAAAATTTTCCGAAAATAGGATATGAGATAAATCAACATGTCCTGCACATAACATTTCCGATGTTGATCAAGGCAATATCAGACATAGTTCGTCCGAAAGTCTATGAACACTTTGGTGATGATGTGGTCTTCTACAGTGATGTAAGCAAGGATCCTATCAGCGTTGGAGATCAGTTTTTCAAATCTGTGAAGCCGTATGGCCTTCACACAGATGCAGTCACACATCTCAACGGGTACAGACCATACAAGGACATTATTATCCCGATCGAACTAGACAGCATCACCGAAACAAAATATGTAACTTTCAACCAAAGATACAGGGGCAGGGCGACGCACTTCATGAGGGGTCGCGATATCGGAAGTTTTGCCAACTACGCCAACGTAATTAGGCATCAAACATACAAAGAATATGGTGTGGAAGGCATAGATCACAGTGCGAAGGACCACTCAAGGCTACAGGAGTTGATGCCATCGCACATTCCAATGAGCATATACGAAGGACTCACCATTGAAAAAGTGCTTCCCTGGAAGCCTGGCTGTGCAATCATCCACGATGCCAGTGTGTTACACGCACCAGCGGACTATAGGACGCAAGGGTGTGGCTACAAAATAGGACTTACTTTACACTTGTTAAAGCAAGACAAGGATTATAATAACAAATTAGAGGGATATTACACTCCATTTAGCCGGTACACAAAGCCTTTAATTAAAGCATAAATATCCGTACATGGCATACAAAATTAACAATACGTTCGGTACTCTATTGGTGACACTAGCGGATGGCACGATCGATACCGCGACCACGGATCTAACTTTAATTGGCAAAGGTTACGCAGGGTTTGGTGAGAGACTCAACGAGAACCTTGTCAAACTATTAGAAAATTTCAACAACACTACTGCGCCGGCCAACAAACAGCAAGGACAATTATGGTTTGACAAAACCAACAAGCAGTTGAATGTTTACACAGGAGACAAATTCAAACCTGTTGGATCCACAACCAATTCTGCCACTCAGCCCACGAACTCTGTGCAAGGAGACCTATGGTTTGACACCGCAAATACACAATTATATGTACACACCGGCACAGCATGGACACTGATAGGCCCAACAACAATTTCAGGATCTGGTGTTACGCAGATGGTATCCGAGGTTGTGCAGGACAACACCGGTGTAAACAGATCGATATTGAAAATGGTCACGCAAGACACTGTGGTTGGCATAGTGTCAAACTTGGCATTCACTCCTAGCTCAACAGAGACAAACGGAGCGGCACTAATAACCGCAGGTTTTGCCACAGTGGCACAGGGTGTGCAACTTTCCTCATCGGTATCCAGCGCCAAGTTTAGAGGCACTGCCACAGATTCAGATTCGCTCGGCGGAGTTGCGGCCACAAATTATCTTAGATCAAATACAAACGACACTACCTCAGGCTCATTAGGTATATTGAATGATTCCGGACTGACCTTGGGTGCTGGTTCAGACATCACGATGTCGATGTCCTCTGACAATTTCACCATAGCAAACGTAACATCAAATGGAGACATAATTTTCACAGTAAAC
>MDTD01134437.1_pt1 | contig 11747 bp, 13 predicted proteins | sample 811221 | NCBI WGS metagenome assembly MDTD01 (sample SAMN05326646, study PRJNA326480) | marine metagenome | isolation source: seawater | place: Pacific Ocean: South West | collected 2011
CATAAGGGCATGGATAGGCAGCTGCTATTGCAATCGCAGCAGGTATTTCAAGTGCGCCAGGCACAGAAATGACATCAAAGCTTGCTCCCGCTTTTTCAAGCTCAGCAACTGCGCCTTGCTTCTGAGCGGCAGCAAGTTCAGTATAAAAATTAGCCTGAACAATTAAATAATGACCAGAAATTAAATCTTTCTTGTTCATGAAATGTCTCTATCAGTCCTAATTTATGGCTTGCCAGCCTTCAATTTTCAGCCCGTAACCTTCAAGACCGATAATAGTTGGTTTTGAATTAGACAATAAAGTCATGACTGACACATTCAGATCATTTAGAATTTGAGCGCCCACTCCATAATCTCTCAACTCAGGCGCTCCAGTTTTGGCCTCCGGATCTTGCCGCACTAGCAGAATTTCAGACAGACTGGACACACCAGATTCTCGCAAGACAACGATTACACCGGCACCAATTTCTGATATAATTCGCATTGCCTGTTGCAATTCACCATGATTACGGCTTTTATGCAATTCACCAAGCAGGTCAACCATCAAATCCAACCTATGCATCCGAACTAAAGTTGGTTGACCATGGTCAATCTGCCCTTTTAACATAACAAGATGCTCCACATCAGTAATGTCATTCCGATAAACCAAAAGCCGCCATGTGCCTCCAAATTCTGTCTCAAATGATGTTTCAGCGATCCGTGTCACCAAAGTTTCATTATGGCGTCGCCAAGAAATCAAATCTGCGATAGAGCCAATTTTTAAATTATGCTGGTGAGCAAAATCCTTTAGATCGGATAATCTGGCCATTGTCCCATCATCTTTCATGATTTCACAAATCACACCATTCGGCGCGCAACCAGCGGCCCGGGCAATATCAACAATGGCCTCGGTATGACCAGCCCTCACTAGTGTACCACCATCTCTTGCCACAAGAGGAAAAATATGACCTGGGGTAGCGATATCAGCCTGGCGTGCCTGTGGATTGATCGCTGTATGAATTGTATGGGCGCGGTCAGCAGCCGAAATTCCTGTTGTCACCCCCTCACTGGCTTCAATTGATACAGTAAAGGCGGTCTGATGACGTGATTCATTGCGCCGATCCATCATTGTCAATCCCAGCTTTTCAGTGTGTGCCCGAGTGAGTGCCAAACAGATAAGCCCACGGCCATATTTTGCCATGAAATTGATCGCCTCTGCATCTGCATGTTCTCCAACAATGCACAAATCACCTTCATTTTCACGGTTTTGATCATCGACCAGAATGAACATTTTCCCCGCCTTTGCATCCGCAATCACTTCCCCAATCGGGGACAAGGCATGTTGAGTCTTTTGCATATTTATCTGCTTTCTTCCGCAACACGCATCAATCGTGAAACATAACGTGCTAACATATCAACTTCCAAATTAAGACGACTGCCTTTTTTGCATCCTCCCAGATTTGTATTTTTCCAAGTATGTTCAATTATATTCACACAAAACATATTTTCACTCACCGAATTTACAGTCAGAGACACACCATCAAGAGCAATCGAGCCCTTTTCAGAAACAAAGCCTGCTAAACTCGGCGGCAAAGCAATGTCCAAGCGATGCGAGTCAGAAACTGCTGTTATTTTTTCAATCACAGCTAGCCCGTCAACATGGCCAGATAGCATATGTCCGCCCATTTCATCCCCCATCTTAAGGGAACGTTCAAGATTAACGGCAGAGCCTTCATGCCATGTTTGAAGTGTGGTCCTAGACAATGTCTCTTCGGATACATTAACTGCAAAACTGTCCGAACTGCGATCTGTCACTGTAAGGCATACCCCAGAACAACAGATTGATGCGCCTAAATCAATTTCATTACAAGCCCACGGCGCAGCAATTGTGACGCGCCAGTCACCTTTGCGGTCAACAGACGTAACTGCTCCAATTGCTGTAACAATTCCTGTAAACATTGACTATATTTTTCTAAACATTTCTTTATCCCTTCGCCATATAGACAAACGGTCACCGGCCAATTCACCTGACCGCACTTTGATATAGTCAGAGTCAAACGGAAAAGCTAGAGCTGTTCGGGTGCTTGCATCATATAACAGGCCAGGGACACCGGTTTTAAGTTTTTTTTGTGCCGACAAATGAATGATTTTGTCAATCAGGCCAGCAGAATAAAAACTATGATTTAATTGAGTTCCAGCCTCCAATAACAGACTGGACAAGTCACGTTTTGCACACCATTGCAGAGCAGCAGACAAATCGATACCGTCTGCATTTTGGTCAAGCCTGACAACCTCAATACCGCATTTTTCAAGCTTTATTTGATCCTGCGCATTCGCCGTCTGATTGCAAAAAACAACTAAAGGTCCTGCAGCGATCGTCTGAGCAACCTTGCTGTTACTGCGCAAACGCAGATGACTATCAAAAATAATTCTGACAGGCGAACTTTCTCTCCGCCCAGGCAGCCGGCATGTCAGTTCCGGATTATCAATTAGAACCGTCTCTATTCCTGTTAAAATAGCATCCACACGTGATCTCAAATCATGCACATAGACACGTGAGACATCATTTGTCAGCCAAGTCTGCTGTCCAACCTCAGCTGCAATAAAGCCATCTGCACTGGTCGCAATTTTACTTGTTAGGTAAGGACGGGAAAAACGACGTGAAGCCAAAAAACCAGATAACCCGGCAGTTGCCTCTTCTTCGCATAAACCACATTGCACTAAAACGCCGCCGACAATGAGTTTATCGCGGCCCCGACCATTTACTCGTAAGTCAGGGTCATCAACTGCAAAAACAACTCGGCAAACACCAGATTGCAAGAGCAAATCAGCACAAGCTGGGCCCCGTCCCTCTTGTGCACAAGGTTCAAGCGTCACATAGGCGGTGCCACCTTTTAAGGCTGCGCTATTTCCAGATCGCTCAAGAGATTTTAGGGCATCAGCCTCTGCATGGGGCCGGCCCCCTTTCTGGGTATGACCAACCGCGAGCAAAACATTATCTGCTGAGACCAGAACACAGCCTACCGCTGGATTGGGCCAACTTTGCCCCTGGGCACGCCGCGCATAAGAGCAGGCCAATTGCATCCATCTTTGGTCCTCAAGTGAAAATGGTTGCTCTGGCTGCCTGTTAATTGCGCAATTCATTCACGAAGTCTTCAAAGTCGCCAGCATCTTCAAAATTTTTGTAGACCGAGGCGTAACGGATGTAGCCTACTTTATCAATTCCCAATAGCGCTTTCATCACGAGCGAACCAATATAATCAGACGACACATCCGCTTCACCAGTCGATTCCAGCTTTCTCACGATATCATTTATAGCCAGCACCACGTCATTTTCATGAACAGAACGTTTTCTTAATGCAATATTAAAAGAACGTTCCAACTTTTCCCGGTTAAAGGGCACTTTGCGGCCATCACGCTTCAGCACAGAAATTTCTCGCAACTGCACCCGCTCAAAAGTTGTGAACCGGGCGCCGCACGAGCCACATTGGCGTCGTCTGCGAATAGAGGTACCATCTTCTGATGGGCGTGAGTCTTTAACCTGTGTGTCTTCAGACCTGCACATGGGACACAGCATCGCCTATCGCCCTCCACGTTTACGATGTTTCAAAATCTGGTGTGTGAGGGTTTCATAGCATACTATTGGTAGATTGGGAATGCCCGGCACAATTCACGAACCTTTCCCCGCACCTTAGTCTCAATATCAGAATTGTCATTTCTGTTTGAAGCCAAACCGTCAAGCACATCACCTATCAAATGGCCAACCTGACGAAACTCTTCAGTCCCGAAGCCTCTAGTCGTACCCGCCGGCGTACCAAGCCTGACACCAGATGTGACCATTGGTTTTTCTGGATCAAACGGCACGCCGTTTTTATTACAGGTGATGCCTGCATTTTCTAAGGATACCTCCGCAATGTCACCCGTCAGTCCCTTTGGCCGCAGATCGACCAGAACAAGATGCGTATCAGTTCCTTTCGCAACCAGATCAAGTCCGCGATCTAACAAAACCTCGCCCAAAACACGTGCATTATCTACTACAGTATGGATGTAGGTTTTAAACTCAGGCTTCAAAGCTTCCCCAAATGCTACAGCCTTCCCAGCAATTGCATGCATCAGCGGCCCACCCTGCAATCCCGGAAAAACAGCAGAATTAATTTTTTTACCCAGTGCTTCGTCATTTGATAGGATGATTCCACCTCGCGCAGCCCGCAGGGTCTTATGAGTGGTTGAGGTTACAATATGAGCATGTGGCACCGGGTTGGGATGGACACCTGCTGCCACAAGTCCAGATATATGAGCCATATCCACCATTAGATATGCCCCAACAGAATCAGCAATTTCGCGAAATACTGCAAAATCAAGCGTCCGTGGATAGGCTGACGCGCCCGCAACAATCATCTTTGGATTGTGCTCTTCAGCAAGTGCTCTTACCTCATCATAATCAATTGTACCTGTTTCCTTTGAAACACCATATTGAACTGCATTAAACCATTTGCCAGATAGATTTGGGCCAGCGCCATGTGTCAGATGCCCTCCTGATGCCAGAGACATGCCCAGCACAGTATCACCAGGCTGCAATAGGGCTAGAAACACTGCTTGGTTCGCCTGAGCACCAGAGTGAGGTTGAACATTTACAAAATTACAGTTGAACAGCTGCTTCGCTCGATTAATCGCCAGCGTTTCAACTACATCCACATGTTCACACCCTCCATAATAGCGACGTCCAGAATAGCCTTCTGCATATTTATTCGTCAGAATTGACCCTTGTGCCTCGAGAACAGCGTTTGACACGATATTCTCTGACGCAATCATCTCAATCTGATCCTGCTGACGAAAAAGCTCGTCATCAAGGGCTGCAGCAATCTCCGGATCGGTTTGTGATAAGGTATTGTTAAAAAAACTGGTCATTCCATTCATAATATCTTCCTTTAAGATGAGGCAGGTTGGGGAGAGATTAATTTATCAACGCGACGCTGATGTCGACCCCCTTCAAAATCTGTTGACAGAAATACATCGACGCAATCCATAGCCGTTGCAAAACCTGTCAGCCGCTCGCCAAGAGCTAGAACATTGGCATCGTTATGCTGGCGGCATAGCCGCGCGGCTGTCACATCTGTGACCAGAGCTGCACGAATATGGGAAAAACGATTAGCCGCAATTGAAATTCCAATACCAGAACCACAAATCAGTATGCCCCTGGCCTGCACATCTTTCTGCATGGCCACTGCAAGGCTGGCGGCATAATCCGGATAATCAACCGATCCTGTTCCCTTTATGCCCAAATCCCTGAAATCATGTCCAGACTTGGACAGATGGGCAGCTATATGCGCTTTCAGAGCAGTTCCGCCATGGTCGCTGGCTAAATAAATCCTATTCATAATCTATTTCCGATCCATGCCAATGAAAAATAAATATCAACTGATACTCTTGAAATCTGCTTTTTGGAAGCATTCCTATCACTTACTACCAAGTTATATAGTGTGAGATTTACTCTGCGCATAGAGCTAACCTGCTAAATTACGAAAACTGAAAATACCAGAAGCTATGATAAAATAAACAAATATAAACAAAACAGCTGAAAGCAACGTAGTAATGAAGAGTTTTAATGCTATACGCGGCCTTGCTGGCGCTGAAGTTGCGTGGCCTTCTCCTACTCTTTCAGGAGCTTTTGCGCCAAAAGGCAGGACCATAAATAAAACCCACCACCAAAGCAGGATATAAACAACAGCGCCAGAAACGATATCCATAATCTTTATGCCTGCTGTAATTCGATAAGGCTGCCCGTCATATCTTTTGGATGTATGAACAGAACAGGTTTGCCATGCGCCCCAATCTTTGGCTTGGGGCTACCTAGGATACGCGCGCCACTCGCCAAAAGTTGATCACGTGAAGCCAGAAGATCAGGCACATCAAAACAAATATGATGCAGCCCCCCATCTGGATTGCGTTCCAAAAATTTAGCTATAGGCGAGGCATCATCCAATGGCTCCATCAACTCAACCCTTCCATTGTCAGCAGTGATAAACACAATCTTTACTCCATGTTCTGGTAATCTCTGAGGGGTAGACAGCACCGCACCAACGCGCTCCCGCCACTGTATGGCAGCAGCGTCAATATTTGTAACAGCTATAGCAATATGATTTATGGTTCCGATCATGCTAACGCCCCTAGAATATCTGTTCGCATCACATGAACATGAACGGTTGGCCGCAATTTAAATTGACTTTTGGCCATTTGTCTTACCGTTCTGCGCACCAACTGTTCAATGACTTCGTCATTATCACCTGAGTTGACCTGCTCACAGAAAACATCCTCAATCGCAAGGCCTGCGTCAGCAACAAAATCAGCAGACTGATCTTCTGGGCACAGGCCTGCCTGACTAACCTGCGGTGCCATTAATAGGTGACCAGCAGCCGACAGAACAATTGTTGCTGTAACAGTCCCATTCCATAGCATCCGGCGGCGTGAGCGCAGATGATCTGACTGCAGGTCAACAACCTCTCCGCCCTCAGGCGTTAACAATCCAACCGGCGCGTGGCCAATAATATCTGCTGTGCCCGCCTTTAGTCGGATTGCTGAGCCATTATTTGGCATCAGTGTTTGCTTAACCTGACAGTTATTTGCCAGCTCTGCATGTGCCATAAGGTGACGAGCTGTCCCATGAACAGGAATGGCAATTTGTGGCTTGACCAGTCCATACATCTCAATAAGCTCATCACGGGCTGGATGGCCAGACACATGAACAGGTCTGTCATCATCGGTTATCAAGTTAATGCCACGCCTGACCAGCATGTCCTGAACCCTGGTTATCGCTGGCTCATTTCCGGGAATTTGGCGAGAGGAGTAAATTACTGTATCACCAGACTGTAGTTCAATAGTTTCATGAACACCGGCAGCGATTTTTGCCATTGCCGCCCGCGGTTCTCCCTGCGAGCCCGTGCAGATAACGACCGTATGATTTCTGGGAATGAGACTGACTTCCAATTCAGAAACAAAATCCGGAATATCAGCAAGATATCCAGTATCGCGGGCTGCACCAATTGTCCGGTTTAGAGCGCGCCCCACCACGCAAACAGACCGGTTATTGGCAACTGCAGCAGCAATTATCGACTCCAACCGTGCAACATTACTGGCAAAACACGTAACTGCCACAAGCCCCTTAGATTCTGCAATAACATCAGTCAAGCCCTGTCGAGCAACAGCCTCAGAAGGCGTGTAACCGTCAACCATTGCATTTGTGGAATCACCAATAAGGGCCATAACACCCTCTTCACCAATCTGGCGCAATCTTTCACGGTCTGTATCTTCACCTAGCATTGGGTTTTCATCAAATTTCCAATCACCTGTGTGAAGGATAACGCCCTCGTCCGAGCGAAGTACAAGTGCGGCAGGATCAGGAACAGAATGAGTCAACTGAACAAGCTCAACAGAGATTGGTCCAAAATCGTAAGTAATGTTGAAATCAAGCTCATGTAAAGGAATCTTATAATCCAGCCGACTTTCGGCAAGTTTGCGGCGCAGAAGTGCAAGAGTGAAGGCCGTTCCATATACTGGAACGCTCAATCGTTTCCACAAATATTGAATTGCCCCAAAATGGTCTTCATGCGCATGGGTCAATATAATCGCTTCGAGCTTATCTTTTCGCGACTCAATAAACTGCAGATCGGGCAGAACTACATCAACACCGGGCATGCTCTCATCTGGGAAGCTGATTCCCAAATCCACCATCAGCCACCTGCCTTTGTAATGGTAGAGATTAGCATTCATGCCAATCTCACCTGACCCGCCAAGTGGCAGGAACACAAAATCATCTGGACTTATTTTCGTATCCACCAGAAACTTATCCTTTGTTTCTGTCAAAAATTATACGCAAGCCATTCATCGTCAATGCACTGTCCACCTTATCTATAGCTTCAATATGCGGAGCAAATAAAGAAGCCATCCCGCCTGTGCCAATTACGACCGCCTGTGCCATACCTCGCTCTGCTTTCAGGCGGGTCAGTAATCCGTCAATCAGGCCAACATAGCCCCATAACACACCTGATTTCATTGCACTCTGTGTCGATGTCCCCAGAACAGGCAGATCTGGTTCAAAATCATCAAAAGCTAGACTTGGTAATTTGGCAGCTGCAGCAACTAGCGCTTCCACCGAACAATGAACACCAGGGGCAATCACTCCGCCTGCATAAATAGCCAAAACATCCTCATCTGCAGCAGCGGGCAGCACAACATCAAAAGTTGTAGCTGTACCAAAATCCAAAATGATCGCAGGGGCATCCCCTGAAGCCGCCACCGCCACAGCATTCACCAGCCTGTCTGCGCCAACCTGCGCCGGATCATCTGTTTGCACATCGAGATAGAGCCTCACACCTTCGTCACCAACAACCATTGGCGTTACAGCGAGCCGTTCCTCACAGAACCGGACAAGGTGATGGGTGATATCAGGCACCACCGAAGCAAGGATGCAATCCTCAATATCAGTGTAATAAAGCTTTTGCGACTCAAAAACATGGCATAACGCAATGAAATATTCATCTGCCGGCCGCCTTGAGACCGTTTCCAGCCGCCATTCTGACAATCTTTTTTCCGCTTCAAACAGCGTGAAAACTGTATTTGTGTTTCCGCAATCAATTGCCAGAAGCATTGCTACCTCTCAAAATTTCAACATCACCAGCATTAATTTGTACAATTTTACTATTTGCTTTGCGCAAAATTAGCTGGCCATTTGAACCAATGTCCACATAAGTTCCAATTATCACATCCTTTACAGTTTTTATACGGACTAACCGGCCTTTCATATCACAATGTGAACGCCATTCATCAAGGATAATTTGCATACCTCCTGCCAGCCATATTGAATAAAATTTAGCCATCTGTCGTATCACCGCGCAGGCAAGGCCTCTAGAGTCAACTGACTGAGACGTTACCAGCTCATCAAGCGCAACAGGCGGAAAATCTGTATGCCCTAACACTGGTGCATTTTTCAAATTTATACCGCACCCGACAATCACCCCTTCTGTGCTTGCCTCTAGTAGAATTCCGGCTAATTTGCGATTGTCACATAGAATGTCATTTGGCCATTTCAAACTGAAACTCGCGATATAAGTATCATCAATAAAGTTAAACAAGGCTTTGTAAACAGCCAGAGAAGCCACGAATGATAAGCCTGACCATGTCGCGCGTGGGGCTTTTGGACATAAGATTATTGACAGATACAGACCGTCACCTGACAGTGACATCCATTTTTTGCCTCGTCTGCCACGTCCCTTTGTTTGCTCACCCACCTGAAAACACTTGCCCTCAGCTTCGCCGGCACTTCGCCTTAGAGCTTCCAAAGCCAAATCATTTGATGAAGAAGCGGAAGGCTGATAATCAATATACCATCCGTCTGGCAGGGCGTAAGTGGTGGGTATTTCAGCTGATGTCAATCTTTCAAAGCAATCCTGTATTTAGAAGAAGGCCTGAACATTCGTCCCTGCAACTCCCGCAAGCTGGCCTATGCCGAGGAAGAACAGAACAATTACAGCAAGGCTGGCCATAAGCACTAACCTGTTCTGCCGGCTCATACCTTCATCCAGAGGATCATCTGCATCTTCAAAAAACATAAGCTTGATAATTCGAAGATAGTAAAACGCTCCCACAACAGATGTTAGCACACCAATAATAGCCAAAGGAACTAGACCTGCATTGACCGCAGCTAAAAACACATACCATTTTCCGAAGAACCCAGCTAAAGGCGGAATGCCAGCCATTGAGAACATAATAATCATCATGCCAGCAGCCATTAACGGATGCGTTGAAGACAGACCAGACAGATCTGAAATCCGTTCAACCGGAGCATCATCGCGGCGCAGACCCATTATAATTGAAAACGCCCCGGCCCCCATAAACACATAGGTAGTCATGTAAATGACAACAGCGCTAGCGCCCTCAGATGACCCGGCTGCGAGGCCCGCCAATGCGTATCCCATATGGGCAATTGAGGAGTACGCCAGCATCCTCTTAATATTATGCTGCATAATCGCCCCAGTTACCCCAACAATCATGGAGGCAACAGACAGCGCGACCAGTATTTGTGACCATTGGTCAGAAATGCCGGAAAAGGCAAAATACGTCACATTCATAATCAAGGTCATAGCCGCAACCTTCGGCACAATTGCAAACAGAGCTGTGACAGGTGTCGGCGCACCCTCATAAACATCCGGTGTCCACATATGGAAGGGGGCCGCTGATATCTTAAATGCCAGCCCCGAAAGCAAAAAAACCATTCCAACCGTCATCCCTACAGAGGCATCATCATTAAGGCTGGCGGCGATATCAGCAAAAGCTGTACTGCCAGCAAAACCGTAAACTAAAGACGCGCCATAAAGCAACATGCCAGAAGACAGAGCCCCAAGCAGGAAGTATTTAAGGCCAGCTTCAGATGATTTTAGCGAATTTGTTCGCATCGCTGCAATCACATAAAGCGGAAGGGACTGCAGTTCTAGTCCCATATATAGCGCAATCAGGTCATGCGCCGAAATCATCAGCAACATGCCTAGTACAGCCATTAGGACCAGGAGGTGAAATTCTGCCCTATCTATACCCTCACCCCAACCATCACTGACTAGCCAGCAGGCGAAAAAGGCACCAAGCAGCACTAGGCCTTTCATATAAAGCGCAAATCCATCTGTAGCGAACAGGCCATTAAACAAAACCACCTGATCAGCTGACAGTGTGAATAGGGACAAAAAGGCTAGTCCATAACCACCAAGTGACAAGCTGCGGACCATTTTTAGTGTGCCAGCCTCCGACTCAGAGCTTTTTTCGAATGCGGCAACCAGAACTAACAACAAAGCGATTGCAACCAGCACAAATTCCGGAAGAGCAGCTGAGAAAGTTTGTGCAAAATTCATCGTGCCTAACCTTTACCTACCGCAACGCTATCTGCTGAGTACCAATTTGACTCAGTACATCTTTGACAGCCAACTCCATTATATCCAGCAATGTGGATGGATATATACCAAACCAGAGCACAAAAACTGCCAGCGGAATAAAGATTAAAAATTCGCGGCCGGTTAGGGATTCAAGCTCAAGAATTTCAGGCTTTTCAGCGCGGCCAAAAATAACCCTGCGATAGAGCCACAACATATAGCAAGCACCAAGTATAAGGCCTGTTGCGGCCAATATGGCAACCCAATCTGCCCGGTTCCATGCACCGACCAAAACTAGCATTTCGCCAACAAATCCGGATGTACCCGGAAGACCAACAGATGCCAGCATCATAAACATGAAAAAGGCAGCATATCGCGGCATAGCATCAACGACCCCTCCATAGGCTGATATTTCACGCGTGTGAAGTCGATCATACACAACACCAACACAAAAGAACAAAGCGGCAGACACAAGCCCATGAGATATCATTTGAAACATTGCCCCGGCTATGCCTTGCTCATTCATGCTAAAGATGCCAATTGTCACAAATCCCATATGGGCAACCGATGAATAGGCGATCAGTTTTTTCATGTCGCTTTGCGCCAAAGCAACAAATGAGGTGTAAATCACAGCTACCACAGACAACACGAATATCATCGGCGCGAACAAATCAGACGCGTCTGGAAACATTGGCAGTGAGAAACGCAGAAAGCCATACCCGCCCATCTTCAGAAGCACTCCCGCAAGGATCATAGAACCAGCTGTTGGCGCCTGCACATGTGCATCGGGCAGCCAGGTGTGAACTGGCCACATCGGAACCTTAACCGCAAACGAGGCAAAGAAGCCGAGAAACAGCC
>MDTD01142725.1_pt1 | contig 11747 bp, 6 predicted proteins | sample 811221 | NCBI WGS metagenome assembly MDTD01 (sample SAMN05326646, study PRJNA326480) | marine metagenome | isolation source: seawater | place: Pacific Ocean: South West | collected 2011
GGTCGCCGATCCCAAGCAGTCCATCTACGGGTGGCGTGGCGGCACCCCGTCTCTGCTGGAAAAGCTGTCGACGCTTGTCGAAGGTGGATTCGATGAATCAACACTCGATAAAAGCTATCGATCAGGTCCGGCCGTGATCGAATTCGTGAACGACGTGTTTTCGAATCTCGATGACAACGCCGCCTTCTCGAGGGCGCAGCATCATGCGATTCCATCGAACACGCTCGAGATCTGCGGACTTCCGGAGTCCAGACTGACGGGCACGCCGGTTTCCCGCGCGTTGTCAGATTGGAGATTCGACCACCACGAAACGGCCCATCCAGACATGCCCGGCGCGATTCTGGCCTATCGGATCGATCCAGCGGCTCGTGTCCCGCGGGGAAGCAGGCTCAACGACACCATCAAGAACGAGACACTTGTAGAGAAGATCGTCGAAATCGTGAGGGATCGTTCCGAAGTCAGTGGATCGATCGGCATCCTGCTGTCGACCAACAAGCAGGTCGCCGCCACTGTCGAGGCACTCAGATCCGAGGGAATAGAGGCCAGTGAGGAAGGGTCCGGTTCACTGTCCGACTCACGGGTCGTCACCTGCTTCATGTCGCTGCTTCGACTGGCGGAGCACCCCGACCACCGGGAGGCCGCGTACGACGTCTCGCACTCGCCGATCGGCGACGTCATCCAGCTGCATCCGATCGAAGGCATCGAGCCCGATCGGCGAGACCAGCTTCTCTCGACCATCGCGCTTGGCATCCGGCAGGACATACTCTCGCTTGGAATCGATGGATATCTGCAGAAGATCGTGAATCAGATCCAGGGGCAGATGGATGTCAGGGATCGGAAGGCGATGGAATACGTGATCGATCTCGCCGCGGCATGGAATCCCACCGACAGTCTTGTTCTCGGGGACTTCGTCCGTCACATCGAATCCTCATCCGCAGGCGAGCCTTCAGGGGCGTCCGTTCGGGTCATGACCATGCATGCCGCGAAGGGGCTCGAGTTCGATGAAGTCATACTGCCGGCTCTCAACAATGCAATGGTCGAGGAAAGCAGCGACGGTGGTTGCCTGACCTGGTCGCCTTCGGCCAGGGAACCGATGGCACTGGTCGTCCCACGGATGTCCGCGAAGATACGACACTACATTCCTCTTCTGGAGCTCGTCTCCCAGCGGGAGTGGGAACGCAGTCTCGGAGACCGGTTGTCGCTGCTCTACGTCTCGATCACCCGTGCGCGTCGAGTGCTGAATCTGATATTCCAGGTGGAGAGCGCCAACGATCGGACGACCCTCTCCACCGGCGCCATCCTGAGAGGATCCATCCGGGAACTCGATGATGCCTTCAACTCCACGGAGGAGGATGAACACGGGAGATTCTGGTCACGTCGGGCCGCCGAGTGGAGTGACCAGACTCGAATCGAACGCGAGACGATCGATCCGATCGGCGAACCTCGGCCGATTCGAATCGCGGAGACACATGAAGCCGATCCCACACCACCGCCTTCGATGACGGACAGGACGATCCGGGAATCGTTCCGGATCATCGAGACCGCGGCTCGGAGAAGAGGCACGCTTCTGCATGAATTGTTCAGGACGATCATCTGGCTCGATGAGGGGGCGCCATCGGATGAGGAAAATCGCAGCACGTTCATACGAACATCGATGATGACGGGCCGGCCGGTATCGCGATCCGAGGCCGCGGAGGCGGTTCGGGTCCTGTCCGATGCGATCGAACACGATGTCATCGCCGATCGACTGAGTCGAAAGGCATACGATTCCCATGGATGTGATGAACTGGAGATTCTCAATGAATGGCCGATACTCTCCGATTCCGATGGCTCCCTTGTTCGTGGTCGGATAGACCGTCTGGTGGTTGGTCGATCGGGCGGAGTCGTCAGATTCATCGAGATCATCGATTTCAAGTCGGGACGAATCGATGATGACGTCTCCGAGCGGGAAGCCGTCGAGCGGTATTCTCCTCAGATCGAGCGGTATGCGACGGCTGTCCGGGATCATTTCAAAGCCGAGAATCCAGAGGTCGTGGTCACGGGCCGCCTTCTCTTCATCGAATCCGGTCGGGACGTACCATGCCTTCAATGTCCGACAGACCACTGATCATCCTGACCGAACATCTTGATGAGGCCGCCATCGAGTGGATTGGATCGAAGGTCGACCTCAAGCGGTGCGCCGTCGAGGATCCCGACTTCGACTCCCTTCTGGCGAAGGCTGCCGGCTTGTTGATACGGACATACACGATCGTCGACGAGAGTCTGCTTGCGCGAGCCCCGATGCTGAAAGTGGTGGGTCGGGCCGGCGTCGGTCTGGACAACGTTGATCTGAAGGCCTGCGCGGCCAGAGGCATCGAGGTGGTCAACACGCCCGATGCCAACACCCAGGCCGTCGTCGAATACGTCACCTCGATGATTACCGATCACCTTCGTCCAAGAACCCCTCTGGAAAATCCAGTGGATGCCGAGGCGTGGTCCGCACTTCGGGATGGACAGATCGCCCCAAGGCAGATGAACGAGATGACATTCGGCATTCTTGGATTAGGGAGGATCGGTTCGAGAATGGCGGAGGTGGCGGGGGCCATCGGTTTCCGGGTCATCTACAACGACATCGATGACATTCCCGCTCGATCACGACATGACGCTGAGGCGGTCGATCTGGACACGCTTCTGGAGCAAAGCGATGTCCTGACCATTCATGTGGACGGCAGACCTTCGAACCACGGGTTTCTTGGCGGGGATCAGATTGAAAAACTGTCCAACTCGATACTCCTCGTCAACACATCAAGAGGATTCGTCATCGACACGACCGCACTGGCTGACTTTCTGGAACAGAATCCTGACGCCCATGCGGTGCTTGATGTCCATGAACCAGAACCGGTCCCATCATCCAATCCACTTCTCGGGCTTCCCAATGCCGTTCTCTATCCACATCTGGCTTCGAGAACCCGAGCAGCTCAGGCCAACATGAGCTGGGTGGTCAGGGATGTGGCCAGAGTGCTCGGGGTCTGAGCCGGTATCATCTGTGACTTCTGGCAACCATCTGGAGGACGATCATGCCATTCGAAATCGATGCCATCCATGCCCGTCAGGTTCTCGACAGCCGTGGAAACCCAACGCTTGAATGTGAAGTCGAACTGGCAGGTGGCGCCATGTCGCGGGCGATCGTGCCCTCGGGCGCCAGTACCGGCGAGCACGAGGCGGTCGAACTTCGTGATGACCAGTCGGATCAGTGGTGTGGCAAGGGCGTCATGAACGCGGTATCGAACGTGAATGAAGTGATCGCACCCGAGATTCTGGGAATGGACTCGAGGGAACAATCCGTGATCGATGCGGTGATGATCGAGCGGGATGGAACCGAGAACAAATCGGAACTTGGTGCCAATGCGATGCTCGGCGTTTCTCTGGCGGTCGCTCGAGCGGCCGCCATGCAATCCGGACTTCCGCTGTATCGCTATTTGGGAGGACCAGATGCCAGAGTGATGCCGGCGCCGATGATGAACATCCTCAACGGTGGAAAACATGCGGACAACACCGTCGACTTCCAGGAGTTCATGATCCAACCGATCGGATTCGATTGTTTCGAGGAGGGGCTTCGTGCCGGAGTCGAGATCTACCACGGTCTCAAGAGCGTTCTCAAGAAGCGGGGTCTGTCGACCGCTGTCGGCGACGAAGGGGGATTCGCGCCCGATCTGAAATCGAACGAGGAGGCGCTCGAGGTGATATCGGAAGCCGTCGAGGCGTCGCCGTACGAGCTGGGGAACCAGATCGTCATCTGTCTGGATCCAGCCACGAGCGAGATGGTCGATGAAGCAAGACGCAAGGGCAAGGAGGGGTACTGCTTCTTCTCCAGCGATCCAGACCGATACGCGACCAGCGAGGAAATGATCGATCTTTGGGAGGATTGGAGCAATCGGTATCCGATTCATTCCATCGAGGACGGTCTGGCCGAGAACGACTGGGATGGTTGGGTGAACCTGAACAAACGGATCGGTGATCGTGTGCAGCTGGTGGGAGACGATCTCTTCGTCACCAATGTGCATTTCCTGGAGAAGGGAATCGATCTCGATGCCGCCAATGCGATTCTCGTGAAGGTGAATCAGATCGGGACACTGACGGAAACACTAGAGACCGTGAGAATGGCGCAGCGTTCGGGATGGAATGCGGTCATCTCACATCGTTCAGGCGAGACCGAGGACTCCACGATCGCGGATCTCTCCGTGGCAACCAATGCCGGTCAGATCAAGACGGGAGCGCCATGTCGAAGTGATCGCAATGCGAAGTACAACCAGCTTCTTCGCATTGCCGAGATGCTCGGAGAAGATGCATCCTACGGTTGATCGACATCCGGTTTCAGGATTCCGTTCGATAGGAGGAAGGCCTTGATGGCCTTATGCTGTCGCTTGACTTCGTTGCTGTCATCAAGCCAGTTGTGATGGCCACGAAGCGTGATGATGGTGCTGTTGGATGCGTTGGCGTCGATGATCTCCGCGTGTCCCTCTGGAATGATCTCATCCCCGTCTCGTGGCAGTAGGAGCAGTGGGGAATCGAATTCCCTGACTGCGAGATCCGTCCGAAACGGACTTCTGACCATGAATGGCGGAACACCGAATCGCCAGGCCATCGAATCGAGCCTTGCCGGCGGCACCATCATTATCATGGCGTTCGGCGGATGGCTTCGTGCGACCTGCGCCAGAACACTGCAGCCGATCGATCTCCCCATGAATCCAATCCTGTCCGGATCCACTTCGGGCCTTTGGGTCAGCAGCTCCACGAATCGAGTCGTGTCGCTGACGAGATTCCTCTGGGAAGGCGATCCTGTGGACCGACCATAGCCTCTGTATTCGATCAGAAGGACCGATGTTCCCAGGTCGGCAAGCCATGTCAGATCCAGATTGTCGTCGATCAACTCGCCATTGCCGTGCGCGAACACCACTACAGGTCCAGGCGTCTCCGCCGACACGCCTTTGCCCGGAATGAACCACGATTCGATCCTGTCGCCGTTGTCCGTCAACCAGATGGATTCGACTCCACTTGGCGCGCCAGTCAGAATGCGACTCGCATCGATCATGGAAGCCGGGAACATGATCCGATGCTGGATCGACCAGACGACGATGATCCATATGATCCATATGCCGATCAGGATCAGAAGCATTCTGCTAACTCCAGCTAGTGACAATCTCTTCTGCATGGATCAGGCCAGCCGGATTCTAGGATCGATCCATCCGTACAGAAGGTCAACCGCCAGATTGAACAACACGAGCAGGACGCTGTAGACGAGGACAACGCCCATGATCAACGTGATGTCCTTGCCAAGCACAGCCTCCACGAAGTGGTTGCCCACACCCGGCACGGCGAACACCCGTTCAACCACGAAGGAACCCGTCATCGCCGCTGCAGTGGCCGGTCCGAGATAGGACAGGACCGGGAGGAACGCGTTTCTGAGTGCGTGTCGAAGCAGGATCGTCCGTTCGGAGAGACCGAGGGATCGAAGCAGACGGACATGGTCGGAGGCCATCTGTTCGAGCATTCCGACCCGCACAAGTCTGCTGATGTACGCGGCGAATGGAAGCGAGAGCGCCAGAGCCGGCAGGACGATGTGAACAGGCCGACCCCATCCGCTCACCGGAAAAAGATCGAGCCACAGTCCACCGATCATCAGGAGGGCTGTCCCGGTCACGAATGCCGGAAGACTTATGCCGATCAACGCGACCATCAGGCTGAACAGATCAAGCCATGAACCCGGCTTCACCGCTGCCAGTGTTCCCGAGACGATTCCGATCAGACAGGCGATCAAGATCGCCATCAGACCAAGGGCCATCGATATCGGCAGTTGAGCTGCGAGAATCTCGTTGACACTCCAGTTCTCGTGTCGAAGGCTTGGACCCAGATCGAAGACCGGTCCATCACGCTCACCAAGCATCCAGCTGATGCCCGTTGCCGAACCCAGATAGTCCCAGTAGAAATCCCATGGATCGTCCAGGTTGTATTGAGCCTGCATCGCGGCCATGACCTCTGGAGGAGGCTGTCTGGCTTCGGCTTTCTCAAGCGGACTCCCGGGAATCAGCCACGTCAAGGTGAAGGTGAGCGTGTAGATCGCCAGAAGGATCAACGGCAGCTGAAGCAATCTTCTCAGAAGGAGACGTTTCATCTGTCCACCTCGGCGACCGGTCGAAGCTTCCAGAGGTAGTGGGTCAGACGTGGATGATGGGTGACACCGGTCATCTCGGTCGGATCGTACATCGTTACATCCACCAGCTGGCAGATCGGTATCAAAGGCAGATCCTCGTTGAACAATCGGCGTTCAAGCTCGGCCAGGTTGCGCATTCGCATCTCGGGATCCGTCTCGAGCATGGCGGCATCGAGCGCCGCATCGACGGCAGGATCGCTGAATCCCCGGTCGTTGTTTCCATCAGTCGATCTGCAGAGTTCCAGAAAGGTGGTCGGGTCTCCGTAATCCCCATACCAGCGTCCTCGCGCAATCATGAAGTTGCCCTTGCGAAGGTCCTCCTTGAAGAACTTCGTGTCCTGACCGAGTAGAACCACAGGTATTCCAAGGTGCCGCTGCCATTGATCGCGGAGTTCCACGGCCATCCTCGAGAAACGCGGGGAGCCGGTCGTGTACAGGACCTCGACATCCGGAAACGGCGTGCCTTTAGGGTTCTCCGGGACACCATCACCATCCCGATCAATCCATCCGGCGGATGCCAGTTCAAGTTTCGCCCGATCGGGATCGAACCCCAGACCTGAAGGCGACTGGTAGCCGGGAATCGAATCACGGGGTACCAGCGTTGAGGCGATCGGCTCACCCAGTCGAGTCACGTTGTCGACGATTGTCTGCTTGTCGGTTGCCAGAGCGAACGCTCTTCTGACAGCCGGATCGGCGAATGGATTGGCTCTCCCATCGGGAAGAAGTGCTCGGCAATTGAACGAGAAGAAGTCGGTTCCGAATACCGGGATGGCGTGGATATCATTTCGCTGCCCATCAACGGGATCAGGCATGGACTTCTCATGCTGATGGGACTTCCCATGCATCTCGTCGTAGCGACGTCTCTGTTCCAACATCTCAACACGACAATCAGCGCCTACCCCGGTCAACCAATCGACATCACCCTTCATGAATGCCAGCACGGCGGTATTCGGATCGGGAATGGATCGGATCTCGATCGAATCGAATCCTGTCCCCGCGCCGTCATGATGGGTTTCGGAACGAGACAGGTGCATGTCCCGCTTGTATCGCCATTCATCCAATGTGTAGGGGCCGTTGCCAACCAACGTCCCCGGTCGGGCCCATCGGTGAGACTGGACCAGTCGACCCGTTTCGGGAGAAATGGAGATGTTGCGCCGTGATTCAAAGGGGGGTGGGGTGATGGATCCCCAACCGGAATTCACGATCATCGCACGATCGGATTCATCAAGCGTCCAACCCTCGACCGTTGGACGATGAACAGGGCTGGCGGGCGCGAAGGCGAGAAGATCCGGGAAATAGGGAACCGGTGTGTCCAGCTCGACGATCAACTGGTGGTCGTTCACGGACTTCAGGCCAACCAATCTCCGGAACTGATCTTCGGTTTGTAGCCACATCCATTCGGATTCAGCCTTGCGCGATTCGCGTTCGTTCAATGCATCCCAGATCCTTCGATGGTGGCTGGAGTTCTCCAGGGCGACGACCAGCGCCTGTTCATCGCCCTGATCGACAGCCGCGAGCAAACCATCTCTTTCAATGGAAAGAAGATCGGAATCGGGATCAAACCCGATGCCCTCGGGAAGATCGGCATCCGATCCGAGTGCAGCCATTCTGTTCAACATCGATACGGTCTGATCGGAACGCGCATTCGGATTCGCTGCAGACCATGGATCTGCGGTGAAATTCTCAAGCTGCGTTGTCCTCCAGTCCCAGAACTCATCCGCTCCCTTTATGGAAAAGAAGAGATTCGAATAGTCCGCAGCGGTATCGGGAAGCAGTAATCGCATCCAGGACCAAGTGAAGTCATTTGCGGTGACGGGGGATCCATCCGACCATCTGGCATCCGTCCTGAGATCGAATACGAGCCTGCGTCCACCATCCTCGATGGACCAATTCTCTGCTACACCCGGCTCAAGTGTGAAATCCTCGATGTTCCATCGCAATAGACCCTCGTAGAGGGCGTAGGCGAGTCGCATGTCCGCGAGATAGCTCATCCTCTGGGGATCGAGCGTGAAGACTTCATTTTCACTTGCAATCACCAGATCAGCCGGCGGTCGACTTTCATCGAGTGAAAGCACAAGACCAAGCAGGATAATCAGTAGCAGAAATGGAATCGCCAGCCGGTTCACTTGCCATCAAGTGTATCCATGAAGACGAGATGGGTGGAATGAGCGGTTGGACAACCGATTCGAGCTATTTATAGGGCGGAGCAGCCATGATGGCCTGCCACTGATCTCTTGTCGCCTCGAGCTCCTCGAGCTGGCCCTTATCCCAGAGATTGCGAACCGCAACGTTCTTCACGTTGGATTGATTGCCTCTCAGATTCTTGTCAACAAGCTTCAGTGTGGCTTCGCTCGACTCAAGAAGTCGACCCGTCGCCTCGCTCAACTCGGGATCCGAACGGAGGTCGGAGCTCTTGATGATCACGATGTCATATATATCGGCGATCTTCGGAGCCGTCTTGCGGCCGATGAAGGTCGCCAGCTTCTCGTTACGACCATTCTTGCCGGATCGATTGGTCTGTTGCAGCTGCGGATCAATGTATTGGTTACGGATCAGCACAAGGCTTGGTTGCAACGCTTTCAGCATGGAAGGGGAGACCGCTCCAGATCGGATTCGATTGATTGTGGTCTCCAACACCGCTATTTCCGTATCAACGGCGAAATCGCGGATCTCCTTTCCCCCGACATTGTCCGGTCGCTGGTTTCTGACCCCCATATCGATGGATTCCATTTCCCGTTGCAGGACCAAGGGGTCGGTCTCGACTTCGGCTGCTCGCCCGAGCGCACGGAGACTTCCCTTTAGTGCATCCGATCGCAGGCCATCCTTGAATTCGAATGCTCGTCCGAGTCCGATGGCAGCCCAGAGTCGGATTTCCGGACGCTTTTCATCCTCGATTTCAAGATGATCCTCGAGCGTCTCGACGGCTCTTGGCGTGCCAAGTGACGAGGCAATCTGGATGGCGTTTATGGCCTTGTAGGTATCGGCATCCTCGATGATTGACTGAAGCTTCTTGAGGATGGCTTTGCTCATCGTTGACCGGAAGGCGAGGCTGGCAGATTTACCACCAACCAGTCGCAGAGATCTGACAAGCATGTTCCGAGCCTTCTTGACTTCCGAGGGCGAGTCGTCATTCAGCTTCGCGGACCAGTACTCCCCATAGGCATTGATCTTGGAAATCTGAGCGGCATCCAGATTCGTGACCGAGGAGATTCGATCCAGATTTTCCGGAGCTCTGTCCGATTGTCCATGCGCCATTGGCACAAACAAGCTCGTGAGAGCCAGGAGAACAGCCAGATGGCAAGGTCTAATCAGCATGGCGAGTATTGAACTCCGGGTTTAAAGGGACGGTCCGGCTACTGGAATCGTAGTTTCGACCACTCCAAAGAGGTGAAGCTGGCCGAATCGAAGCGGTGACGGTATCAATCTTACGGGGGCATTGTCAACGATTTCCGATAAGAGCCATTCAGTGCTATGTCCCCCGGCATACCCTCTCTTGTTGGCATGAGGAGGCTTCCCGCCTAACATCGCTGAAAAGGGGGGATTCTGGCAGCCTGATGCCGATACCGGCCCGTATCGAAGAGTATTGCCTTGATGAGAGCACCCGTGACAAGAATCCTCAAATCCATGCCTCTGCTTGTCATGGCAAGCCTTTTTCTCTGGACCCCCCTGAGTCCGGATAGGGCTCTGGCCGATGCCGGCGAATCCGATGTGGTCGTCAACCAGAGGCTGGCCACGACTCTCGCCAGATACGCCAACCAGATTCTCGTCAGCAGCGATCTGAACGTCTCGGGACTGAATGTCGCGTTGATGCTTCTTCAGGATTCTGCTCGACTCGATCCGGAACAGCCGGACACCTATCGAAAACTGATCCAGCTGGCGATTGCGATCGATCGAGAGGACCTTCTCAATGATGCCACACGTGATCTCCTCAGGATCGCTCCGGACGACATGCGTGCCCGGTTGAATCGACTTGAAGTAGCCATCGACAACTTCAACACGGCTCAGGAACAGATCAACGCTCTGGAACAGCTCTTGCAGCCTGAGGCGGTGCAGTCGATCGGCCCGGAGATATCCGCTCGACTCGCATTCCGTCTCGCGGACATCCATAGACGTCGCGGGGACCTTCAGGAGTTCGGCAAGTGGCTCGGGGAGTCCATCGCTATGGACCCCACCTATTCCGATGCGGTCGGAATCGCCACAGGTTTTCTTCGCAACAGGGTTCCCGATCAGATCGCATATGTGGAACTTCTTCTGGGCCTGCTCACGGCGGATCTGACCGACGACAACATCCTTTCCACCCTGAACGTGTATCTGCTCGCCGGCGGCGCGTATGAAGCTGCTGAACGCATGATCACCATGCGCATGAAGCAGCAGGAAGCGCGGGGTCTGCCATCCGGCAGTACCGTCTATGGACAGTTGGCTTTGGCGCAATGGGGGCAAGGCAAGCGGGACGAAGCCTTGCGGACAATTCAGCGGCGTCGTGAGGCGCTCAATAACGTCTACGAGTCGATGGCCCAGCTCGATGACCCCAGCAGATCACCGCTTGAACTGGCTCAACTCAAGGCCCCACTTCCACCTCAGCTGGCGATGATCCAGGCAACCCTTCTCAGCGAGAAAAACGACAGTGATGAGCTGGAGGCCATCGAGGATCTGGTCCTTTCGGCTGGCTACGAGGGTGATCTCTCGAACATGGCGGCCGAGGACTCTCGCAATCGTTCCCAGAGACTGCTTCACATCTACTGGTCGCTTCTCTGGCTGGATGCGGATCAGGACATTCTCGAGAGTCGTCTGCAGGAGATCCAGGAGATCGACGCATTGTCCGATCAGGCGATGAACAGGATCTCAGCGTGGAATCTTCTTCGAAACGGCGACATTGAATCAGCGAAGGAGATCTTCGAGTCCGATGATTCGGGCCATCTCATGACGGCGATCGGTCTCTCCGATGCATTGATCCAACTTGGCCATGACCGCGATGCTGCGGAGATTCTCTATTCGATCTGGAACTCCTATCGAGGTCAGCTGGAGGGTCTCTGGGCTCGCGACCAGCTTGAGGTTCTGCTTGGCAAGAAGATCCCGATGGACGAAGAGGCCATCAGGATGAATGAGCTGGTGGCCGAGCTTCCGATACTTCTGGACCGCGTTCCGGAGGATCCAAGACTTGCCGTCACGCTGCAGTTGATACCGAGGAATAACACCTACAAGCCATATGAACCGATCATCGTCGATCTGGAGATCAGCAACAACACGCCTCTCCCGCTCGCCATTGACCGAGATGGACCGATACGAGAACTTCTGCTGCTCGAAGCCAAGGTGGAAGTTCCCTATGAGACCCCTCCAAACGGCCCGGCTCTTGTTGCGGAGATCAACAGCAGACTCCGTCTGATGCCATTCGAGAAGCTGCTGGTTCCAATCGATCTTCGTCGCCACTGGATAGGAACGATCGTGGACAGGCATCCCCTCTACGGGGCATCGATCGATCTGAGCGCCATTCTCAACTTCAGGATGCAGACCGGATCCTCCAGTGGGCAACCCAGCCATCTTCCCGGGCTGATGGGAC
>MDTD01062504.1_pt1 | contig 11746 bp, 14 predicted proteins | sample 811221 | NCBI WGS metagenome assembly MDTD01 (sample SAMN05326646, study PRJNA326480) | marine metagenome | isolation source: seawater | place: Pacific Ocean: South West | collected 2011
TATCCAACAATTAGAACAAACGATTTTAGAGTCATCAATTAACTCTTGAATTTTTTCTCTACTCTCATCATTCATTCCTTTTCTTTTGGTTTGTGAACGAATGACACTATCGTGAGGATAGAACTTGAGACAAACAGTTTCTGCCTCACCACAATAGACACAAGATTGGTCTGCCAGAAGATTGTTTAACCATACACCTCTTTTGCGATAGTTTCTTCTTGCGACTTTTTTAATAGTGTCTTTATACTTTTCGTAATGTGTTGACATACTATTATTTATATGATTGATTGCATATAAAAATGAGTTTTTAAGAATCATTAAATTATAAATACATGTGTATAATCTTATAGGACAAGGAGTAAATCATGGCATTCTTAGTATCACCTGGCGTCCAAGTAAAAGAGGTCGACTTAACAAATGTCGTTCCTGCTGTTGCAACATCTATCGGTGCGATTGCAGGGCCGTTTGAAAAAGGGCCTGTCGGTGAAGTTACACCAATTGGTTCTGAAGAAGAATTAGTAAAAATCTTTGGAAAACCAAACTCTAATAACTTTGAGACATTTTTTACTGCTGCCAACTTTTTACAATACTCAGATGCTCTAAGGGTAGTTCGTGTAGAGTCTGGTGTTTTAAATGCAACATCAAATGCTAGTGGATTGCTTATTAGAACAACTGATCACTACCTTACATCTTTCGCAGATGGACAAGGTACTGTAGGACTATGGGCTTCCAGAACTTCTGGAACAGAGGGAAACAGTATCGCTGTTTCAGTTTGCCCAAGTGCTACTGCTTACGAACAAAACCTAACATCACAACAAGTAACAGCTGCTGGAACTTCTGGCGCAACAACAATTACTGTTACTGATGTCGATGCATCTGGTGGTTCAATCAATGTTGGAGACATTATCTCATTCTTCACAAATTCTGCTTTTAGTACAGAAGCAAGTGGACACGAAGATAAACAATATGAGGTAACTGCAATTAACATCACCACAAATGTGGTAACAATTAGAGAGTTAGACAATCCTAACGGAACTGGATTAGTCGCCGCTCTTGCAATCAACAGTTTTATTAGAAGAAGATGGAAGTTCTATGACTTGTTCGATGGTGCTCCAGGCACATCAGCATGGGCAACTCAGAACGGAAGAGGAACAGGCGATGAACTGCATGTCGTAGTTTTTGACACAGATGGTTCGATTGCTGGTTTTGACAGTGAAACTGCTGGACAGAGAACACAAGGTGTTCTAGAAACTTTTGCAAGTATGTCAAAAAATGTAAATGGTAAAACTGCACAAGGTTCTAGTAACTACTACCCAGATGTGATCTATCGACAATCCAACTTTATATACTGGATGGATCATCCAATAACTGCTGATATACCAACTTCAAACTCTAGTGAAATCACATCAAGTGGAACTAACTGGGGTCAAGACTTACAAACTGGTAACGAAATATTATTGAACGGAACAGATTCCTCTGGAACTAACGAGGGTGACAAAGTAATCTTAGATGGTACAGATGGTTCATCTACAGATGCTGGAAGTTCAATACTACAAGAAACTGGTGGTTCTTATACAAGTGTAACTGCTGCTTACGAGTCACAACTAAGTGGTGGTGCAGATGACTTTGCTGTATCTGCTGGAGAGTTACAACTTGCATATGACAAATTTAAAGATACAGAGTCAATAGACATCAACCTAGTATTAGGTGGGCCTTCAAGTATCGTAACTGATAGTGCTGCTGGTGCAGACACACATATCACTATGATTACAGACTTGGTTGAGTTTAGAAAAGATTGTGTAGGATTTGTATCACCACACAGAACTTCTGTTGTGGGTGTTGCAGATTCAGTAACACAAACTACAAATGTTAAAGATGTGTTTGACTTATGTCCATCATCATCTTACATGGTATTTGACAGTGGATACAAATACATGTATGATAAGTATAACGACCAATTTAGGTTCGTGCCACTAAATGGTGATGTCGGTGGACTATGTGCCCAAACCGATAATGTTGCCGACCCTTGGTTCTCGCCAGGCGGCTTCAATAGAGGTAATATTAGAGGTGCAGTAAAACTTGCATACAACCCAAGTAAATCTCAAAGAGATATCTTGTATCGTGCAAGGATTAACCCAGTAGTTAACTTCCCTGGGCAAGGCGTTGTCTTGTTTGGTGATAAAACTGCACTAACCAAACCAAGTGCATTTGACAGAATAAATGTCAGAAGATTGTTCTTGGTATTGGAAAAAGCAATCGCAACTGCTGCTAAGTTCCAACTCTTTGAGTTCAACGATGAATTTACAAGGGCTCAGTTTAGAAACTTAGTAGAACCTTTCTTACGAGATGTTCAAGGTAGACGAGGTATCACAGACTTCAAAGTTGTCGCTGATGCAACCAATAATACTGGTCAAGTCATAGACAGAAATGAGTTTGTCGCTGATATCTTCATTAAACCTAATAGAAGTATCAACTTTATCACTCTTAACTTTGTTGCCGTCAGAACTGGTGTTGCATTTACAGAGGTAGGAGGTTAATCATGGCTAAGATAGACGATTTTAAATCAAATCTAATTGGTGGTGGTGCAAGAGCCAACCAATTTCAAGTGACAATTACGCCGCCTTCTGGAATAGATATTGGGTTAGACACACGAAGAACTTCATTTCTTTGTACTGCAACTAACTTGCCTGCTTCTACTCTAGGTGAGATTGCAATACCATTTAGAGGTAGAACAATCTACATGGCTGGTGACAGACCTGCTCCAGAAACTTGGACTACAACATTTTATAATGATACAGACTTTATGATTAGAAATGCGATGGAAAGATGGCAGAATGGTATTAACGATTATGCAGATGCAACTGGTATTGTTACACCTGCTGATTACCAAACTGACCTAACTGTGGATCAACTAGACAGAGATGATACAATTCTCAAGTCTTATATCTTCAGAAACTGCTTCCCATTGACAGTTGCACAGATTGATTTAACAACTGCTGAGGCAACTGAAATTGAACAATTTGAGGTTACATGGCGTTATCAACACTTTGAACCTTCAAATATTGGTCTATAGTAGATTTCGTACTACTAAATAGTAGTAGGAATTTGGAGTAATATAATGGCTGAACTATTTGGATTTAAATTTGAACGAATAAAAGACTCTGGTGGTGTAGAGAAATTTACACCACCAAAAACTGATGACGGAACTATTGAAGTCGCTGGTGGTGGTTTTTTCGGACAAGTTTTAGATACAGACGGAAGAGAAAGAACAGAACAAGACCTCATTCGTAGATATAGAGATATCGCTCAACAAGCTGAGTGTGATTCTGCGATTGAGGATATTGTTAATGAGGCAGTGGTTTCTAATGAAAGAGATCAAGCAATTCAAGTAACTCTAGACAATCTAGGGTATTCAGATAAAATTAAAAGAAGAATTAGACAAGAGTTTTCTGAAGTCTTAGAACTATTAGACTTTGAAACTAAAGGACATGATATTTTTAGAAGATGGTATGTTGATGGAAGAATCTATTACCACAAAGTAATTGATAGAAATAATCCAAGACAAGGTATTGTTGAACTAAGATATATTGATCCTAAAAAGATTAAAAAAGTAAGAGAAGTTAAAAAAGATCAAGGAAAAGGTAAGAACAAGTCTATAGAACTTATCAAAGATGTAGAAGAATATTTTATGTACAATGATAAGGGTATCTATGGTGCTGGTGGTGGTGGTTCTGCACAAGGTATCAAAATCGCTGCTGACTCTATTGCATATTGTCCAAGTGGATTGATTGACCAAAATAAAGGACATGTATTATCTTACTTACATAAAGCAATCAAACCAGTAAACCAACTAAGAATGATTGAAGATGCACTTGTTATCTATCGTATATCAAGAGCGCCTGAAAGAAGAATATTCTATATTGATGTTGGTAACTTACCAAAGATAAAAGCAGAACAATATCTAAAAGATGTTATGAATCGTTATCGTAATAAACTGGTATACGATGCAAATACTGGTGAGATAAAAGACGATAGAAACCACATGTCAATGTTAGAGGACTTTTGGTTGCCAAGAAGAGAAGGTGGTAGAGGTACAGAGATTACTACATTGCCAGGCGGTTCTAATCTTGGTGAAATAGATGACATAGAGTATTTTAAGAAAAAGTTATATCAATCACTTAATGTTCCACAATCCAGACTAAATGCAGAAGAAGGATTTAGTTTAGGTAGAAGTACAGAGATTACAAGAGATGAACTTAAATTTACTAAGTTTGTCCAGAGAATAAGAAAAAGATTCACACCTCTACTTACAGATATTTTAAAAACACAACTATTGTTGAAAGGTATCATAGGTATTGAGGATTGGCCTAAGATGCGAGAACATATCCAATATGATTTCTTGCAAGATGGTCACTTTGCAGAACTCAAGAAAGCAGAGTTGTTAGAAAACAGATTAAACTCGCTACAGACAATAGAACCATATATCGGTACATTTTTCTCAAAAGAATATGTATTGAAAAATGTTCTATCAATGACTGATGCTGAGATAGATGAGATGCAACGACAAATCAATAAAGAGGCAGGAATACCGCCAGAAGATGGTGGAGTTTCAGTACCACAAGCTACAGATGGTATCACAAGATATCCTCAAGATGGTGGTGGAGGTGTCATCCCTGCTGATGATGTTGCCAAGTTGAGAGGCGAAGTGCCTGCAGAGGGCGGTGATGAAAAACCAAAACCAAAGGAGAATGGAAATGGCGACAAGTAGAGACTTTGTTGATGCAGTAGTATCTAAAAATAATTTGGATGCAGAAGATGCTTTTAAATCAGTTATGAATACTAAAGTAGGTGATGCTTTAGAAATAAAAAGAAAAGAAGTTGCACAAACATTTGTTAAAGATAATGTGACAGATGCACCAGAAGTTGAGGAAACGGAAGAGGCGTAATGCACTTTGAGAGTTTATACAAAACAGTAATAGAAAAAGATGAACACAAAAAATCTAGGGAGTACAAGAGATTGTCACCTAAGATGAAAAAAGCTGTGGATGGAATCTTTAAAGTTATGGATGATAAACCCTCAGATTTCCTAAATACTTTTGAAAAAACTATAAAGAAAGTTGCAAAACAAAATCGTGTTTCAGAGAAGGATTTGATGGACTACTTTGAAAAAGAAGTTTTGGCAATTTAGGGAGAACAAAAATGTCGTTTAAAATGTTAAGACATGTTGGTAAAATAGAACAAGCCAACGACAGTGCGGCTTCCCTAGTTGTTGGTTATTTAAGCCCAGGCGCCTCTTTGAGAATATCAGAGTTTGGTGGTCAAGATGGTTTCGTCAAGGTAACACAAGAGGGAACGGCAGTAACAGCAACCAACGGAAGTTATATTCGTGCAAATGAAACAATAACAATTGTACCAGAGGAAAGACCAAAATCTATCCAAGTTATCTCTGCAACATCTGCTGACCCAGTGGTGTTGACAGTTGCAGACAGAGGAGCAGGAACTGGTATCAATCATCCATTCGCTGTTGGTGATCAAGTATCATTCGTAGATTCAGATGTGGCTGCATGGAATACACTAATTACAAATGTAAATGTGAGTGCAATTAGTTCTACAACGATTACACTAGGTGCTGTAGATGGTAGTACAACTGCAACTTTTACTGGAGATGCGACACTAAGATCATCTTTCAGTGTATCACACATTAACGAAACTGCTGGTTCTAATAGTAAAATCTATGTAGAAGAGGTTGTATTAGCACACAGTGGAGTGTAATTTTCTTATTTTATAAATAAGAATATAAAGTTCGGAAAAGGTAAATAAATGCAAGTAGTAAAACTTATTACGGAAGATTGCCAAGATGTTCACTTTCTAAAGGAAGAAAAAGCTGACGGAAAGAAGGACTATAAAATTCGTGGTGTCTTTATGCAGGCGGACATTAAAAACCGAAATGGCCGTGTTTATCCTATGGAAGTATTGACTAATGAAGTAAATAAGTATAACAAAAACTTCATACAAAAAAAGAGAGCCTTTGGAGAGTTAGGTCACCCAGAAGGGCCGACTGTAAATCTGGAAAGAGCATCTCACTTGATAACATCATTGGTGCCCGATGGTAAAAATTTTATCGGAGAGGCAAAGATAATGGAAACACCGATGGGTAAGATTGTAAAAAGTCTTATGGACGAAGGTGCTACATTAGGTGTTTCATCTAGAGGTATGGGTAGTTTAGATCAGAAGAATGGTGCGAACTATGTTCGTAAAGACTTCATGCTCGCAACCGCTGCCGATATCGTTGCAGATCCATCTGCTCCTGCTGCTTTTGTGGAAGGAATAATGGAAGGCAAAGAATGGGTTTGGGATAACGGAGCCTATATAGAACCACATTTGGTTGAGATGAAACAAAGACTTGAAAAGGGAAAAGCTGCAAATCAAGCACTTGAGTTTGCAAAGTTTCTCAAAATGTTGTAATTTATAAATAATAGTTAATATACCAATAGGTAAACATAAAAGGAGCAATCCCATGGCTGATAATCAAGAATTAGATAAAACCATAGAGGAATTAGAAGCAGAAGTCCTTGGTGAGTTGGAAGAGTCCAGCGAACTTAATGAAATGGACACTGCCCCTATGAAGAAAGGCGCCATGGCATCAGAAAAGCAAGAAGCAGTTCCAAGTGACGGAGCTACTGGTAAGGCAGATGTCGGTGGTGGAAAACCAGAAGGAAAAGTACAAAAGGATGCAACCAAGGCAGTCAACGACCCTGCTGATGCAATTGGTAAAAAAGCATCTGCACAAGCTAAAGAAATCTCAGGCGATGCACAACAAAAAGGTGAAGGTGCGCCAGATAAAATGGACACACCAAATGACGGAATGAGTAAAGTTGCAAAGCCACTCGCTGCTGGTGACGAAAACATTGAGGGTGAAGAAGTTTTATCCGAAATGGAAAAAATGGAAATGATGAAAAAAGAAATGGCGAAGATGACTAAGGCTGAAATGAAAGACAAAATGGAAATGATGATGAAAGAAATGGCCAAGAAGATGGAGATGATGAAAAAAGATGAAATGACAAATCTCATGGCACAATTTCAAAAAATGGAAATGATGAAGAAAGAAGAACAGTCTGAAGAACAAAAGGCAAAAATTGAAGCAAGAGTTAAAGACATTGATGTTAAAGAACATGTCGATGCTCTTATGGACAGTGAATCTTCCGAATTGTCTGAAGAATTTAAAAGAAAAGCAGCTACAGTATTTGAAGCTGCAGTAAAATCAAAAGTGAGAGAAGAAGTCACAAGACTCGAAGAAGAATATGCAAACGAGTTGACTTCTGAAATTAACGAAACCAAAGAAGACCTATCAGAAAAAGTCGATAACTATCTAAACTATGTTGTCGAAGAATGGATGAAAGAGAATACATTGGCGGTTGAAAGAGGCCTAAAAGGTGAAATCGCTGAGGACTTTATCTCTGGATTGAAACAACTCTTTGAGGATCATTATGTGGATGTGCCTGATGAGAAGTACGATGTACTTGAGGCACAATCAGAAAAGATTTCTAAACTAGAAGAAAAACTTGACGACACTATCGCAAAGTTGGTGGAAGAGAAAAAGTCAACTGCTTCTCTAGTAAGGGAAAAGGTCATATCTGAATCAGTAACAGATTTGGCTGAAACTGAGATTGAGAAGTTTCAATCATTAGTTAAGGAAGTAGATTTTACAGATGAGGAGTCTTTCAAAGAAAAGATTGCAACTCTGAAAGAAAGTTATTTCCCTAGAACTAAGGTAGAAAAGACTGAAACAATTGACGATGTAGAAACTGGCCCCGTAAAGGACATTGATGTTTCAGATTCCATGAGTGTTTACATGAGTGCAATCGGAAGAAGCATCAAGAGTGCGAATACGAATAATTAAAGTGTAATGTAATAAGGAGAGACACATGTTTCAAACAGAACATTTACAAGAAAAGTGGCAGCCAGTCCTAGAACATCCAGAATTACCTAAAATTTCGGATAGTTACAGACGGGCCGTCACTACAATCATTCTAGAGAACCAAGAAAAAGCTCTAAAAGAAGATAAGCAGTTCATGACAGAGGCTGCACCAACTAACTTTGTGGGTGGTAACGCTTCTCTAGATACATGGGATCCGATCTTGATTTCCCTAGTAAGACGATCAATGCCTAATTTGATTGCATATGACATTTGTGGTGTGCAACCAATGACAGGCCCAACTGGTTTAATCTTTGCAATGAGAGCAAGATTTGCATCAATGGATGGTGCAGAAGCTCTTGTTGATGAGACTATGCCTGATTTCTCAAACCAGAACGCTGCTTCAAATGTCGGTGGTGGAGATGTAACAGACTCAGCAACTAACCCTGCTGTTCTTAACGACTCACCTGCTGGAACATACGAAACTGCAACTGGTATGACAACAGCAGAAGGTGAAGCACTTGGTGACACTACTACTAATGCTTTCGCTGAAATGGCATTCTCAATTGAGAAGCACACTGTTACTGCTGTAACTCGTGCCCTCAAGGCAGAATACACTATGGAACTTGCTCAAGACCTTAAAGCAATTCATGGTTTAGATGCTGAGACAGAACTTGCAAATATTCTATCTGCTGAAATTCTTGCAGAGATTAACAGAGAAGTTGTAAGAAATATCTATGTATCTGCTGTAAAAGGTGCTCAAACTAATGTAACTAACGCTGGTATCTTTGACTTAGATACAGACTCAAATGGTAGATGGTCAGTTGAGAAGTTCAAAGGTTTGATGTTCGCTCTTGAAAGAGATGCAAACGCTATCGGTCAACAGACAAGAAGAGGAAAAGGTAACATGATTATCTGTTCCGCTGATGTCGCTTCTGCTCTTCAAATGGCTGGAGTTCTAGACTATACACCTGCCCTAAATAACAACTTGAATGTAGATGACACTTCAACTACTTTCGCTGGTGTTATGAATGGTAGATTTAAAGTCTATGTAGACCCATATTCTGCTAATGTCGCCGACTCACAATACTATGTTGTCGGTTACAAAGGAACATCACCATACGATGCTGGAATGTTCTACTGCCCATATGTACCATTGCAAATGGTTCGTGCAGTTGGTGAGAATACTTTCCAACCAAAAATCGGTTTTAAGACTAGATATGGAATTGCAGCCAACCCATTCCATACTGGTACTGTTGCGGCCGGTTCTGATGGTGCGATTAGTATCTCATCTGCTACTAACAGATATTACAGAAAAGTTAAGGTTTCAAACCTTATGTAATCTTGTTAGAAGGTTAACTAAAAGGGGTCTTTTTGACCCCTTTTTTTAGCAACCTAAATAAATATATGAGAACGCCTTGTATAAAAATATGTAAAATAAAAGAAGATATTTGTATAGGGTGTGGAAGAACTCTAGATCAAATAAGAGATTGGTCTATCTTTACTGATGAAAAGAGAGATACAATCATGGAGGAATTATGGCAGAAACAAATCCATTATCAAGACAACCAAGTAGTTTAGATTATCTAAGTCCAACACAGTTTGCATTTAATATTCTACAACTACCGAAGGTACAGTTCAATACTGTCTCTGTAAATATCCCAGACATATCTCTGGGCGAATCTGTCATACCGACACCTTTCAAAGATATACCGATACAAGGTACAAGTTTGACTTATGGTAATCTAGATATTACTTTTATTGTTGATGAAGAGTTAGATAACTACAGAGAAATACATGGGTGGTTAACTGGTATTGGTTTCCCACAAACTAGAGGCCAGTTCTCTGTTTTTAGAAACTCTACTTCAGTCACCCCCAGTGATGCGAGAAATATCCCAGTAGATAGAGTTGGTAGTGCAGTTCCAGACAGAGCGATGTTTTCTGATGCTACACTAACAGTTTTATCAAATAAAAATAATCCAATCATAGAGGTTAGATTTGAAGATGTATTTCCAGTGTCGGTGGGTGCATTATCATTTACACAAACAGCAACAGATGTTGAATATTTGACCACGGAGGTCAGTTTTAGGTACAAAATTTACACTATAAATAAAATATAACATTGAGGATTTATTATGACACTTGACGAACTAAAGATTATGGTTGCAGAAGACCTACGAGTTGATGACGAAAGATTAGATACTGAGTCATTAAAAAACCAAGAACTATACACGAAATACTTAGATCATAAATCTAGGTTTGAATTACTCTTATACAAAGCAAAGGGTGATTATAAAATACTATTCAAAGATAAATGGGAATACTATGGTGGTAAAGCAGATGCAAAAGTATATGCAACCAAACCTTTTGACTTGAAAGTTTTAAAAACAGACTTATCTATTTACATAGAATCAGATGAAGATATCATTCAGATAGAACATAAGATTGTTTACTTAGAGACAGTTATAAAATACATTGATGGTGTTCTAAAATCTATTCAAAGTAGAGGATGGGATATTAAAAATGCAATCGCATTTAGGCAGTGGGAACATGGAATGTAAAGATATATCAAAACATTTAGTAATCCAAGCGGTTGGTGCAGTAAATGGATTATATAATGCAAAGACATATAGTAAAACTGGTGGTACAAAAAGACAATCCAAAGTAGGATTCATAAAAGATGAACAAATTAAATTTGCATTTTTGAGTATCGCAAAGAAAGTTTACAAAGGTGTTCATCTAGATCGTATTGAAGATTTACAGTATGGAGAGTATCATCCAGAGGGTGAGTATGGTTGGCATCAAGATTGTCATGTAGAACCATATAAAGATGGAAGAATAAGAAAAGTATCATTCTCTGTATTTTTAAATGATGACTTTGATGGTGGAGAGTTTGATTTAGAGGTGTATTCACCTGCCGTAGAAAAAAGATATGAAACATTTAAACTGAAACCAAACACAGCACTTTTCTTTAAATCTGACCAGTGGCATAGAGTTAGACCAGTAAAAAGTGGTGTAAGAAAAAGTATAGTAGGATGGGTGTTAGGTAAACAGTGGAAATAGTATCAACTAAAAATCATCAACTAAAAGAAAAGATAATTAAAGATGTCAATAGAGTAAATCCCAACTTAGTTATTGATGTAGGATGTGGTAGTTATTGGAGTAAAGTAAGAATACAGAATGTGGTGGGATTTGATCAAACAAAATGGAAAAGAAATAGTTTTAATTTTGGTGAACCAGATTATATCTGCACAATAAAAGAGGCAAAGTTTGAGCCAGAATGTGCAGATGTTGTAATGTGTATAGGTAGTTTGAATATAGATGACCATAATGTAGTAGAAGAAAAGAATCGTAGATGGACAAATGAAGATATATTATCAGACTTTGACATTATATATAAATGGTCAAGAAAATATATAGTTATGAGAGCAAGATGGGAACTAGATTTTATAGAGGAAGTTACAAACCTATATAATTTAAAGTTAGTAGGTGAAATAAAAAAATTTAAAACTGAACATGAAACTCAGTGGAACTATAAAGAAAAATATAGTTATTACTGGTGGTGGGAAAAATGATACTTGAAAAAATTGATGAAGTGTTTATGAGAGTAAGTGATGCAGATGAAGATGTTGAACATCTACTAAAAGATTATTTTACTTTTGAAGTGCCAGGCGCCAGATACATGCCACACTATAGGAAACGATTGTGGGATGGAAAGATAAGGCTCTTTGATTTAAGATCAAATAGATTATACATTGGTTTGATGGCCTATGTCAAGCGTTTTTGTCATGATAACCAAATAAATTTAGAACTGAAAGGATTTGACGATGA
>MDTD01052209.1_pt1 | contig 11745 bp, 14 predicted proteins | sample 811221 | NCBI WGS metagenome assembly MDTD01 (sample SAMN05326646, study PRJNA326480) | marine metagenome | isolation source: seawater | place: Pacific Ocean: South West | collected 2011
GTGGGCAAAGAGAGACTCGAACTCTCACAGTATTACTACTATTGGATTTTGAGTCCAACGCGTCTACCAGTTCCGCCATTCACCCACAAAAACATTTATTAATTACTAATAGTATAAAAATTATTAATATATTAAAAGGAAATATGTTTCGAAAACTTTATAATAAAACTATTGAACTTGCTGGAAATAAAAACTCTAAATTCTTTCTAGGTTCAGTCTCTTTTATAGAAAGTTTTATTTTTCCGATACCTCCTGATGTAATTATAATACCTATGACTATTGCTAAACCCAAAAATTGGTTGAGTATTGCGATTATTGCTACTATAGGATCTGTCCTTGGAGCAATTTTAGGTTACGTAATAGGATATATTTTTTTTAATGAAATAGGAATAAAAATATTTGAACTTTATGGTGTAGATAATGTTTCATTCCTAAAGGATAAAGTTTCTTCTGATGGTGGTACAATTGCATGGATGTCTCTTCTTGCGGTAGCGGGTTTTACACCTGTGCCTTTCAAGTTGTTGACTATAACGAGTGGTTTCGTTCAATTTAATTTATTTTATTTTATTATCGTTTCAATTTTAACGAGGGGATCAAGGTTTTTTATAATTGCTTTTCTAATTGGAAATTTTGGACCAAAAATGAAAAAGATTCTTGAAAAAAGATTAATTACATTCTCAATAATATTTACAATTATTGTAATAATTGTTGCCTATTTATTATATAAATTTTTAATCAATTTTGCTAATTAATATGTTTAGTAAATTTCAAAAAATATTTTACCCAATGATAATATTATTTAGTATTATGGTAATTTTATCAGCTTTATACATTGAACATATATTATCAATAACAGCTTGTAAGCTTTGTTTGTATCAAAGAATACCGTATTTACTTTCAATAGCTGTAGGTTTTTTTGGTTTTTTTTTCCCAAATAGAAGATTATGGATTTATTTGTTGGTAATAATATTTTTATCAAGTGTGATTATTTCTGGATATCATCTTGGAATAGAAAATAAATTTTTTGCAGAATTCTCAGGTTGTACCAATGAAAATCTCAATACTATTGATAAAACTGAATTATTAAAAAGTTTAAATAAATATTTGCCCGGCTGCAGTGATGTGAACTTTAAGGTTTTTGGCTTATCCCTTGCGACTATTAATTTCTTTTTATCAATTGCTTTAATTACAATAACTATTAAATACCTAATATATGAAAAAAACTCCAAAAAAAAAAATTGAAGAATTTATACGTGTCGACCATGCTGGAGAAAGAGGAGCAATCAAAATTTATGAAGGACAACTATTAGCACTAAACACAATTGTTAGAAATAGTGAATTAAAAGATACGATTGAGCATATGAAAGAACATGAAGTCGAACATTGTGAATTTTTTGAAAATGAAATAAGAAAAAGAAAGATTAAACCAACAAGATTTCTTAAGTTGTGGGACTTGCTAGGATTAGGTTTAGGCTTCAGTACAACAGTGTTAGGTAAAAAAGCTGCAATGTTATGCACTGCATCTGTTGAGGAAGTAATACAGGATCACTATGCCAATCAAATTAGTCAGTTAGAGGAAGATGAGAAAGAACTTAAGAATAAAATTGTAAAATTTAGAGAAGATGAGATTGATCATAAAGATATTGCTTATGATGAGGGCGCATCAAAAGAAGGTTTATATAAAATATTAGATGGTGTAATCAAAACTGGTTCAAGAATTGCAATTAAAATATCTGAGAAATTTTAGTTAATTTTCTAGCTCTACATCCCAATATAAATAATCCATCCAACTTTCATGCAAAAAATTAGGGGGAAAATTTTTACCATTTTTATGAAGATCTTCTGTTGTTGGAGCAAAAGGTAATATTGTGAGTTTCATACCTGATTTTTCTAGTAGTCTACCACCTTTTTGAACATTGCAACTTGAGCATGCTGTTACAACATTTTCCCAATTTGTTTTTCCACCCTTAGATCTTGGGAGTAAATGATCAAAAGTTAATTCACTACTGCTTCCACAATATTGACATGAAAATTTATCTCTCAAAAAAACATTAAATCTAGTAAAGTTTGGATTTCTTAAAGGTTTAATATAATCTTTAAGAGCAATTACGCTTGGTAATTTCATACTAAACGAAGGACTTCTTACTACTCTATCATAATGACTGACTATAGAAACCCTGTTTAAAAACACAGATTTAATTGAATCTTGCCAACTCCATAGAGATAAAGGATAATAACTTAACGGCCTATAATCAGCATTCAATACAAGTGCTGGACACTTTTCTAATGAAATGTTTTCATTTAACATCCAATTAATCTAGCTTATAAATTTTTCAAAATCAATATATCAAATTTGTCTTTAAATTTTTATCAAGTTTCTAAATTTTTTTTTATAAAATTTAGAGCTAGGCTTGATGCTTCAATTGGTATATGATGACCACAATTTTTGATTAAGTTTGTTTGAATATCAAACTTATTTCTTTCGAAAAAGTCTTTTGCCTCTAATAAATAACTTGAGCTAACAATTTCATCTTGATCACCATGAATAAGCATTATTTTGGTCTTATTTTTTATTCTTTTTTGAAGATTATTTATATTAATAATTTTTCCAGAAAATCCAACTATACAATTAAATTCATCAACTGTAGTAACTCCTGTATTAATTGACATCATGCATCCTTGACTAAAACCACATAATACAATTTTATTATTTGTTATTTTATATTTATTTTTTACCTCTTCAATAAAGCGTTTTAAAATATTCTCTGCTTCTTGAGATTTTTTTAAAATATCTTCTTCGTTATCTTTTGATAAATCAAACCATTGAAAACCGGTAGGATTAATCTCACATTTTTCATGACCATTTGGACACAAAAAAACAGTATTTTTAAGAAACCTTTTCCAATTTAGTGTCAGCATACTTATATCATTTCCATCACCACCATATCCGTGCAGTAAAACAACTGCATTTTTCACCATCTGTTCATTTTCAGGTGGGATAATGATTGTATCTAGGCAAAATGTCATATTATTAATTATTTATAATTTATACTTTTAATGTATATATCACATTATGTTATCTGGAACTTTAATCAAAATCATCTCTATAGTTTTACTTCTTTTAGTCGCTATAGTTCTATTTCTTGGAATTGCTAATTTATTTAAGGGTGGTTCTAAAAAAGCGTCCAATAAACTGATGCAATTAAGAGTTATTTTACAATTTATAGCAATAATAGCCCTTGTAGCTTTTGCTTATTTTTTTAAGAATTAAAACTTAATCAATTGGTTAAAATAAGTTAAATCACTTAAGATAGTTATTTTTATGAATAAAAAAAATAAACCAATTTGGGGAACGCGAATTAGAAAAAAAACAACTTCTGCTTTTGAAAAGATTTCTAGTTCTATTCATATAGATAAAAGACTGTATAAAGAAGATATTTTTGCATCTATTGCTCATGTTGAAATGCTTAATAGACAAAAAATAATTAATTTCAAAATCAAAAATAAAATTATCTGGGGATTAAAAAAAATTCAAAATCAAATAATTAAAAAAACTTATGATTTTAATTATAAAGATGAAGATATTCATATGAGTATAGAGAAAAAATTATTTGAACTGATTGGAGATGACGCAGGTTTCATCCATACAGCTAGATCAAGAAATGATCAGATTTTAGTTGATTTTAAATTATGGCTAATAAAATCTAACAAAAAACTTATTAAAATTTTAGACCAAACTAATAAAAATATTTTAAGAATAGCAGAAAAAAATATTTATACTGTTATGCCTGGTTTTACACATTTAAAAAATGCACAACCTATTTCTTTTGCACATTATATTTTAGCATACATTGAAATGTTTAATAGAGATAAAAAAAGATTAAATAATAACTTTAATAATCTTATGGAAAATCCTTTAGGTTCTGGCGCAATTTCAGGAACATCATTTAATATAGATAGAAGTTATACTACAAAAAAACTTGGATTTAAAATTCCAACAGGAAATTCAATTGATACAGTTGCAGATAGAGACTTTGTTTTAGATTTTCTTTTTGCATCAGCAGTGTGTGCAATGCATATATCAAGACTTGCTGAGGAATTCATTATCTGGAACTCGGATGCTTTTAAACTTATAACTTTGAATGATAATATCGTTACTGGTTCTTCAATTATGCCTCAAAAGAAAAATCCAGATCCGCTAGAATATTTGAGAGGTAAAGTAGGTAGTTCTTATGGTAATTTATTTTCTATGTTGACTATACTAAAAGGTTTACCTTTATCTTATTTTAAAGATTTACAAGATGATAAAAAAATAGTTTTTGAGGCGTATGATAATCTAATCGACTCCTTTAAAGTTTTAAACGAAACACTAAAAAATTTTTCAGTAAACAAAAATGAAATGTTAAATCTTGCGAACAAAGGTTATATTACTTCAACTGATTTAGCTGACTATTTTGTAAAACATTTAAATTATTCATTCAGAAAATCTTATCAAGTCAGCGCAAAGATAGTAAATTATTGTGAAAAAAATAAAAAAAATCTTTCAGATTTATCTCTTAAAGAAATAAAAAAAATTGAACCAAAAATAAATGACGACATACTTAGAGTTTTTGATCTAAAAAGTTCTATTAAATCAAAAAAATCATATGGTGGAACATCTTTTGAAAACATAAAGAAAATGATAAAGAAATATAAAAATGCTTAAAAAAATAATAATTATTTTATTTATTTTCATTCCATTTCTTTCTTGTGGAAAAAAAAGTGATCCTGTTTACGACAAAAAATCAGGGTTGATTAAAACGAAAGTCTATGGAACAACTAAAATAGTTAAAATTTAACTATTATAATTTAAAACTCTTAATGCATTATATTAATAAAAGATTACTGATTGATAAAGTAGTAGTGAATAAAATCGTAAAACAATTTGGAACACCTAGCTACCTTTATTCATATAATTTACTAAAAGAAAATATTTTAAAATTTAAAACGAATTTTAAAAAATTAAATCCACTTATTTGTTTCGCAGTTAAAGCAAATAATAACATTAAAATTTTAAATGAGATTTCAAGACTGGGGCTTGGGGCAGATGTAGTATCCATGGGTGAGTTAATGGCAGCTTTAAAATCTAAGATTGATCCAAAAAAAATAGTTTTTTCAGGTGTTGGTAAAACTTATGAGGAAATTAAGTTTGCTGTCAAAAAAAAAAATACTTTTGATTAATGCAGAATCTAAAAGTGAGGTTGAAGTAATTTTAAAAGTTGCAAAAAAATTTAATACAAGAATTAATATTGGTTTAAGATTAAACCCTAATGTTGACGCTTTGACTATAAAAGAAATTACTACTGGTAAACAAGTTAATAAATTTGGCCTTTCTGATAATGAGGTAATTGAGTTGATTAAACTTTATAAAGATTCAAAACTGTTGAGTATTAAATGTTTAAGTGTTCATATAGGTAGTCAAATAACAAGTCACATTCCATATTTAAAAATGCTCAATGCAATACAAAAAATAATTAATAAATGTAACTTTTGTTTTGAATATATAGATCTTGGTGGTGGGATGGGTATTAATTATGGTAAAAATAGTAAATTACTTAATTACAAAAAATATGCAGATCAAATATTTAAATTTGTTAAAAAAAATAAAGTAAAAATAATATTTGAGCCTGGTAGGTCTATAGTCGGAAATGCTGGTTTTTTAGTAAGTAAAATAATTTATATTAAAAAAACAAAGAAAGTAAATTTTATAATACTTGATGCTGGTATGAACGACTTAATGAGGCCAGCACTTTATAAAGCTTATCATAAAATAATTCCAACAGTTAAAAATAAGACAAAAATTTTTAAAAGACATGATTTTGTAGGACCTGTTTGTGAAACAACCGATAAATTTTTATCATTAAAATCATATCAAAAGCTCAATGAGGGAGATAATATTTTGATCTGTGATGTGGGTGCATATGGAAAAGTGCTGAGTTCAAATTATAATTTAAGAACAAAAGCAAATGAAATTTTAATAAAAAATTCAAAAATTTTAAGAATTAAAAAAAAAGAAAATATTAAAAGTATTATTTAATTGATGATCAGAGCGTTAGTTTTTAAATTTTTTTTTTACACTGGTACAATCCTGATCTGTTTAATATTTTTACCAGCATTATTGCTACCACAAAAAGTTATGCTTTTTGGTGGGAAAATTTTAGGTCATTGGATAAAAATTTGCTTGTATTTATTTCTATCAGTAAAAATCAATATAAAAGGAATTGAAAATATTCCTAATGAAAGAAATTTTTTTATAGCTTCTCTTCATCAGTCAATATTTGAAACTTTCTTTTTACAGACTGTTTTTGATTGTCCGATTTTTATTTTAAAAAAAGAATTATTAAAAATTCCTATATTTGGTTGGCATCTTAAAAAAATTGGATCAATTTCAATAGAAAGGGATAAAGTGACAAAAGAAAATTTAGGTTTCTATGACAAAATTATTTCTGCCAAAAATGATACTCAAAGGCCAATAATAATTTTTCCTCAGGCAACTAGAACAGACATAAATGATAGGCAAAAATTTAAAAAAGGTGTTTCTAAAATTTATGAAAAGTTAAATATAAATTGTGTACCAGTATCCCTTAACTCTGGAAATGTCTGGCCTAAATCAGGAAAAATGAGTTTAAACAAAACAATTACTATTAGCATTTTAGAAACAATACCTGCTGGGATGAACTCGATAACTTTCTTAGAAAAACTAGAAAGTAATCTTTATAAAGAATTAGAAATAATCCGTTAACCTTTCATTGGCATTATTACATAAATACTATCAAAATCGGATGGATCTTTTATTAAAGCTGGCGACCCTGATTCTTTCAAATAAATTTCTATCTTATTGCCATCCATATTCGAGGCAACATCAATCAAATATCTTGGATTAAAACTTATATCCAATTCATAATCAAATTTAACTGATAAACTTTCTTTACCATCTCCAGTATTACTACTATTGACTGATAAATTTAAATTACTATTTTCAAGACTCATCCTTAAACCATCCTTTTTATCTTGAGAGACCGATGCAACTCTATCAACTGAAGTTAAAAATGGTTTTAAATCAATTTCTAGTTTTTTCTGATTGTCTTTTGGAATAACTTGATAATAATTTGGAAATTTCCCATCAATTAATTTGGATAATAAAGTTGTATTATTGAATTCAAATTTTATTTTTGACTTTGCATTAGAAATTTTGACCTCTCCATCATAATCATCAAGTAAAGAACATAATTGAAAAATTGTTTTTTTCGGTAAAATTATTGGTTCAAATTTTATTTCTTCAGTTAGCAATGTTTTTGAAATAGCCATTCTATGACTATCTGTTGCAACTGCTGTAAGAAACTTTTTGCCTTCATTTTCTGTTATATGCAAAAATATTCCACTTAAATAATGTCTTGTCTCATCATTTGAAACTGAAAACTTACATTTATTTAGCAGCTTGAGTAATTTTTTTGAGTTAAGAGCAAACTCATTTTCTTTAAAATTTACATCTGTAATTGGAAATTCAGATGCTTTAAGGCAATTTAAATTAAAAGATGATTTATCAGACTCTAGATGAATTTTATTTTCATTTACTAATTCAAAACTAATTTTTTTTTCATTGTTAAATTTTCTAACTATATCATACATCGTAGAACAAGAAGTTGTGGTTTCTCCTTCTTGTAATATTTCAATATTTGATAAATTATGTATAAATATTAAGTCTAAATCTGTTGCAGTAATTTTAAGATTAGTATTTTTTGCTTCTAGCAAAACATTTGATAAAATCGGAAGTGTACTTCTTTTTTCGACAACCCCTTGGCAATAATTCAAAGAGTTTTGCAAATCTTTTTGATTTACACTAAACTTCATCTTGTTTGTTATATAAAATTTTACTTTTTAAAGTATCTATTTTTAAATTTAATTCATTGTCTTCTTTTCTTAATTTATCTATTGTTTTAACAGAATGTATAACTGTAGTGTGATCTCGATTTGAAAAACATCTTCCAATTTCCGGCAATGATTTTGAGGTTAGCATTTTTGCTAGGTATATAGCAGTCTGTCTTGGTCTTACTAAATATCTTGATCTTCTCGATGAAAGCATTTCATTCTTACTAATTTTAAAATACTTACATACGATTGTTTGAATATTATCTATTGTTACCTTATTTTCATTAATATTTAGTAAATCTTTAAGAATAATTCTGGTTTCAGATAAATTTGGCACTCTGTTATATATTCTAGAAAAAGATATAATTCGATTCAAAGCGCCTACTAATTCTCTTATACTTGATTTGATTTCTGAGCAGATAAAATTTTGAACATCTTTTGATATTTCTATATTATTTCCGTTTAAAATATTTAATTCGGTTAATTTGTTTTTTACTATTTCTTCTCTTAAATTAAAATCAGGATTTTGTATATCAACAACTAGCCCACCTGAAAATCTTGATCTAATTCTATCTTGAATTCTACTTAGCTTGCTTGGAGGTCTATCTGCTGTGACTACAATCTGAGATCCTTTGTCTAACAAAGCACTGAAGGTATGAAAAAATTCCTCTTGTAGAGCCTCTTTGCCATTCATAAATTGAATATCATCGATCAGTAATACATCAGTATTTCTAAAATAGTCTTTAAATTTGATCATTTCATTAGATTTAATAGATTTAACAAAATGATACATAAATCTCTCTGCCGATATAAACATTACTTTCAAATCTTTTTTTAGTTTAAAACCTATCGCGTTTAATAGATGGGTTTTTCCCATTCCTACACCAGAGTATAAATATAATGGGTTATAATTTGAAATATTGCTTGTAATTTTTTTTGATGCTTCATATGCAAGGCTGTTACTTGGTCCAACAATAAAATTATCAAAATTTTTATTAGGATCTATCCTGTTATACTGGATGAAAGAGTCCTTAATAAATGCTAGATTTGCATCAATTACATTACTATTTTGATGGTTTAAGCTATATTTGTTATCATTATCAAGATTGGCGTTAGAAGTAGTATTAATTTTAAATTCAATTCTATTAATATTTTTGCTATGTGATTTAACAATTTGAATAACGTTGTCTAAATATCTTGAAGTGATCCAATCTCTAATAAATCTTGTTGGAACAGATATTAGTAAATTATCTGAGTTAGTCTCAAGGAGATCCATTTTTTTTAGCCAACTTTCAAAAACATCTTTTCCAAATTTGGTTTTGAAATCTTCTTGAATTAATTCCCAGTTTATATCTTCGTTATTATTTTTATTTAAATTTTGATTTAAGGAATTTTTCATCGACACTTGTTTTAAACTGAAATGATTAATTTATGCAAATAAATATTTTTAAATTTAGAAAAAAAATGTAATCCCTAATTGAAAAAAATTTTTTAATAAAATAAAATCTAAGATTGAATCAAGTTCAAATATTTAAGTTTGAAATTTTTTATTAATAATATTTATATCAAATGTGTTTACTTATTTTGAACACAGATTTTGTGGAGTAACGTTAACTTTGATACAATAGGTTGATTCCGTTCAAATATGATTCAATTATAAAGAGTTAATCCTTTTAGTTATTCTTGAAACATTTCTTGAAGCGTTTTGTTTTTTTATAACTCCCGTTTTGGCGATTTTCATCAACTCAGAATTTAATTTTGGAAGAAATTCTAGAGCTCCTTTTTTATCTTTTTTTTCAATTAAGAGGTTAATTTTCTTAATTGCATTTCTATACCTGCTTTTTCTTGACTTATTCACTATAGTCTGTCTAAGAATTCTTCTATTTGTTTTAATTGCTGATTTAGTATTTGCCATTTGCGCGATTGTATAGCTTGCTTATTTTATACGGTCAATTAATTTTTTAATTATTTTTGGCAATAATTACACATGTAGGTTGATCTATTTGATATATTTAACTTTATAATAGTACCAGGGCATAGTTTATTTTTACATTTTTTGCTTTCTCGATTATATGCTCTAAATTCTTTTTGGTAATTACCTTTATTACCTTTTATTGAATAAAAGTTACTTATCGTAGTACCTCCTTTCTTAATTGAATTATTTAATACTTTTTTTGTGTTAAAAATAATTTTTTTAATTTGCTTATCACTAATCTTTCCAGCTGGTATATTTGGATTTATTTGACAGTAATTTAAAATTTCACTAGCATATATATTCCCTATACCAGATATAAAACACTGATCGATTAAAGTATTTTTAATATTTTTTATTTTTTTATATAAATATTTTCTAATATAATCGAAATTAAAGCTTTTTTGAAATGGGTCTGGACCTAGTTTATTAAAGTAATTATTTAAATTAATTTTACCTTTTATTAACTTAACAAAACCAAATCTTCTTGGATCATTTAATATAATAGTAAACTTTTTGAAATAGAAATAAATATGGTTATGTTTTTTTGGAAGATTTTTAGAGTTATAAAAACTCAAATTAGTATTTTTTAAATATTTAAATTTTTTTATTAAATGCAAGGTTCCTGACATTCCTAAATGAATTATTAAGAATAAATTATTTTCAAATCCAATTACTACATATTTAGATATTCTTTTAATATTTATAATTTTTAAATTTGATAATTTTTTAGATAGATTTTTTGGAACCATAAATCTTAAGTTTTTATTTTTAACTATTATTTTAAGTAATCTTTTATTTAAAATATATTTTTCAAGTGACTGTTTTACTACTTCTACTTCTGGTAATTCTGGCATATCAGACTATATTATCAATAACTAAAAAAATAAAAATGCAACAAAAGTTACAAAATACAAAAAACTTGGTCTCAGAAGTATTTGATAAGGTTCATGATAAATATGATTTAATGAATAATTTAATGTCCTTTGGAATACATAAATCTTGGAAGAAACAACTTATATACTCTATGAAACCTAGGCCTCATACAAAGTTAATTGATGTAGCTTGTGGTACTGGTGACATTGCAAAACTGTTTCTTGAAGTAACAAATAATAATTCAATAGTCCAATGTGTAGATCCTAATAAAAAAATGATTTCACTAGGAAAACGGAAACTTAAGAATTATCAAAATATATCGTGGAAAATCGCGACTGCTGAAAAATTACCATTTAAAAAAAATCAGTTTGACTATTATGTGATTAGTTTTGGTTTAAGAAATACAAAAAATATAAATAAATCATTATCAGAAGCATTTCGAGTATTAAAAACAGGTGGAAAATTTTTATGTCTTGAATTTTCTAAAATAAATAATGGAAATTTGGATTTCTTTTATAAAAATTATTCAAAATTAATTCCATTTATTGGTGAATTTGTAGTGGGGGATAGGAAGCCTTACGAATATTTAATTAAAAGTATCAACGAATTTGTAGATCAAGATGAACTAATTGATTTAATGAAAAAAAATAAGTTTAATAGATGTAAATATTTAAATTTAAATGGAGGTATTGTAGCACTCCATATTGGTTGGAAAGTCTAATGATAAAAAAGATTATTACATTATTTAAAATTGGTAGAAAGTTGGCTTTATCAGACGCCATGGATATAATTTCCAAGATTTATGAAGTTCCATTGTTAATAAAAATCTTCTTTAGTTTATTAGGGCTTTTTGGAAGAAAGAGTCTAAATAAAAATTATAACGAGGAGGAAAGGCTATGTAGATCTATGGAGTCAATGGGTATAACCTTTATTAAACTTGGACAATTTCTTGCTACAAGACCTGATATAATTGGGGAAAAGTTATCAGA
>MDTD01195756.1_pt1 | contig 11745 bp, 10 predicted proteins | sample 811221 | NCBI WGS metagenome assembly MDTD01 (sample SAMN05326646, study PRJNA326480) | marine metagenome | isolation source: seawater | place: Pacific Ocean: South West | collected 2011
AGAAAGAAAAAATATCTAAAACTTTTTTAAATTATTTTTTTAAGACTATCATTTTTTTTTTCAAAACATTTATAATCGTTGCTCTGTCAAAATTATTAAAAAAAAGGGAATTTAATATAAATAAATTAAATGAAGGTTGCCTATCTATATTTCCATTATTTTATAAAAAAAGAAGACATTTTTTTTATAAAAAAAAAATGATTAATATTAATTTTCAAATAACAGACGAAACTCACCTTGGTAATACGCTATCTGATAATATCAAAGCTTTATTTGAGGTAAAAAAATTAATTAACACTGTTTCTGCTGAATCTTTTATAGATATTTCTGATATTTCTATAAATTTATTTTGGTCTTTAAATAATTATAGGCTTATTAAAATTGCTAATAAATATAATTTCAAAATAAATAATATTGATTTTTCCGATCAATTTAGAAACTTATTTTTTAATTCTTTACTAAATTATAATAAATTAAAAATTTATAGGGATTCCTTAAAGAAAATTTTTTATTATTATAATATAAAAAAATTTCATTTTTATTTATTTGAATATAACTTTGGATATTATTTGAGTAAATTAATAAGAGAAATTTCGCCCAAAACTGTTTTAGTTGGATATCAACATGGAATATATTCTGAGAGGCTTATGTGGCAAAATTTTTCAGAGAAAATTAATTTAAAAGATTATTTTCCAAATGAAATTGTTTGTAAATTTTCTTATAGTTTAGAAACTTACAAAAAAAATTTCAGAAATTTAAAAGTTTATTTAGATAGAAGCACCAAAAAAGAAAAAAAAATAAAAAAAATTAAATTTATTAAAAATCAATATAATGTATATCTAGGTTTACATGATTGTTATAATATGATTAATGAACTTAGAAATTTCAAAAAGGATAAAAAGTTTATACTGAATTTTCACCCAAAAATGAAATATGAAAATAAATTAGATTTAAATCAAAATATTAAAATAAGTAAACTTAAATTATCAAAAAAAAGAAAAAAAATATTATCATCTACATCTACAATTCCTTATCAACTCTATCCTTTTGAAAAATTTCATATAATTGTTCCAAAAAATATTATTCCACTAAACCCAAAAGTTTTTGATAAATATATAATTAAAAATAATTAGCATGTTTAATTTTCCACAAAATTTGAAAAAATTTGATATTTTAATTGAAGAGCCTTTCACAGTTTTTGAAAAATTTAATTTTTTTACTGAGGAGGAGTTTGATAAATTGCAAAAAGAATTTCCTCCAGAAAGTTTTTTTCAAAGTAAACATTCAATTGGGAGTAAAAAATATCTTAATAATAAAGATAATAATTTTTGGAATTTTTTAGAAAGTTCATCCACATGGAAAAAATTTTATAATTATGTAAATTCAGAAAAATTTTTAAATGAAATTTTTAACGTATGTAAAAAAAATTTACACTTTATTGATGAAAGAAAAAAAATTAAATCAATTAAATTTAAAGAAGATACTAAAAAAAATTTTTTAAATAGATTAATAAGAAAATTTAACCAAATATTTGGAAATTATGAGGTAAGATTAGCATTTGAATTTTCTTTAATGAGAAATGGAGATTTTATACCACCACATAATGATACAGAAAATAAGTTAGTAAGCTTAATGATTTATTTCCCTGAAAATGTTCAACAAGATGAAGAAAATTTAGGAACAAACTTTTTTAGATCTAAAAATCAAAAAATGGATATATGGAAAGGTGATATGATGAATGATAGCGAGTCTAAAAAATTTTATAACAATTATGAAGTATTTCATCATTCTGAATTTAAAAAAAATAAAATAGTTGGTTTTCTAAAATCGAAACAATCGTGGCACGATGTTTCTAAAATCAAAACATCTACCAATCTTAGAAAATCTTTAAATATCAATTTATTTAAGATTTAATCGATTGTGCAATATGATTGGCTAATCTTAATGATAATTGAGTAATGGTTAGAGTTGGATAAGCATTTCCTGCTGTAACAAACACTGAGCTTCCGTTTATGTATAAATTTTTTGTATCATGGACTTTTAAATTTTTATCAACAACAGATGTGTTTTTTGACATTCCCATTCTTGTTCCTCCCATATGATGATAACCATTCATGTGGGCATATTTTTGATTTGAATATAAAAACTCTTCAGCAGCAAGTCTTCCTAAGTTCTTATCAATTAAAAAATTTGCAAACATCTCAACTATTTTTCGAGAAGACACTCTTATTTTATCTGATCTTTTCCAATGAAGAATTGGTTGCGGTATATTATTTGGATCAGTTTTTTTATCTAAAGTTATTCTATTGCTAAAAACCGGCTCTTGGTCAGTTAACAGGTTCATGCTGAAGTTATAATCTTGTGTATCAACATTTCTAAAAATTTTCTCTTTCATTAATGAAGGTGCTACACATTTTAATTTCTCAAAAATATTATCTTTGTTTTTTTTATTTTTTTTAAAAATTCCTATATTCACTAAAGTATTAAGTATCTCATGATTTTTTATTGCAATTTTATTTGGTGAAAAAAAGAAAGAATAATTACAGTTTGCATCAATGTAATTTTTTAAATTGTTATAATTTAGATAACTCTCAAAATTTTCTTTAAACAATACTCCTTCGGCAACGGAGTGATAAGGATGATCCATCCAATAATTTCCGATTGGTAATATTTTATTAATTAAATTAGAACTTTTTTCTCTACTCCACAAAAGTAATCTTGAGTTTTCAATTCCGCCAGCAGAAAGAACAAAAATTTTACCCCTAATGTTTCTAGAAATTTGATTATTTATAAAATTAGCACCACTAATTAATCCATTTTCACCAGTAAAATTGATCAAAGGGCAACCCACTATTAATGAAATTTTTTTTGATTTTTTAATTTTATAAAAATAATTTTCCTTAAATCTTACATTTGACCAATTAAGATTTTTCACATCTATTTGATCATTAAATTTTTTTTTATAAAAATCCCCTTTGATATTTAAAATTTTGTATGATTTTTCTTTAAATCTAGCTAGATCACTTTTTTTTATAGGCCAATTTTCAAAATCATAATCATCCAACTCAATACAATTTCCACCCCAGTGTCCAGATGTACCGCCAAACTGTCTTAATCTTGATATTGAAAGATCAGGATAATTATCACCGATAATTTTACCTTTATAAAAATTTTGAGATTCTTGACTTTGGTTTAATTTACCAGCTTCAAAAATTATTGAGGAAATTCCTTTCTTTTCCAATTCTAATGCGGTAGTTATTCCAGCAGGACCACTTCCTATAATTATTACTTCATTAAAACTTGGAATTTGGTTTAAATTTTCAAAGATCATTTATATGTAAAAACCAGATTTTTGAATTCTGTTTCTTTAAAACCAATTTATTACTTAATATAGATACAAACTTAAATTTTTTTATATATGCTAAAGAAATTGATAGAATTGTAATTTTTAAAAAGTTTCTTTTGTTCATTAGATTGTAATAATATACACAATTAAGTAAAAAAAAAATATATATAAAATAATGTTAAGGAAAATATTTAAATATTTAGTAAACTATTTTTTAAAATTTTTTAATTTACAAATAAACAAAATAACATTATCAAATGATTTTTATTATCACATTGTTCAAACCTTAAAAAGTTATGATATTGATTTAGTTATTGATATTGGTGCTAATGAAGGACAATTTGCAAAGAAAATTATAGATTATGGATTTAAAAATAAAATTATTAGTTTTGAACCAATCAAAAAAGTAAACAAAATTCTTCGTTTCAACTCAAAAAATCATAAAAATTGGATGGTAAATAAAAGTTTTGGATTTGGAAATTTAAATCAAACTAAATTAATTAATATTTCAAAAAACTCAGTATCATCATCAATTTTAGAAATTAATAAAAAACATCTACGAGTCCAACCAGAAGCAATGACAATAGGTAAAGAAAAAATAAGATTAATCACATTAAATAGTTACTTAAATAAATATAAATTTAAAAATAAAAAAATTTTTATTAAAATTGATACACAAGGTTATGAAAAAAAAATAATTTTAGGCGCAAAAAAAGTTTTAAATAGAGTGACTGGCTTGATGATAGAAGCTTCAATTTCTAAAGTTTATAAGAGTGAAACAGACTATATTGCAATTATTAATCTTATGAAAAAATTAGGTTTTTATGTTTGGTCAATCGAAAGAGGATTTACTGATAAAAAAACTGGTCAAGTTCTTCAATTAGATATTATATTTATAAATAAAAATGCTAAATAGTTTCCTAAAAAATTTAAATATAAAAATTTTAATAATTTCTTTATTCATATTTTTTTTAAAATGGTTTTTTTCTTACTATGTTTATGGAACAGAAAGTATTTTTATCAAATTTTTATTAAATCCATCAGGAGATTTTTCTTATTATCCTTTTGTACATCAATTATCTGAGCTAAAATTTAACGAAGGATATAGTAAATTATACAGTGATCTGAATGTTATAGGCTTCCCATTCCTCGTTACATTATTTCACGCCATTTTTTTTAAAATATTTCACTTATACGGTTTTATAATTATAGAACTTTTTTGTATATTTTTTTTTATAAAGATTTTTTACCATTTATTTAAGGAACTGAATTTTTCTGATGAAATTTGTTTATTGATTTCACTATTTTTATTCACATTACCAAACATAATAAATATTTTAAGTTCTTTGCCAATTCCTTATATTTTTGATTTAAAACAACTTTATGCTGGGTTTTATAATTTAAGATTTCCAAGACCCTTAATTACAAATTTATTTTTCTTTAGTTATTTATTATTTTTAATCAAGTTCTACTTAAATAGTAAACCAGAATTAAACAAAACTTACTTATACCTTTCATTTATTTTTTTAGGAGCACTTTTAAATAGTTTTTTTTATTTTTTTATCATAAGTTTGTTTTTAGTTTTTTTAGTTATCCTGTTAAAATTGAAAAAGAATTTATTTAATAAGAAAAATTTAATTTTATTATTAAATTCTAGTATAATATTATTAATAATCTCCCTTCCATTCTTACTGCAAATTTTGTACATAGAAGAAGACTATTTTACTAGAATTGGCACATTTACACTTAATACTAATCTTAAACTATTCTTAATAAACCATATATTAAATGGATTTTTAAAGATTGAATTTTTACTTATTTTATTTGCTAATATTGTAATTTATTTTGTTAACATAAAGCTAAACTCTAATTTTAAAAAATTTATCATTTTTTTTTGGTTATTATTTTTATCATCTATAATTTCACCATTTATTTACCTAATAATTATGAATGAAATAACTTTTTTTAGTAACTTTACCTTTATAATTGCTTTAAGTTCTGTAATTCTCTTAAAATTTAATTTAATTTTACTTCTAATAAACCTTACAAATTTAAAAAAAAATTTAAACAACCCAATCAATTCTGCAATAATAATTTTTTTAATTTTATTGAATAGCGTATTTTTTTTTCAAAATTCAAAGGTTAATTTACTTAGCGAAGGTGATCATTTTAACGTAAATAATAGTAAAATTTTTAGACAAGATTTACTTAATGTAACTAAATATTTGAGACAAAATTCTGACAAGGATAATTTATTACTTACTAATGATGTTCACACACAACTCTGGTGGATATTTTCTGATAGAAAAAATTACTATTTTCCATATGTATTTTTTGTATCATTAAATGATCAAATGGTAGAAACACAACTTATTAATGCTTTCAAATATCTAAAACTCAATGAGAATGATTTTATAAATTACTTTGATGAAAATAAAATTACTAATTGGAGAGTAGTTAATACAAATAACTATTTTTTTTTAGGTCATTTAAAATATCAGGCTAACTATTTAACAAAATTTTTTGATATTGATAATTTTCCTGAAAGTACTAAAAAATTTATATATAAAAAATCTATTCATCACACCAATCAAGTTATATTATCGAAAAATGAAATAATAAGATTAAAAGAAAAATTTAATCAAACAAACATAAGTTTAGAATTAGAACCGGATATAATAGTGTTAGTTAAAGATTATAGATTAGATAAAAATATTAATAAAATAAAAAATTTTTCTATTAATTTTGAAAATTCTAATTTCATAATATTAAAAAAAAATAATTAAAAGTTTATTTTTTTTTGAATAATTTTAAATAATTTAGCAAATATTTTTATTTTGAATAAAATAAAATAGATATATTTTAAAACAATCAGCAGACTAATAAAAAAAAAATTTTGTTTATTTTTCATTCTAATTTTATACTCCTCATAGAAATATTTAATTTTTCCTTCTTCGCTAGACCTACCTTTAATATTGAATATTCCGGTTATGTCTGACCTTTTCATTGCAATCCCATTTAGTTTTAAATTACAAGTCATTCTATAAATCAAATCATAATCAGCATGTAATTTAAATTTTTCATCATAGAGCCCTGCTTTAATATGACATTTTTTTCTTACAAAAAAACCTGATGAATGTGCAGGATAAACGTTAAATTTCCAACTTATTTTTTCTTTATTGAAACCAGATAACAATCTTTCTTTTTCTACAGAACCAAAAATAAAATCTATTTTATCGTTCTCAAAATATTTTTTTACTAAACTCAATGCATTTTCTGTTAATAAATCATCTGAATTAAGAATTCCTATAATATCCCCTGAGCAAACTGTAATTCCTTTATTTATAGCATTAAATATTCCACTATCCTTCTCAGATATCCAGAGATCGATTGATCCCTCATATTTTTTAATAATTTCTAGAGTTCTATCATTAGAATTTCCATCGATAACAATGTATTCGATATTATCGTAGTTTTGTTTTAATACACTCTGAATAGTTTTTTCAATTGTATATTCGGAATTTAAAGAGACTGTTATAATACTTATAAGAGGTTTATTTGGAATAAATGATTTGTAAATTCCTTTTGTTCTTAATCCTCCCGAATTTTTATATTCGAAATTTTTTGATTTATCAAAATCTACCAAATAATCATATAAATAATTTGGTTTATTTTTTTTTAAATTTTTGAGAGTTGAATGATCATTATTTATGTTCATCAGATTTAATTTGATTAATATTAATCTTAACTATATATAAACATTAATTTAATATACATTAATAAAATCATTTTTAATGAAAATTTTAGTTACTGGAGCTTGTGGATTTATTGGTTTTCATATATCTAAATTTTTTTTAGATAAAAATATAGATATCGTTGGTATTGATAATTTAAATGCTTACTATTCTGTTAAACTTAAGAAAGATAGACTTAAAAATTTAAAAAAATTCAATAATTTTAGATTTATAAAAGTTGATTTAGAAAATAATAAAAGAATTAAAAAAATTTTTTCAATTAATAAATTTGATTATGTATTTCATATGGCTGCTCAAGCAGGTGTTAGGTATTCAATAAATGAACCAAGAAAATATATAGATTCCAATGTTGTTGGCTTTTATAATATTTTAGAGTTATCTAAAAATTACAAAGTAAAAAGATTATTTTATGCGTCATCCAGCTCAGTATATGGAGATTCGAAAAAATTTCCACTAAAGGAAAAAAGTAAATTAAATCCGAATAATACTTATAGTTTAACTAAAAAATTTAACGAAGATATAGCAAAAGTATTCAATAACTATTATGGGCTTAAATTAATTGGTCTTCGTTTTTTTACTGTTTATGGCGAATGGGGAAGGCCAGATATGTTTATAAGTAAATTGATTATATCAAATCTAAAAAAAAGAAAATTTAACTTAAATAATTTTGGCAATCACTCTAGAGATTTTACTTATATAGGAGATGTGATTGAAATTTTATATAGACTTTTGAAAATGAAAATTAAATCTTCGAATGAGATTTTTAATATATGTTCAAATAAACCGCTAAATCTTCATTATGTTATAAAAAAAATTGAAAAACATTTGGGAAAAGTAAAAATTATTAAAAGAAAATTACAACAAGCAGATGTAATTAAAACACATGGAAGTAACAAAAAAGTAAATAAAGTAATTTCATTTAAAAAATATAAGAAATTTGAAGATGGGCTAAAAAAAACTATTGAATGGTCAAAAGAATATTATCAATAATAAATATATTTTTTAATTATCTTTTCGTATTTGTGCATATTGTAATTGTAATCAAATCGATTTAAATTTTTATAAGCATTAGTAATTTTTTTTTTATATTTTTTTTTATTTTTTGTGTAGTAAATAATTTTTTTTGACAAATTTTTATAATCACCAATTTTAATTAAATCACCTAAAGCTCCTTTCAGTAATATTTCTTTTGGACCTGTTGGACAGTCGGTAGAAATAATATATTTTTTTAAACATTGAGCTTCTAACAAAACATTAGGCAGGCCCTCAAATTTTGAAGTGAGCAAAAAAACATCTGCGAGCCTAAGATATTTATATGGGTTTTTTTGGAATGAAATAATTTTAATTTTTTTTGATAATTTTTTTTTAAATATGTATTCTTGAATTTTGTTTTGATTTGACCCTTGACCAATAATTAAAAGTTGAATTTTTTTATCTTTTAATAAGTTAATTGATTTTAACATTGTAAATTGGTCTTTTTGCTCAACAAGTCTACCAATAGTAATTAACTTTAATTTATTTTTTTTAAAAAACTTAAAACTTATTTTTTTTTTACTTTTTTTTATTATTTCTAATTTATTTAAAGGGTTATAAATAACCAAGCTTTTAATTCCAAATTTGTTATCAAGCTCTTTTTTAAATTCATAGCTATTTACAATTACTTGATCTGGTAACTTTAATAAAATTTTATAAAGGATTATTTTAAAATAATTCTTTGACCAACCTTCTGATGAAGAATTCGATCTAGTTATAATTTTTTTAAACAATAATTTTGAAATAATGGAAGCGTAAGCATTAGCTTGAAATGAAAAAACTATCGTATTTCTATTAAATAATAAAAAAATGAATAAATAAACTAAGCAAATAAAATATTTAGGATACCTTGATTTTGATCTCCAAATATTAGAATTAGGACCAACAACATTAATCTTATTATTCAAACTTTTTTTAATAGTTTTATCGACAGTAATAACTGAAATATTTTTAAATTTCTGGCACAAATGATTGGATATTAAAAAAAAATTTTTTTCCACGCCACCTCCCTCTACAGATGGTATAAAAATTAGCAATTTTTTCTGTTTCATTATTTTTTTATTTACAATTTATTTATAGTAATTAAATTGATTATTAAATCAAAATAACAAAATTCTGAGACAAAAAAAAAAAATATTATATTATTGGTCACCACATATTAATGACAATGTTGCAACTGTTAAAGCAGTTTTAAATTCTATAAAAAGTTTAAATAAATATTCAAATAATTATGATGTAAATTTGATAAATTCTTTTGGTGAATGGAAAAATTTTAAAGACGAAAATAAAGAAATTAAATTTATTGATTTATTTTTAGCAAAAACAATAAATTTTAATAGAAATATTGCTGGATTTTTAAAATCAAGATTATTTTATTTATTTGTAGGTATTTTTTCTTTTAAGTCACTTTATAATTTAATAAAAAAAAATAAACCTGATTATTTAATAATTCATCTTTTAACGTTTGTACCATTAATATTATTGATTTTTTCTAAATTTGATACCAAATTTATTTTAAGAATATCTGGATATCCTAAATTAAATTTTTTTAGAAGGATTCTTTGGAAGTTAGCCTCCAAAAAAATAGATAAAGTATTTTGTCCAACTAAAGAGACAATAGAATTACTAATTAAAAAAGAAATATTTCCAAAAGATAAATTTTTATTATTAGAGGATCCAGTCATAGAAATATCAAAAATTATTAAATTAAAAAATAAAAATATTCCTCACATATTAAAAGATAAAAAATTTATTTTAGCTATAGGAAGATTGAGTCCACAAAAAAACTTTCAACTATTATTAAATTTTTTTAAATTAGAAAGTAATATAGATCCCAACTTATATCTTGTAATTGCAGGTGAAGGGGAACACAGAAAAAAAATCGAAAACTATATAAATAAAAATAATTTAAAAAATAAGGTTTTTTTGTTGGGTTATGAAAAAAATATTCATAATTTGTTTAAAAATTGCTATTGCTATATTCTCACATCACTTTGGGAGGATCCAGGTTTTGTAATTATCGAAGCTGCTGTAAATAATACAGCAATAATTTCCAGTGATTGCTCAAGTGGACCAAAAGAAATCTTATCTTACGGAAAAGGTGGGATTTTGTTTAAATCTGGTAGTGTTGAAAGTCTTAAGGAAAACTATGAAAAGTTCAAAAGATTAGATGAAAAGGAAATTTATTTTCAAAAAGTTTGTTCTAAAAAAACGTCAGCTAACTATACGAATTTTCGCCACTTTAAAAAATTAAATAATTTTTTTAACGAAAGCATAAATTAAACATAAGATTTAGATATGCTAACTACTAGAAAAAATAAACTGAATAAATAAAAAATATTCATAGATTTTTGTGAAAATAGTTTTTTCTTAATTAAATCTAAATCAAATAATGTTAAAAACAAAATTAGTAAAAATGGATCGTAATATTTATGATAGATTGTAAGTTGCGGATTGCTTAAAATTAATAAGAAAATTATTAATAAGTTATTATTTGGCTTTATAAAAATTACATAGTTTAAAATTAGAGAAAATAATGCAATAATAAAGAATAATAGATTATTATTAAAAAGAAAATTTGAAATTTGGAAAAAAACTCCTCCACCTGTATATTTAAATTTATAATCAAAAAAATATAGAGAGATAAAAAATAAAACTAGTAAAAAAATTAAATTTTTAAAATTTATTTTTTTAAACTGAAAATTAATAGATTTTGAAATTAAAAAAGGAATTAAATAAAAAAAGATAATTGAGGAAATTATTAAAATTTTATTAAAAAAATTTATATTATTTATACTATCAATACCACCTGGTACGGCAGATGCAGAAAACATGAAGTTAATATCAAGGATAAGCACATAATATAAAGCTGGGAAAGATAGTACGAGGTTTAAAATAAATAATTGAACAGTTTTTTTTATATTGAGGCTTTTAAAAAAATATAACATAAAATAAATTGAAAAAACTGAAAAGTTCGGACTAAAATAAGATGAAACTGTGTATAAAAGTACAACATAAATACAATAGCTAAATTTTTTTTTCTTTTTAAAAAGCAAAAAGTAGTAAATGCTAAAGCATAAAAAAGAAGACCCCATATTCGACTATCTGGCCAAATTGATAGAGATCTAAAAGTTGGAGATAGAAATATTAATCCAGAGAGCAAAATTAAATAATTTTCACTAATGTTATAGAATTTAATTTTTAAACATCTATAAAATATTACTGGTAAGATTAAGCAAAAATGAAGATTAATTAATCTTATAAGTAAATCATTTACTTGAAATTTTTCAAAGAATGATAATAAAATTAATAATATTGGTGAATGCCTGGTTTTAGTTTCATCAAAATTTAAAAAAGTATTTAAAAAGTCATTTGAAAAACTTATAGATATTTGTTTATGCGCATAATAGTCTATAAAGGCTCCACCAGTTGAATTTTCGTTATAATAAAAACCAATTAATAACGAAGAATACAAGATAATAATTGAAATAAATGTAAATAAACTAAAATTATCAAAGAGATATCTTTTCATTTTTTTTCAAACATATATTAATACATTTAAATAAAAATCTTTAATGGATCATTTAATTTTTATTTCTACAATAATCATAG
>MDTD01191014.1_pt1 | contig 11742 bp, 14 predicted proteins | sample 811221 | NCBI WGS metagenome assembly MDTD01 (sample SAMN05326646, study PRJNA326480) | marine metagenome | isolation source: seawater | place: Pacific Ocean: South West | collected 2011
ATTAAAGACAATACATTACTATACTTGAATCTGCCACCAAATTTATTTAATTCTGTACCAGTTGCAAACTCAGTTAGTGCTGATGTTACGTTTGATTTTAAATTTTCTGGATCTCCTACAAAATTAGTATTGTAGTAGACATGACTATCAATCTCAACATATAGAAATTTTAAATCCATTAGTTCTGGCACAATACCTGCAACAGAGTATTTCTTCAATGATGTTAATATTTGTTTTTTAGAAAATTGTGAGAGAAACGAACCGTTTTTAGGTTTTGCTGCTATGAACACACGACCAAATTTAGGTGGATCTAATTCTTCACCACCAAAAGCACTTATAGATTCTATGTTTGGAAATACGGAAGGTATGATTGCTTCGTAATCACTAGCAGTGACTGCTCTGTGTTGAGATGAGTAAAGTCTAGGGGCATAGTATCTTACGCTCCTTACATCCTCTATAGAGTCACCATTTTCTGATGGTGATATGGGAGTGAGGAAAGGTTCGTAATCAGAGAGTAAAGCACCATCTTGATTTAACAATGTTCCAGTAAAACTTAACCTTGCTACTCCGTTGCCACCTTTACCTTGTGTCCTTATGTAAGAAACATCAACGATATTACCATTCGACAACTTCTTACCGAAGATACCATCACCAAACAATATCTCGTACTTCTCGTCTGTTGTCTCTTGTATAAGATATATTTGAGAAGTTGATGTAATACCAAGGATATTATCAACTAACTTATATTCATCTGTGGTTGTGCTAGATGAATTTTCTCTTACTTTGACGACAATCGTAGAGGTGTCTATACCGTCGTTTGGTAAGACGAACCTTTGATTAGGTTGGGAGTCATCTATGAAGAAATTTTCTGTTAGATATTGACCTTGAAATACTTTAATAACTCCATTTGACTCACCGTTGACAACAGTTCCCGTAACCTCTTCTGGTATAGAGAAAATATAATTGATGTTGTTAGCGTTACCATTACCAATCAAACCTGGTTGAAACTTGATGATCTCGGTTGTGCTTGGTAGATCAAGTATATTATAACTTACCTCTGCTGTTGCTGCTCTCCTTGAACGTGGGACATAACCTATATTTCTAGCAAGTGATACAACGTTTTCACGTAATGTGGCACTGTCAATAAAAGTCTCATTGACAACCATATTAGTGTTGTACGCTGTGATATAAGAATTATATGCAAGTAAGTTTACAATGACAGACAGATTAGACCCATCAAAGTCCATATCTGTAAAATTAGAATTCTCCCTCAGATAATCCTTGATGGTTTCTTTTATATCCTCAAAGTTGAGGTTAGTGAATTGTTGTAGTGCCATTATAACCTGTTAGGTTCTAGGATAAAATTGATATTTTGTGTTGGTGCTGACATACCAACGATTTTATACTCTATTTTTACATCAAGTGCATTATCATCTGGAGTTACATCCACACCAATACCTGTCAATTGCACTCTTGGTTCGTTGTTTGTGATGGTGGTCTCAATTTCACTTCTAACATCGTCTACAATATCGACTGTTGACAACTCAAAAAGTGATTTTTCGATATTAGTGCCAATCAAACGGTCAAAAGGCACCTCTCCTAAGATGATTCTCACTAAATTTTGCACCGACTTCTTGATCGCATCCTCATTTTTAAGCAAAACGATATCATTCGTCACAGGATGACGTTTAAATGACAGTGAAATGTCATTAAATCCTTTTGAAAATGACTGTGAGGGCACTAAATTATATGATCTTGTATATTTATCACTATTTAGAGTCAAAAAAAGACCCTCATTGCTGAGGGTCGTCTTCGTGTCCTAAGTATTTGACTTCTATTTCGTCTGGATGAGGGAATCCTGAGTGAAAAAACTCGTCTGCTAAATCTTGTGTGATGTCTTGCATTTCTTCCTCAGTTATAGAAGAATGTATCTTCTCTCCTGATATGTAAATATCATATAATTCCATGTTACGTGTATATTGCATACACGCTATCTATATAATTCTTGTTTTCTCATGACCAACTCTGCATTTAGGATCGATCCATATTTCAAAACCAGCTTTAATTGCATCTAGACAGAAAGATACATCCTCACCACACATGTCTTGCACCTCACCAGAGTCAAATACTTGCATCTGTGGAGCAAACCAAGGATATGTCATCTCCTTATGTTCAAAAACACCTTTCTTAATAAGCAACCAACCAAACCCAGAATAGTCAACTGTGAAAGGTTTACGACGTTTGACAATACCATCAACCATTTCATGATTCATGACACCACCATTTTCTTTAAAGTCATCCTCTTCTAACCAGTGTGCACATGATGTTGTTTGACCATCCTCAGTAGCATACCATCCACCTGCGATGTCTTTGTCCATTGCTACAACTCTATAAAAGTTTTCTAAGTTGAATACAATGTCACTGTCTATCCATAATTGATAGTCATAGTTTAGTTTGCCATCCCAAGGTAATTGATCAGGACCTCGTAACACGTTCGCACCAAGACATTTGCATCGTGCAAAGTTCACCATTGATGAGTAGTCTTGTGATATTTGTATACTCGCTCCATTCTGTACTAATTCAAAACAGAGAGATACAAAGTTTTTGAGGAAGATATATGATACATTTCTGCCAGGCAGACAGAAAACTATGCTCTTGCCTTTGATGAGTTCTTTTGCTGCCTCTATATCAAAGTCATCAGACTTGTCAGTCTTTGGTGGTTTGGACACCACCTTAAATCCTTTTGCCATACTATTAGGTACACTCTCAAGTATTATAACAAATTATATAGCATCTATCAACTGGATGATTCTATCTGCGATTTTCTTGTGTCCAAGTGCAGATGGATGACCACCATGAACACCACTAGCATAGTGTTTTGGATATTGTTTCATAAGTCCTAGAACATCCATGTTAAGCATGGTGCGTGGTATGTCACGGCATAATTTTCTCCAATGACCAAACCCTTTCTCAAATATACGATCAGGAAATCTTAGTGCATTGTCATAGTGATCTGCTATCAATGCAACGTACTTCTGACCCTTATGCTTACAGTATGAGTCCCATAGAAATAGATTTTGCCACAGATTTTCTACACCGACTTGATCAGTGTACACATCTCTGTAATAAACACTCTCTCGCTCACTACGTAATTTTTGTGGAGTGCAAGGAATAATTTTACCATTATCGTCAAACAACTCAAGTCTCTGGTGCACAGTGAATTGGATAATGACTATGTCAGCGTTCATCTTTTCCAACCACTCTATAGTATTTCTAACAATATAATCGTTACTTACACCACACTCCCCAAGATTTATAGAGGGTCTTTTGTAATGATCACTTACAATTTTACTGTACCTCTCTCGTAGTCTATTCTGCAACTCATCACCATATGTCCAACTACAACCTGTAAATAATAGGGAGGCATTTTTCAGAGATTTCTCTCTCCAAGCATTATATTCTTCTCTGTCCAAAACAATCCATCCCGAATCTATCGTAACAATAGTTATACGTGTTATTATAATCTACATCGACATACCTACGCAATCCCTTCTTAGATGAATTATACACTTTGTTAGGGTTCAGAGTGAGATGAGGTATATCTAAAAATTTTATTAGTCTGTCTAGATCTTTTGTAAAAAGTGTCTCGTAGAATCCATAAAAAACATTGTCAAATACTCTATCAAGATTTTTAATGGTGACCTCATACCTAGATCTTATATGATAAGAGTCTAATTTATAACCGTCAAAATTACCAGTGTGTTGCATTGCTGACCACAGTCTTTCTACAGGATCACGCATCAAAAACACTACCTTTACAGTATAACCTCTCTCCTTTAAATAACCATTTATGTGTGAATAATTATCAGCAGACAACTTACAGTAATTTGGCGTTATGTCACCTGTTACTAGGTTAGGTATACTCTCAAAGTAATCAAGATACTCATTTGGGTTTGCAAATGGTGGTTGTCTTGAGAACTCATCTTTGAGATCAAACCACCAATCCCAAAATTTATACTCCTTACCAAAACCCATATCAACATACGGTGACTTACACAATTGACTATGCAACCATGTGGTTCCACCTCTCTGACATCCAACACAAAGTATGAATTGTTTTATGTTCCTTTTATAGAATCCTTAGTGTATATATTCTTGCTTAAATAACCACCACGACCACCTACCCATCCAGTTGGTTTATTTTTATTTGGTGCACCTGTACGAATAACGTTTGTTTCAGTGGTATGCCATGTGGTGCCTGCACCGACAACATCTATTGGACATACTTGCATCATTTTTTCCATGCCTTTCTGCACAGCAATATCATAATTTTGAGAGTAACCATAATACGATAGTCTTGAGAGAGATCCACCAACCCCAACAGTTCCCTCCGTTGCAACGTGCCACTCCCATTGACTAGGTGTTGTTGCAGAAGTCCAACGAACAACTAGATAAGTGTCCTCAGATACGTTTCTTGCATCAATTTTTTCTGCCATGTTAGGAACCCTTTGAGAATCTTTCTACTGTAATTGAACTACCCCTTCCACCTGTATATCCAAGTGGACTGAGTGTTGATATACCTAAACGTATGACACCTGCGTCATTCGTATGGAATGTGACACCTGTGCCTATTACACCATCTCCTATCACGGTTCTCATTTTATACGCACCAGTCTTAATTGCTGTTATCATGCTCTCGGAGTATCCATTAGTCTCAACCCTAGGTTCAGTTCCACCAACAGAGACCGTGCCTGATGTCACCACTGACCACTTCCAGAGACCTCTGGAGGAATCAAACGCAACTCTTAGTTTAGTATCAGTTTGAAAATTTTGTTTGATCGCCATATGTTATAAGAGATCTATCGTATTATTTAGTTCTTATGATATTACCAACTATGACAAACCTTTCGTCGAGGTTTATTCTCTCATCGACACCATGGTAACAATAACTAGGAAATACCATAAAATCACCTTGCCTTTGACATGGTGGATATATTTTCTCATCACCTTTTCTAAAGAAGAAGCAATCCTGATCGGGCACTTTTATAAAGTGCACCCATGAGAGCATATCACCCATTTCAGTATAATGGTCGTGATCTACCATAAACCCTTTGACATCCTTCTTTGATAATTGTCCCCAGATAGATGAGAAAGAATATATCCTATGCTTACCGTATAAACGAAATAACTTTAATATCTCTACAAGTTTGGGTGTGTATATCCTTGACATTTCCATGTCAACATACCCCGTCTCATTTTTATAGTACCCCGTCCAATGCAAACCAGAACACACAGATTTAGATGTAGATGATTTGTATAAACCATGCTTACCTATCAATTGTTCTTTACTAACATTTTTACCACTTATGGGTTCATGCTCTTGGTAGTGTAACTCCTTACGATAGGTATCATCCTTATATTTGTCAAGGAAATAATCCTCCTTACCATGCACCCAATTCTCACTATGAACATACATGTTTAATAATAACCTCAGCAATCCTCTTGTGACCCTCTGGTGAGGGATGTTTGTGTTCTAGAAGGAGACTCTCGTCCTTGATGATGTCCCTATGCAAACGTAAAGGGGCAGGTGCCTTCCAATAAGAATTTATATCTAAATCATCTTTCCAGTGATCTGCAAACAAAGCAGTGTATTTTTGACCCACCTTCTTACAATATGTGTCAAACAAAAATATGTTCTTCCACATATTCTCTATGCCTATGTGTCTGTTGTAGACAGATTTATACCATTGATTGCGAGCATGGTTGTTATGATACTTCTCATCTCTTTGTGATGGTGTCCAATGACGTTCTCGCCCTCTGTCGTTATACCAGTTACGTCTAGGAGGCACAGTAAATTGAATAAAGACGTGATCTATGTCAAGTCTAGGAATCATCTTTATCGTATTGATTGTAATCTTATCATTGCTCAAACCACACTGTGCATAGTTTACTTCCTCTATGCCAAAGTGATTGCAAACTATATGACTATACCTGTCACTCAGATTATCAAGTTCACCACCCCATGTGTTACTACATCCATTAAAGAACAATAACATCATACTTCTCACTAAATTCATTTGCATGATCAAGGGTATTTACCATAGGTTCTCCACGCACATTCAAAGATGTATTGAGTAAGACAGGACAACCTGTACGTTTATACCAACACTCCAGTATGGGTCTCAGAATGCTTACAGAGTCCTCTGGCACTGTTTGTACCCTAGCAGACCCATCGACGTGTATTACGGCAGGGATTGCCCCCTTCTGTTTGCACTGATAAACAAATGACATGTACCTTGAACTTGATGGCATATCAAAGTAGTCTTGACAATGCTCCTCCAATACAGCTGGTGCAAATGGTCTGAATTTTTGTCTCTTTTTGATTTCATTTACTAAATCCTTGTTCTCTGGTTTTCTTGGATCTGCTAATAGACTTCTATTGCCAAGTGCACGAGGTCCGTATTCAGCACGTCCGTTTGCTATACCTACCATACCACGCTCAAGTAATATGTCCACTGCCCTTCTAGGGTCACACAACCTTTGTATATTGTATCCTAGGTAGGGTGTGAAGTTTACCTTGCCCCCATATGATAGTAATGCTGCTCCTAGTGCTGCACCTGCATCGCCAGGATTTGGCATAATCCATAAGTTATAAGTCTCTCTTAGTTTGGTGTTCACCACACAATTTAAGGCAACACCTCCACCATAACAAATATTATTACTGTAACGTGACGCTCTCTCAAATATTGTAAGTAGTTCTAACTCAAGTATTCTCTCTGCACTTTTTGCGACATCAAATTTATTGTAATCACCTAGTCTTATACCTCTATGACTGTTCTTTCTCAACGCTCTCTCTACAACATTTAAGAGCACAGGTTGACCAAACGCTGCCATACCCATGAATATGTACTCTTCATCTAGTGGACGTAGACCTGCCCACTTTGTAAGTGCAGAGTACCACAAACCAATAGACTTAGGATACCACTGCGACCACACCTTCTTATACACTGCCTTACCCTCTACCATCTTCGCAGTCCATATTGATGAGCAATCCCATTCACCTATGCTATCGATAACTACACACGCTGCCTCATCAAAGATAGATGTCTGGAACGCTGCTGCAGCATGTGACTTATGATGACCATGATAGTTTGTAGGTTGCATTGCTAGGACTCTGTCTTTCTTCCAATGACTTTGACCTGCAACCAACTGTCTTGTTTTCTTTAACCACGGTCTCTCATAGAAAGCAACAACATCATCATTTGTAAAACACTTAGCGACATTGACTGCTGCCTCGTCCAATACCTTATCATGTTTTATTCTAGAGTATCTCTCTGAGTGTGTAGCAAAACAAATCTTGCCACCCTCACACACTACAGCGATTGCTGCATCATGAAACCCTTCGCTAAATCCAATCATACTTTCTACCTCGCCTCCTCATATCTCTCATATTTCTTTTTGAGATATAATCTTTTGCTATCTGCTCATACTGATCTCTCTCAGGGTAGTCGCCAGGATGAGTTTGATCTCTTGGCAACTCATTCTTGTCAAAACCAAAAGTCTCTGTGTAATCATCTCTATCCATATTAAAGTATACAGGTTCTAATCCTTTTTTAATAAAATACACCTCTATCCTCCTTAGATCTCTGACTACCTTATCAAGGTAATCCTCTACTTTTCCATTATGACTCCATCTTTTTATTTTACTGGCAAAACAATCAACCAAGTTTTCTTTGTATGGTATTACATTCTTTCTTAATTTGTATTTACTTAAAACATAGGTCTCATTCTTACTCTCATCGTCCATACTATGCGAAGGAGTGCCTATCATGTTTCTTCCCATAATAGTAAAGGGTTCAAATATAATGTCAACATCCATCAGTTCATCTCTTATGTTGTTTCTCCAATATTCCATCATAGCACTTTTTGATGAAGTCCACCTCATGTATGGTTCCAATACAGTTCCCCAATAATTTTTAGATGGTGAGACAGGAAAATGTTTTTGTTTTTCACAGAACCACTTGTCAGTAAAAAATACCTCAACAAGGTCTTTGTCCTTCATCAAGACATCAGGAGGTCTCCTTTCATTAAGACCTCCAAAATATTTTACCATTAGATCACCACCAACCTCACTCGTGTTGGAGTGCATCTTTGTGGTGTCAATAGAACTCTTATCTGCTTTGTCTAGGTATTCGTGTCGCTCAGTGCATTCAATAAAAGGTTTCTCACCAAACGTTGTTTTAGTTTTTATTGCTGTCTCAATGGTTGATCCACCCTTTCTTACCACCCAAGTCTTTTCAATCCTTTTACCATAATCATCAGGGTGATGCCATTGTTTATAAAAGTAATGTGGGTAATTATTTTTTGTATATGTCATCTTATTGACTTCAATAAGTTGCATCATATGCATCTTACCCATATTGGGGATTGCCCAATAATTAATCATCTTCTTCGTAGATGTATGGATCTTGACGACGGAGTTTCCAGAGTTTGTACTCCCCCTTAATCCAATTCCATAATTTTTTCATAATACATAAAGTGAGTGAGTTATTTATGAATCCAATCTTACATATTAATGCAGGGGTCGGTTGGTCTGCTACCAAACCATTATGCTATACTCTAGAGAATTGTGGGTACGCACATCGTGGATCGACAACAGAGTGTAATATGCTTTACTACATCTATGAGAGGAAGTATAAACCTGCACATGCAGCGTATTACTGGATGCATGATCATAAACACAGAGGCATGGATTTTGTAAAAGAAGATACTACACTTAACGATTATATCAAATATATTAAGAGTCATGTGAGACCTAGTCACAAAGGTGTATCTGACTTCTCAAATAGCAATGGTGATCTACCTGCACATTTTTTGAAAGAGATATCACCCATGTTACAAAAATATTTTAATGTAACTGTGTCTATGATTTTTAGAAACCCTGTCAGGAGGTCATACTCACAATGCTCTAATTGGTACAAACACCTTACTGATAATAGTAATGCACCTGCAACATGGAGAAATAGAGATACAAAAAAAGCAGAGGAGTGGAAGAAAATTGGTGAGAAGTATGACAGTATTACGTTTTGGAAAACACAAATAAGTAAACCATCACACCTTTGTCCAAACTATGTTAGCATATATAAGAATTGGACGAGTGCATTTCCAAAAGTATATCCATTGGTTATGGAGGAAATGTGGGGAGACGCTAGGGAACGGAACAACTTCGCTTGGTTTCTGCAACAAGGTATAGGTAATATACATCCAAATGTGTATTATCCTGAGATGGGAACTCGTAGACCTGAGATAGATGGTTTAGGCGATCAATGGCGTTCGGACATGCAAGACCTAACTCAAGAAGATTTAGAAGAAGGTAGAGAGAAGTTAGACTGGTTGTATCAAGCATGGTATAATGAATTTGGTAGTATTCCTGACTCATGGATAATTTAGTTATACTTGCAGGCACAGAGCACTCTGGCACAGCATCTTTGTGGTATTCACTTAAAAAAATAATTCATACGGGACATTTTAGACAAAACAAATATTTACAAGCATTAGAAAAAAGAGACAACACCATAAGGTCTATATTCAATTTAAAACGTAAAATGCCATATCAACCAAATAGACACAACGCAAATGTTGGTATTTGGTCAAAAGAGGAATATGATGATTTTTATGACAACGAATTTTGTATAGAGGAATATATCACTTATTATAAACGTGTTTTGGAAAAAACAGGATCTCCAATGGTGGGTGACTTCTCAGATTACAATGCAGAATTAACAGAGGATTTTTTGTGCGATATAGCAGATAAATTGAATTCTGCGTTTAACGTTAAAATTATAATGCTTTTGAGAGATCCTATACGCAGATGGTGGCATCAATCACATTGTGTCGCAAGAAGACATGAAATAGAGCATTTTAAAACAGATTTATCGGACAATTGTTTCTATGCAGAAATATATCGTAAATGGAGAACATTCTTTCCAAATATCCACGTTGTTATTACAGAGGACTTTTTTGCAGGTCATACTAAAGAATTATCTGATTTTCTGGGTTTTCCTATTGATAATGTTCATAGATGTGCTTTTGTTCCAGAGGCAGGGTCAAATATACCACATTATCCAGAATTACGATGTCAATGGCGATGTAATGCTAGACCTCTAGTCATAAAGGATCTTACACCTGACTTATTAGAATATGGCAGAGAAGCGTTTGAATGGATTTATGAGGATTGCCATGCAGAAGGCATATACCCAAAATACTCTTTAAACGCTTGGTAAATTGGTTTTAATTTTTCTTTTGCTAATTGTAAATTTTCATCTGTCATTCTTTCTTTTAAATTATACTGCTCAAAGCAATAACCACTGTCTTTTAAGAATTCATTGTAATATCTTCTTTTATCTTTAGAGTCTTGCAAAGTATTCTCCTCAATGATGCTGTAAGAGAAATGTCTCTTAGTCAATGGGTTGAAATACTTAGCACTTGAAAAAGTATAATCTACAGTGTTCATATGTTCTTTTATCTCTCTCTGATCAGGATAATATATGTTTTTATACAAATTGTCTACACTGTACCCTAAGAACAATGATAGACCACTTGGGTTGTCCCAAAACTCTTCCATAACCACTGGATAGAATTTATCCCCAAATACATCTTTCCAGATCTTACTATTCTCTGTGTATCTAAATGATTTGCATTTGCGAGCAAAACTATTGTTAAAATCTGTTCCTAGTGTTCTATAGTTTGACTCAAAATCATATCTACGTAATGCTCTCTCAAAACCAGAGTTCTCGCCATACCTGTCATATAATGCCCTTATAGGGTCTTGCATAATATGAACTACCCTCACATCAAAATGTTCCTCAAGTTTTGTCTTGAGTTTTGATATAAATGTTGGTTTTAGTAGGACATTAATACTTGAAAAATCTGCAACCGATTGATACTCATCTTTTATATAATCCCAATGTTTGAGATAGTACTCAACATATTTGTCGAGAGTAAAGGGTGCCTTCCAGTAATCATGCTCTTCATCCCAATAATATTTGCGTAATACAGGATGTTTTACTATTATATCATCATCGTAATCATTCCCTTCTTCTTTGAGTTTTACAACCTTCTGGTAGATAGTCTGCAATCTCGTTAACTTTTGACCACCACCTTTGACAGTTGGAAGTCCTTGAACTGCCTTAGGTTCGGGTATGTTGTCTAAACAGTCGGCAGTTACATCACATTGCACAAGACTCAAGTAATTTAAATCTTGCACATGCCCTGCATGGCAGTATTTGTGATTTACTGCAAGAGTATAATAAAATGGGGTCAACCCAGAATACCTATTACCAAGAACTAAAAGAAATTTAGGTTTCATACCATTTACCCCATAGTTCGGGAATATACCCGAATGTGTATTTAAAGTGTTTGTAAATCGGATCCATATGCTCTCTAGCATACTCCCATGTCTCTTTATTTAGATCAACCTTGTCTGATAACCATTGATCACTCAGACCTTCGTAATGTGGTGCCTTTGTTCCCATTTCTGGGTAGTAACAATTCTCATGCACCCTCTCTATAGGATATTCTAAAAACTCTGATAATTTATCGACATTACCTGCAGACAACTCCTCCATGACAATCATATGCACTCTATCCTTGCCCCACACGTTTCTCCATCGATTATGTATTTCAGAGTAGTAAGCGTTCTCTTCCATAATACCAGATACGCAATATTTAAAATGTTCTTCA
>MDTD01141009.1_pt1 | contig 11741 bp, 14 predicted proteins | sample 811221 | NCBI WGS metagenome assembly MDTD01 (sample SAMN05326646, study PRJNA326480) | marine metagenome | isolation source: seawater | place: Pacific Ocean: South West | collected 2011
AGATCTTTTAATTAAAAAAGTAATTAGATCATCTATATCTGACATAATTTGCAAAGGGATAGATCCAAAATATATATTAATTTCTTTTTCAGGATCCAAAAAAAATTTTAATAATCGAAATATTAAATTAATAATAACCTCAATCAAAGAGGAGCAAAAAAAATATAATTTTTTTTTAATCGGTGGTGATACAACTTATTCTTCAAAATCCTCCTTTACTATTTGTTCATTAAGTTATTCAAATAAAATTATCAAAAGAGGTAGTTGCCTTAATAATGATGATATTTATATTACAGGTAATATTGGAGAGTCCTCTGTAGGTTTGTATATTTTAAAAAAAAAGTTTAAAACAACCCCTAAAATTAAAAAATATTTTATAAACCAATATTTTAAACCTAGTTTGCCTTTTGGTTTTCATAAAGATTTAAATAAATTTGCTAACTCTTCAATGGATGTCTCAGATGGATTATTAATTGATCTTGTCAAATTAATTGGTGATAAAAAATTCAGTTTTGTAATTAATTATAATAAATTACCTAAATCGACATATTTTGAAGCCTTGCTACAAAAAAAAAAGATTTTTCCAAATAATCATTTATTTAGTGGTGATGATTATCAAATACTATTTACTGCAAAAAAAAAATATAGAAATATTATTTCTAAAAGTTCTAAAAAATGGAATCAAAAAGTTACTAGAATAGGCTGTATTCAAATTGGCAGTTCCAATTATATGCAATTTAACAATAAATTAAAAAAAATTCATAATTATCAAGGATATATTCATAATTTTAGCTAAGTTATTTATTGCGTTTTAGAATTTTTTTTGTAATGTCCGGTTTTTAAAATATTAACATATAAGCTTACAAGGTTAAACAATTATGAACGCAGAAACAATTTTAGGTTACACTATCCTAGCAGGACTATTATCAATTTTTTATGGATTTATTACAGGTAAAAATATTTTAAACTCAAGCCCAGGTAATGCAAAGATGCAGGAAATAGCATCAGCAATTCAAATAGGTGCTAAGGCATATTTAAATAGACAATATAAAACAATTGCTATTGTTGGCGTTGTTGTGCTTTTAATTATAAGTTATGCATTTAGTCTATTAGTTGGCTTAGGTTATTTGATTGGAGCAACCTTGTCAGGAATTGCTGGATATGTTGGAATGTTAGTTTCTGTTCAAGCAAATGTTAGAACTGCAGAGGCATCTAGAAAAGGGTTAAATGCAGGATTAGATGTTGCATTTAAATCCGGTGCAGTTACTGGAATGTTAGTTGCTGGACTTGCCTTATTATCTATAGCTGTTTATTATTATTTATTATTATCATTTAATATAGATGAAAGAGAAATTGTAAATGCATTGGTCGCATTAGGCTTTGGCGCATCTCTAATTTCTATTTTTGCAAGATTAGGAGGTGGTATTTTTACTAAAGGTGCTGATGTTGGAGCAGACCTTGTTGGAAAAGTTGAGGCTGGTATTCCTGAAGATGATCCTAGAAATCCTGCCGTAATTGCTGACAATGTTGGAGATAACGTTGGTGATTGCGCTGGTATGGCGGCTGACTTGTTTGAAACTTATGCAGTAACTATTGTTGCAACAATGGTTTTGTCCTCAATTTTTTTTGTTGGTGATTTAAATATGATGATTTATCCTTTGACAATCGGTGGTGCTTGTATCCTTACATCTATATTAGGTACGTATTTTGTTAAATTGGGAAAATCTAAAAATATAATGACAGCTTTATACAAAGGATTTGTAGTAACAGCTATTACCTCATTAATTATTTTGTATCCAATAACTGACTATGTATTAGGTTTAGAAAATACCTATAATATAGGCACAAATCAATTTACCGGATTAAGCCTATATTACTGTGGTGTAATAGGTTTAGTTATAACTGGTTTAATTATATGGATCACTGAATATTATACTGGAACAGGTTATAGACCAGTAAAAAGTGTAGCATTGTCATCCACCACTGGTCATGGCACTAATGTAATTCAAGGTTTAGCAGTTTCTTTAGAGGCTACTGCTGTTCCGGCACTAATAATTGTTTCAGGAATTCTGGTTACGAATTATATTGCCGGTCTTTTTGGTATTGCTATAGCTGTAACATCAATGTTGGCATTAGCTGGAATGGTAGTTGCTTTAGATGCATATGGTCCTGTTACGGATAATGCTGGAGGTATTGCGGAAATGTCTAAATTGCCAAATAATGTTAGAAAAACAACCGATGCATTAGATGCAGTCGGAAATACAACTAAGGCAGTTACAAAAGGATATGCAATAGGATCTGCTGGATTAGGAGCATTGGTATTATTTGCTGCTTATACAGAGGATATCAAGCATTTTTCAAAAATTGCTGGTTCAAACCTTGAGGGAATTGTTGTGACTTTTGATTTATCAAATCCGTTTGTTGTTGTCGGTTTATTAGTCGGTGGAATGTTGCCTTATCTATTTGGTTCTATGGGAATGCAAGCTGTAGGTAGAGCAGGGGGTGCAGTGGTAATAGAAGTTAGAAGACAATTTAAAAAATTTCCTGGTATAATGAAAAGAAAACAAAAACCCGATTATGCTAAGTTGGTTGATTTGTTAACTATAGCTGCAATTAAAGAAATGATTATACCTTCTTTATTGCCAGTTTTATCTCCAATAGTTTTATACTTTGTTATTTATTCAATTGGAGGTCAAGTTGCAGCATTAGCTTCAGTAGGAGCAATGTTGTTAGGTGTTATCATTACTGGATTATTTGTGGCAATCTCTATGACCGCAGGCGGTGGAGCTTGGGATAATGCTAAAAAGTATATTGAGGATGGAAATTTTGGAGGAAAAGGATCAGATGCTCATAAAGCTGCTGTAACAGGAGATACCGTTGGCGATCCGTATAAAGATACAGCGGGTCCAGCAGTAAATCCAATGATTAAAATTACTAACATTGTTGCCTTGCTTTTATTAGCTGTTATAGCAGGATAGACTTAAAAATTTATCTTCTACTTTTTGGTGAATTGAGCTTTTGTTCCATGCTTTTAAGAAACTTACCAATTGGAGAATTGGATCCATAGCTTTTGTTTGTTGTTTCTTTAATTATTTTTAGATCATTCATATCATTTAAATCATATATTTTTTTTGTTTTTACAATGCCATAGTCATTGAAAACAATTTCTATAACATCATTTTTTTGAATCTTAGATTTACCTAATTTAAAAACTGATTGATTCACATTTTCTCTTTCAATAAAAAACCATAAATTTTCATCAAAAAGACTTATAGACGATGGTTTGCCTATTATATTTATTACGTCGTTTTTATTTGATTTAGATATTTCTATTTTATTGTATTTTTTACTTAATTCCTTCAATCCATGGCTATTTACAACCTTGTTATTTGAGCAGGCTGATATAAATATAAAAAATATAATAATAAATTTATACATATGAAAAAAGAATATATTTGTATTTACAATAATTTAGTTAAATTAACTAGAAATAAATCTTTATATAGCAATCTAAAAGAAAACGATAGTTTTTCAGATAGATTGACATTCTTGCTATTGCATTTATCATTTTTTTTTAAAGCTTATAAAGGAAACAATTCAAAAAAAAAATTACAAGAAATACACGATTTAATCTTTAATCAAATTGAGTTATCTATTAGAGAAATTGGATATGGCGATGTATCAATCAATAAAAATATGAAGAAATATGTTAATTATTTTTATGATATATTAGGTTCTGTTGATCGTTGGGATTCCACAGAAAATCAAAATAAAATTGAAATATTATATAAGTATATTAATAAACCTCAAAATATTTCATTTTTTCTTAATTATTTTGATAAATTAAGTATTTTTTACAAAAATAACTCTTTAAATTTTTTTACAAAAGATATAGAAGATTTAAAAATTTAATTATGGCTGTACCAAAACGTAAAACAACACCTTCAAGAGCTGGCAAAAGAAGATCTCATATAAAGATTCTTCCCAAAAATATTATTGAAGATAAAAAGTCTGGTGAATATAGACTGTCACATCATTTGGATTTAAAAACAGGATTTTATAAGGGTAGACAAGTTTTAGATCCTAAAGAATAATTTTTTTATTTATGTTAAAATCAGTAATTATTGCAGTAGATGCAATGGGAGGTGATAATTCTCCAAATAAAATAATTCATGGTATTTCAGAATATATTAAAAAAAATAATAATGTTTTTTTTAGGATATTTGGAAAAAAAAATCTTATTGAGAATGAGCTATCTAAAAACAATATAAAAAATAATTTGTTTGAACTTATCGAATGTGAAGAAGTCGTTGAAAACAATGAAACTCCATTATCTGCAGCGAAAAAAAAGAATACAAGTATGTGGCAAGCCATAAATGATGTAAAAGAAAAAAGATCTAATGTTATTGTTTCCGCAGGAAATACAGGTGCTCTTTTCGTCATTTCAAAATTAAACATGAATATGATCGAAAATATAAGCAAACCTGCTCTTGCAGCGTTATGGCCAAATAAAATTGATATGAATATAGTTTTAGACTTAGGAGCAAATGTTGAATGTGATGAAAAAAATTTTGAAGATTTTGCATTGATGGGTGCCGCCTTACATAAAGCGCTATTTCCCTCAGATGAATCAAAAGTTGCATTACTTAATATAGGTTCTGAAGAAATAAAGGGACATGAAACAATTAAAAAAGCTTACCAAGCCCTTGAGAAGAAAAAAAATAACTTATATGATTTTTGTGGTTACATAGAAGGCAATCATATTATGGATGGAAATGTCAATGTAATTGTTACTGATGGCTTCACAGGTAACGTAGCCCTAAAAACTGCTGAAGGAACAGCAAACTTTATTTCTACTGAACTTAGAAAAGCACTATCTGAAGGTCTGATTGCAAAAATATCAAGTTTAGTAAATATTTCTAATTTAAAAAAATTTAAAAAAAGACTTGATCCGAGATTGTATAACGGAGCAATTCTTTTAGGTCTTGAAACCCCAGTCATTAAAAGCCATGGTTCTACGGATTACATAGGCTTTGCAAATTCACTAGATGTTTGTGTTAAAACAGTTGAAGGGCAGCTAATTGAAAAAATAAAAATGAATATAAATATATAATGAGACAGAACCTTACGAAAAAAGAAATAATTAATTCTATTTATATGCAATTGGGTTTTTCTAAAAAATTAATAGAAAATATTCTTGAGGATATGTTTGAAATATTACTAGAAAGCCTTAAATCAAAAGGCAAAGTAAAGATATCAAATTTTGGGACTTTTATTTTAAGACATAAAAAACCTAGAATTGGCAGAAATCCAAAAACTAAACAGGAAGCAATCATATCAGAAAGAAATGTAATTTTATTTAAGCCATCAAAATTTCTCAAAAATACAATTAATAATGTCAATTAAATTATCGAGCGCTTACAAAACTATAGGTGAAGTGGTAAAAATTTTAAATGATGCTGAACCAAAAAATATAAGAATAAATGCTCATACACTTAGATTTTGGGAAACCCAGTTTACACAATTAAAACCTAAACTATTTAACAATAAAAGAAGACATTATGATTCAGTATCTATCGAAACTCTTAAATTTATTAAGTATCTTCTGAAATCTGAAGGAATGACTATAGAAGGAGTTAAAAAGCATTTAAAACAAAATAAATCTAATCTTGACGATTCATTAATTACCTCTATAAGAACCAGATATTTTAAGAATAAATTGTCAAATCTTAAAAATATAATTAACAATTTAAAAAAATAAATATGGCTAAGAAATCTTTTGTTAAAATAAGAATGGTTCCAGAATCAAAACCGGATAGTCCATTTTATTATTATTTAAAAAAACCAGCCGGAGGTGAAAAAGCTAAAGTTAAACTTTCAGCAAGAAAATATAACCCTAGTACAAGGAAGCATGAAAAATTTGTAGAAAAAAAACTTCCACCACATAGTAAATAATTATTTTTTTTTAAAATTTCTCTTTTCGTAGTCTATATATGCTCTAATCATATTGATCCATATTTTTTTTGTTATTTTGGGATCAATATCATTTTTTAATGATTTTTTTTTAATTTGATTAAGAATTATTTTAATTCTTTTATTGTCAACTATTTGATTTTTAAATTCTTTCAATTCTAGAACTTTTTTCACAAGCAAAGTTCTCTTTTTAAGAAGTTTAATAAATGAATCATCAAGCTTATCTAGCTTTTTCCTTAGTATTTTTAATTTTTTATGTTTATCAGGCGACATTTATTAAATTGGATTTCTTAATAATTATTATATTTATTCAAATATGTACATAGAAAATAATAATATCAAAAATCAATTATCTACGTGGTTAGTTTTCATTTTTTTCTTAATTGCTGGAATGATTGTAGTGGGTGGCTTAACTAGATTAACTGACTCAGGTTTATCAATTACTAAATGGGAGTTATTTTCTGGGACTCTTCCACCTTTAAATGAACAAAAATGGATTTATTATTTTGAAGAATATAAGCAAATCCCTGAATATAAACTTCAAAATTTCTCTATGACTATGAGTGAGTTTAAAATTATTTTTTGGTGGGAGTGGGCACACAGATTGCTAGGTCGTTTAGTTGGTTTATGTTTTTTGATTCCTTTAATTTATTTCACTTTTAAAATTCAATTTAAAAAGTTATTAAACTTGTATTTCATTTTTTTATTAATTTGCTTTCAGGGATTTATAGGTTGGTATATGGTTTCTAGTGGGTTAGTTCAAAGAGTTGATGTTAGTCATTTTAGACTTTCTATTCATTTATTAATTGCATTTGTTATTTTATCAATGATATTTTGGAATTACTTAAAAATTAATGTTAAAATAATTAATTATAAACGAATTAACTCATCAATTGCATTAACCTTTTTATTATTAATTTATTTTCAACTAATCATTGGTGCATTTGTTTCTGGTATGGATGCAGGTAAAATTTACAATTCTTGGCCATTAATGGGAGAAACTTATTTTCCAAATGATAATAAGATTAATAATTTGTTTCAATTGTCAGCTTTTAGCGATCCGTCATTAGTTCAATTCATACATAGAAATTTAGCTTATCTAATTTTCATATTTTACTTATTTATAGTTTTTAATGTTTTTAAAAAAAAGATTATAAATTTATATAAACCGCTTAAAGTTTTAGGTTTTTTTATGTTATTGCAAATTGTGCTTGGTGTTTTTACAGTATTAAATGGTGCACATATTTTTATTGCATCAATGCACCAAATTAGTTCAATTTTTTTAGTTAGTTCGAGTATTTATTTCTTTTATATTAATACAGAATCTAACTTACAGCTTTCAAACTAGGCTTTCCAGATGCATCCAAAGCTTGATTTAAATCTTCTATTATATCATCTGAATGTTCAATACCTATTGACAACCTGACATATCCCGGTGTTACTCCAGCTGCCAATAATTCTTCTTCAGTCAGTTGACTATGAGTAGTTGTGGCTGGATGTATAGCCAAGCTTCTTGCATCACCTATATTTGCTACATGGTAAAACATTTTTAAAGCTTCTATAAATTTTTTACCTGCCTCAACTCCACCTTTAACCTCAATTCCAATTAAAGCTCCATTTCCTCCTTTGAGGTATTTTTTTGATCTTTGAGCTATTTTACCCTCATGTAGAGTAGGGTAAATTACTCTTTCAACATTCTTATGTTTTTTCAAAAAATCAACAGCCTTTTCAGCATTGGAACAATGTTGTTTCATTCTTAGCGGGACAGTTTCTAAACCTTGAATAATGCCCCAGGCATTATCAGGTGCTAGTGGTGCTCCCAAATCTCTTAAAAGACAAACTCTTGCTCTTACAGCAAATGAAACATTAGCACCTGTTAATTGAGGTACTGCTTCACCCCATATAACACCTCCGTAACTTGCATCTGGTTCATTAAAAAGTGGCTGTCTCTTTGGATCACCTGTCCAATCAAAGTTACCTCCGTCAATTAAACCACCGCCTATAACCGTACCATGACCTCCAATAAACTTTGTTAACGAGTGCACAACAACTGCTGCTCCATGATCTAAAGGCTTACAAATTACAGGTGAAGCTGTATTATCCATAATTAGAGGAATATTATGTTTTCTCCCAATGTCTGATACTTCTTTAATTGGGAAGACTCTTAGATATGGATTTGGCAATGTTTCTGCATAAAAACATCTTGTCCTATCGTCTACTAATTTTTCAAAATTTGATGGATCAGATGGATCTGCATATCTACACTCAATACCTAATTTTTTAAGTGTATGCGTAAATAAACTGACTGTGCCACCATATAAATCAGTTGAACTAATAAAATTATCTCCAGATTGGCATACGTTCATAATTGCAAAAGTCGACGCAGCTTGACCAGAACCAACAGTAACTGCAGCAAGTCCATTTTCAAGTGCTGCAATTCTTTTTTCCAAAACATCATTAGTTGGGTTCATTATTCTTGTATAGATATTACCAAATTCTTTTAAGCCAAAAAGATTCGCTGCATGTTCTGTGTTGTCAAATTGATAAGATGTTGTTCTGTAAATTGGTACAGCGACAGAGTTTGTTGCTTGATCTTTACGAAAATCTCCTCCGTGCAGTGCTATTGTTTCTGGGTTTTTTGATTTATTCATTTTTTCTCCTTTTTAGTACTTTTGCTGAATGCAAGGTGTACAATAAAGCTCAAATACCTACCGATGTTATAATGAAATCCTTTTTAGCGTTTAAATGCCAGCAATAAGGAATAAATCGGCATATAAAATGTATCAACTAATAAAAAGTAAAACAACCTTTTATTTTGAGGGAAAATTTTTAATAATAAATTGCTTTAATACCTTTAAAACTCTGTCTGCTTCTTCTAAAAGCATCATATGCCCACAATTATCTATAATCTCCACTGTGCTCCCCTCAATTAGATCTGCTAATTTTTTACCTTCTTTTACAGGACACATTTTATCACCTGTAGCGAGTATTGATAAGGTAGGAATTTTAATTTGTTTGGCTGCCTCAAAACCATTTTTATAATTATCACACGCTCTAAAATCTACACCAAGTGTATCTTGAATTGTTCTTGATTTTGCTAACATTCCACCGGTGTTAATATGATACAGTCCAGGAACGGGATGACCACCAAAATGACCTGCGGGTCCATGGGCCCAATCCATCATCAAATCTACTGCCTTTGGATTGTTATTTTCAGCTAATGATAATAATTCAGGATTCATGGGTATTGCACCAGCACCACCCATTAAACTCAATGTTTTTATTTTCTTTGGATTTCTTGCTGCACATTCAATTGTAACAAGACATCCTTGTGAATGTCCAACTAAAGATGCTTCTTTATATCCAACTGAATCTATTACATTACTTACCCAGTCGGCCATTTCTTCAATTGATTTTAAACTTTCTCCACTTGATAAACCGTGACCAGGCATATCTAATGCTAATACACTATAACCATGAAATGCAAAGTATCTAGTTTGCAGTACCCAAGTCATGTGAGTTAATCCACTGCCATGAACAAAAATTATTAATGGTTTTTTTTTATCAAATGGACGCCCACCTGTGGATGCAAAAACTTCTGCACCATTTACTTTAAATTTCATTGATTTGAGACTAGTCTTGGTTTTCTTGCTGCTCTAAAACCTACCTCAAAGTCGTTTTTAATATCATCTATATCTTCAATGCCCACTGACAATCTAATCATGTCATGAGATAACCCAGCAAACTTTAATGTTGCTTCATCCATCTGTGAATGAGTACCTGAAGCTGGATGAATCACAAGTGTTCTTGTGTCACCGACGTTTGCAAGATGGGATGCAAGTTTAACATTATTTATAAATGCAACTCCGGCATCTTTGCCTCCTTTAATTCCAAAGGCAATCATCGAACCTCTACCATTTGGTAAAAGTTTCTTTGCAAGTTCATGGTCTGGATGATCTGGAACACTTGGATGAGATACCCAAGCCACACTCTCATGTTCAAGTAAATATTTAACCATCTCTTCTGCATTAGAGCAATGTTTTTTCATTCTTACAGATAGAGTCTCGATACCTTGTAAGACATTCCAAGCATTTTGAGGACTAAGACAAGGACCAAAATCTCTCATTCCTTCTGCTCTAGCTTTCATTGTAAATGCAGTAGGACCGAACTCTTCTGCAAATGACAGTCCATGATATCCTTCATAAGGTTTTGTCATAGATGGAAATTTATCATTTTGCATCCAATCAAAATTTCCCCCTTCTACTAATATTCCAGCCATAGAAGATCCATGTCCAGCCATCCATTTTGTTAAAGAATGAATAACTATATCAGCCCCATGTTCGAAAGGTTTACAAAGGTAAGGAGTTTGATAAGTGGCATCTACAATTAAAGGTATTCCAGCTTCATGAGCAATCTTTGATATTTCAGGCATATTCATTATTTCATTACCTGGATTACCTACTAACTCACCAAAAATACCTTTAGTATTCTTTTGAATTGCTTTTTTAAATCCTTCCGTATCTCTTGGTTTTACAAAAGTACATTTAATTCCAAATTTAGGCAGAGTAAGTCTAAACAAATTAACTGTACCACCATAAAGTTGAGAGGAAACAACAAGATGGTCTCCAGATTCACATAATGTCATTACTGCTAAAAAAATGGCGCTCATACCAGATGATGTTGCTAATGCGGCAGTTCCTCCTTCTAAAGACGCAACTCTTTCCTCTAGGACAGCTACAGTTGGATTAGAAATTCGACTATAAATATGACCACCTCTCTCTAGATTAAATAATGCTGCAGCATGATCTACGTCATCAAAAAGATACGAAGTTGTTTGATAAATAGGAACCTGTCTAGAACCTGCATTTTTATGTGGTTGATATCCCGCATGTAAGCTAAGAGTGTCAAATTTGTATGTTTTAGGATCGGTTGTTTTATTTTTTTTATCAGTCATAAATTTCCCTTATATTTAAATGTTAATAATTAACTATCAATATTAATATAAATTGACAATATGACATTTATCAGTATTAATCCGGCGAAACATGACTAAATTTGTTAAGAAAAACGAGATAAATAACAACTGGTATGAAATTGACGCCTCCAATGCTGTAGTGGGCAGACTCGCCTCTATTATAGCTAAAATTTTAAGAGGTAAAAATAAAACTACTTTTACTCCGCATATGGATAATGGAGATTTTGTAGTCGTAAAAAATATAGAAAAAATAAAATTTACAGGGAAAAAATTTCAAGATAAAAAATATTACAGACATACTGGATATCCGGGTGGTATTAAAGAAACTACCCCAGAAAAACTTTATGAAAAAAAACCAGGTGAAGCTTTAAAATTAGCTGTAAAAAGAATGTTGCCAGGTGGTCCTTTGGCAAAAAAACAGTTAACAAAATTAAAAATTTATAAAGGATCTGAGCACCCACATTCAGTTCAAAACCCTACCGTATTAGAATTATCTAAACTTAATAGTAAAAATCTTGTGAGAAATTAGATGACTGAAGTACAAAAATTAGATTTTAAAGATAGCAAATATGCAACAGGTAGAAGAAAAACCTCTATTGCAAAAGTTTGGTTAAAAAAGGGATCCGGTCAAATAGTGATAAATGGGAAAAAATATGATGATTATTTCACTAGAGAAATTCACAAAATGAAACTTTTAAGACCTTTTGAAATAATTAACCAAACAGCTGATTTTGATGTAAGAGGAAGCGTTACAGGTGGTGGATTAACTGGTCAGGTTGGAGCTTTAGTTCAT
>MDTD01030827.1_pt1 | contig 11740 bp, 8 predicted proteins | sample 811221 | NCBI WGS metagenome assembly MDTD01 (sample SAMN05326646, study PRJNA326480) | marine metagenome | isolation source: seawater | place: Pacific Ocean: South West | collected 2011
ACCCGGCTATCCGACCTGGTGGCCAGGGGCGTGGCCATTGACCCGGGACGCGGTGTGGACGATCTTTACAAAGAACGGACGCCCCTGTATGATAAATTCTGCGATATCAAAATTGACTGTGGCCAGATGAATGCGGCGGAAGTGGTGACAGCGGTTTCCGACGCCCTGGACGCATTGGAAACAACGGACTGAGCCAGGAAATTAGCGGGCCTGAATCAAGCAAATTGAGACCGGCAGAAAGGATGGGGGCAACATGGGGGAAATGCTGACGACCAAAGAGGTGGCACAATTTCTCAACGTCAACGAAAAGATGGTATACACCCTGATTGCGGAAAAAGGACTGCCGGCCTCAAAGGTGACGGGGAAATGGCTGTTCCCCATCGCTCTGGTGCGGCAGTGGGTGGAGACCGGCACGGAGAACTATCCGGAAATGGCCCAGCTGCCCCCCTACCATGGGCTGGTGCTGATTTCCGGGTCCAATGACCTGCTCCTGGAAAAGCTGATTGCCACCTTCAACCTGAAACATACGGAACATTTGGCCATGTTCGGCCTGAACGGCAGCATGGGGGGGCTGAAAGCCCTTCGCATGAATCTTTGCCATATCGCGGCCAGCCATCTTGTGGCGGACAACAAGGATTACAACTTCCCTTTCATCCGGGAGGAAATGCTCCAGGTGCCGGCGGTGGTGAATCTCTGCCGGCGGGAACAGGGCCTGATCGTGCCCAAGGGCAATCCCCAGAAAATAGAACAGGTAAAGGATATCGCGGCCAAAAAACTGGTGATGGTGAACCGCAGACTTGGGACCGGTACCCGACAGCTTCTGGACCGGGAACTGAAAAAAGCCGGGGTCCGGGGGGAAACCATCCGGGGATATGAAAACTGCATGTCCCGCCATATGGATGTGGGGCTGGCCGTTCTTTCGGGCAAGGCCCATGTGGGGCCGGGCATCCGGGCGGTGGCCAATCAGCTCGGGCTGGATTTTGTATCTCTGAACTGGGAACGATTTGACCTGCTGATCAGCAAGGAGCGATTTTTTGACCAGGGAATCCAGCTCTTTCTGGCCCTGCTCAAGGGCAAGGTTATCCAGAGAACGGCTGAAGCGCTGGGGGGATACGACCTGTCCATGACCGGCAAGATGGTATATCCGGAAACCGATCAGGCTACGGAAGAAGAGTAAGACCGAACGATCCGCAACACGTTCTAATCTTTATGGTAATCGGGGTATAACTCCCGGGAGCAGTCCGGGCAGAGGCCATGGCTGAACCTTGCATCGGTGTGGTCGGTAAGATACTGGTCTATGCGGTTCCAATACCCTTTATCATCCCTTATCTTTTTACAATGGCAGCAGATGGGCAGTATGCCCTGCAGGGTTTTGATCTCTGCCAGCGCCTGTTCCAGCTCACGGTTTACCTTTTCAAGACGGAGGTTCTTTTTTGCCAGATCCCTGCGGGTGTGGTGAAGTTCCAGGTGGGTGCGGACCCGGGTGAGCACCTCGGCCTGTTCAAAGGGCTTGGTGATATAGTCCACACCGCCGCATTCAAAGGCCCGGATCTTGTTTTCCGTATCATCCAGAGCACTTAAAAAAATCACGGGCACGTCTTTGACACGTGCTATTTTTTTAAGGGCTGCGCAGACCTCAAAGCCATCCATGCCGTCCGGCATCATGATATCCAGCAAGATGAGGTCCGGCACCAGGGTCTCAGCCGCCTTGAGCGCCAGTTTCCCGCTGATGATGGGGCGGACCTTGTACCCGCGGGTGGTCAGCAATTGTCTCAATATGCTCAGGTTGTTGGGCTCGTCATCCACTATCAGGATATTGGCCTGATCCGCATTACTCATCCGTATTCTCCTCTTTTTGGAACAGGGACTGAAGCACCCCGAACTGGTAGCCGGCGGCGCAGGCAGACAACTGCCGGCCAAGGCTGGGCGTCTTTGCCTTTATTTTTTCTACCACCGCCACGGTCATCTCATAGTCGAAATCAAATACGGCCTTTTCCAGGGCCTCCTGCAGGTCATCCGGCAATCCGGCAACAGCCGCCGGTGTCAGGGGGCCTGTGTCCTGAATGTCAACCGGCACAGGCATTTTTTCACTGCACACCAGGACATCCCCGAGGTGCAGGTTCATTTTATCCATCACCCTGGCCGGATTTGCCGGCTTGCTGATAAAATCATCGCAGCCGGCGTCAAGGCAGGCTGCCCTGTCTTCTTCAAATGCAGAGGCGGAAATCCCGATCACTTTTATATCGCTGCGGCCCTTGCTGCGCAGATGGCGGGTGGCGGTCAGGCCATCCATGCCCGACATCTGGATGTCCATCCAAACCAGGTGGGGGGACCAGTCGTCGGTGATTGCCAGGGCCTCTGCACCGCCTGACGCCTCCTTTACGGAAAACCCCGCCCGTTCCAAAATAGTGGCCAGCAATTTCCGGTTGTTGTCCGAATCATCCACCACCAGCACCCGGATCTCATCCAGGCCAGGTGCCAGGCGATGAATCCGGCAGGTACCGGCAGACGCCTGGCCCTCGGACGAATCCTCCCGGGGGCTTTTCCCCGTACCGGCCCGAATGGAAAATGAAAAGGAAGAACCTTTACCGGCATCGCTTTCCAGCCGGATCTCTCCACCCATCAAATTGACAAGGGTGCGGCAGATGGACAGGCCAAGGCCGGAGCCCTCGCCCCCCCTTGTTCCTTCCCCCCGGGACCCCGTGCCCAACTGGAGGAAAGGTTCGAAGACCTGATGCTGAAACTCCGGGGCGATCCCCTTACCCGTATCGGTTACGGTGAATCGCAACACCATCTCATCGCCCTTGGAACTTTCGCTGTCTTGCCTCCTGTCTCTCTGCTTCCCCGTTTCCTCTTCCGGGGCCACCATCACCCGGACCCCGCCTTTTTCAGTGTTTTTCAGGCCGTTGACAATCAGATTCACCAGCACCTGGCGGAGCCTTGCCTTATCCGTCCGAATTCCTGCCGGCAGATCGGCCGACAGGTCAAAGCTCAGCGTAAGTCCCTTTTCATTGGCCATGGCCCTGAGCATATCATCGATCTTTTCCATGAACTGCGCCAGATCAAATACGGATTCTTTGAGAACGATCCTGCCGGCCTCGATTTTCGACATGTCCAGAATATCGCTGATCAAGGCCAGGAGATGCTCACCGCTGCTGTTGATGATCCTTAAATTTTCCTTCTGGGTCCGGCTCAGCCCCTTGTCATCCCCCATGAGCTGGGAGAACCCGAGGATGGCGTTCAAAGGCGTTCGCAGCTCGTGGCTCATGTTGGCCAGGAAGGTGCTTTTGGCCCGGTTGGCGGATTCCGCCGCATCCCTTGCGATTTCCAGGTCATTGGCCATCCGCCGCAGCCGCCCGTTCCAATAGAGGACAAGAAGGCAGAAAAAGAGGCCGGCCCCCCCGATTTTCCACATCAGGGAATAGTCCGGCTGGTATTCGAAGGTTACCGAAGACCATTTGGAGTAAATGGCGTTCCGGTCCTCCACCGTCACCGCTTCCAGCGCTTTTTGCAGCAGGTCCCGGAGAACCGGGGTGGTGCCTGGACTGGCCATGGCGATATCCGCAGTATACGGCATTTCCCCGGAGACTTTCAGGGTGGTGAACCCGTCCCGGCCGATGACATGACCGGCAGTGGCCAGGTTTCCCACAAAGGCGAAAGCCTGTTTACCGGCCACGGCCCTGAGGCCGTCATGGGTATTGTCCACCAGATGCAGATCAAGCCCTGGGTATTTTGACGCAAGCATTACGTGGGCGGACTCATCTGCGACCACGGCAACGGTTTTATCGGAAAAAAACTGAAGGCTGCCGATGTAGGGGACATCTTCCCGGGTAATAATTACCATGGGAAAACTCAGATAGGGGGATGTAAAGATCAGGGTATTATTATGGCGAACCGCCGGGGATACATTGGCAATGAAATTCACTCGGCCCGTGTCAACAGCTTCGAATAAATCCGCATGATTCCGGAGGACCACAGGGTTTACATGAATCCCGAGTTCCGCCTGGATCAGATCGAGATAATCCGATGCTATCCCCTCTATCTCGCCGCCCACCCCGCGGAATACCACCGGCGGCCGGGTCAGGAAAACACCGGCGTTGATCTCCGGATGGCTTTGAATAAATGCCCGCTCCGTTTCACTGAGAATCAGGGTCTGGGTCTTGTTCTCCAACTCCAGCCATTTCATCTGCAGTTCCTGTTTTTCCCTGTGGGTGACGGCATCCATCCCTTTCTGGATGATCTGCTGAAGCAGCGGCCAGTCCTTCCGTACGGCCATATGCAGCAGCGGGACGTCAATCCGTCCCCCCAGATCGGTTTCTCCGGAGATCTTCAGGTTCGGCACCAGGTGGCTTTTAATCACATAATTTGTTTCAGCCATGGATCCCAGATAGGCATCTGCCCGTCCGTAGGAGACCCTGCGCAGACCTGCCGCGGCACTTTCCACCTCGGTAACCCGGATTCCAGGATAATACTGCTTCACCAGCACCGTACTGGCAAACCCTTTGATACCGGTAAGGACTTTCCCCTCAAGTTCTTCAATATCCGTGATGATCTCCCGGTCCTGGTGGATGACCAGGATAAAAGGGGTATCAATATAAGGCGTGGTGAAGTGAAAGTAGTTTTCCCGCTCCGGGGTTTTCCAGAAGGCAGGGAAGACATCCACCTTACGGGCTTTGCCCATGGATAGCAGCTCATCCCAGGTATACCCGTTGACCCAGGTGAGATTCAGCCCCGTCTTTTGCGCAATCCGTCTTAGCAGGTCAATGGAGTAGCCGTTGGGTTCTCCGTTTTCCACAAAGTCAAAGGGGGTCCAGTCCATCTCACTGGCCACCCGGATGACCGGATTCTCCTGCAAAAACTGCTCTTCGACGGGCGAAAGCGTTACCGCAGTTTCGTCTGCGCCTGCAAGCGTGCACCACAACATCGTGATACAGACAATTATGGTAGATATTCGTTTCATATATTTTTAAAGGCGTTGGTAGTTGGACTGCCCTATAGTGCCAGGGTATGCCAGGGACCGGTACAAAGTCAACATATGTGAAAAAAACCGGCCGGACAACCCCGTAAGGGAGAAACAGCAAAAGACACCTGTCCCCCCGCATCTTGACATCTTCAATTGCGGATACTAAAAGACCATAGCACAGACCACCTGATGAGACTAAACACCATGGCTTTGGGGCAATGATTGTTCCGGGGCTTTTTTATGTCCGTCCCAAAAAAAATGAAGGAAAGTGACAGACAGGGGCGGACAGGGGAGATACCTGAATGCTGAAGAAACTGGCAACAACCGGCACCTGTTCCATCTACCGGATGGAAACAGAAAGTCCTTTGGACTGCATCATTGCGTCAACCCCGGAAACCCGGGCCATAGAAAATGACCCGGCCGTGATGGGCACTGATTATACCCGCAGGCTCCAAACGGCCTGCACCCGTGTATTGAAAACCCTGCGGGAAGAGACGATATTCACCAGCCTCAAAGAGCGGGAGACAATTGTTTTCAACATTCTGCGGGGCGGGCTGAATTTCGGCCTCAGAGAGGCATTAACCGATGCATACGGCTGGAACACCCACGGCAGTTCCTTTATCTCGGCCCAACGGACCCGGGATGATGCCTCTCCGGAAGAATGGCATATTGTGGAAAGCGACTACACAAAAGTATATATGCCGGATACGGCCAGTATCGTCATCGGAGATGTGGTGGCCACAGGGACCAGCCTTGAATATGCCGTCAACGCCCTGATCGGCGAGGCGGAACGCCAGGGCAGTGACCTGCGGTCCGTCATTTTCTTTACCATCGGCGGTCCCAGGGCCAAAGAAATCCTCACGGCGGCAGACGCCCGCTGCCGGAAAAAATTTCCAGGATTTGAACGGACCGTCCTGGTTTATCTGGAAGGCTGCTTTTCCGTGCCGGTCCCTGACACGCCGGTACGCATCAAGATCACCGGCACGGATCTGCTGCGAAGGGATGCGGTGATGGCACCGGAGTTCATTGAATCCCAGTATGAAAACCCCTGTTATCCCCTCCAGCGGTGCACCATCTACGATGCCGGTTCCAGGGCTTTCTGGACACCGGAATACCTGGAAGACCTGCTGGATTACTGGACCCGGGTCCGTCAGCTTGCCGACGCCGGGGTAACCTTTGAGCAGATGCTGGCCGAACGCTTCCCGGACCTTGATCCCCAACGCTTCGGCAATGTGAACCTGAAAACCCTGTGCGCGGACCAGCTTGCCTGGGTCACCTCGCAGTTGAAGTCATAGGAGACCATCGCATGAAAAAAAGAAGACATTGATTTTGCACAGGGGCCGGTGAACTCGGTCTGCTGTGGGGTGGGGGTATATCTTGTTGCAGAGCAGGCGTTGCGGATGATGAAACCCGCAGCCTGCCCCCGCTCTCAAAGAATCTGCCCTTTTTTTATCCATTTTTTATTCCCGCTGGCTTTTATCTACCGTATTTTCACCGCTTGAACAAAGGGGGTGATGATGCTTTTGAGTTCACTCATTTCCTTATCCGTGAAAAAATGAGCCTCATCCTTTAAGAAATCCGCATCAAGAATCTCAACATTCCTGGAGCATTTCTGCAGCACATACAGGGCTGCCCCGCTGATCTCCCTGCCGATCTGATCCATGATCTCCGGCGTGATAAAGGGACGGGCGCAGGTGGTTCTGAATTCATAGGCCGTGGCTTCTCCCTTGATCAGAGCGATGCTCTGCCGGATGCGGTCCACCGGGTCTTTGCTTCCCTGATTTTTTAAAACCATGGGGTAATGGGCCAGATCGGTTTTGATGTCCATGGCCAGGTAATCCACCAGACCGTCCTTCAACAATTCCGCCAATACCCCGGGCCGGGTGCCGTTGGAATCCAGTTTGACCTTGTACCCCATTCCCCTGACCTGCCGGATAAACTCCGGAAGATCCCGCTGGAGGGTGGGTTCGCCGCCGGTGATGGCCACCCCCTGGAGCATGCCTTTGCGCTTGTCCAGAAAGGCCAGCACATCCTCTTGCGTAAACGATGAACTGCCGGTCCCTGTAACGGGGCCGGCAGCCAGTTCCGGGTTATGGCAGTACGGGCAGGTGAAGTTGCACCCCGGGGTGAAGACCACACAGGCAATCACCCCGGGAAAGTCAATCAGGGAATTCTTTTGAAATCCGCCGATATGCATATGAACGCCCTAGGCCACGCTGTGGGTGCTGTAGGTCTTGCGCATGCAAAATTCGGTCTGCTTGCCGTTGTTCCACTGGCCCACGGGTCGAAGATATCCGACAACCCTGGAGTAGACTTCGGTCTCGGCATCACAGGTGCCGCACTTTTCATGCTCGCCCGAGATATAGCCGTGGGAGGGGCAGACCGAGAAGGTCGGGGTCAGGGTGAAGTAAGGCAGACGGAAGGTGTTGGACACCTTTGACACCACCTGCTTGACCACTTCAATATCCGTGACTTCTTCACCCAGGAAGAGATGCTGGACCGTACCGCCGGTGTACTTGGTCTGGAGGTCGTCCTGGAGTTCCAGGGCTTCGAACAGGTCGTCGGTGTAGTTGACCGGCAGGTGGGTGGAGTTGGTGTAGAAGGGATCGCTGCCCTTCTGAAACTCTTCTTCATTGGCACAGGTGATGTTTTTGAACTTCTTCTTATCCAGGTTGGCAAACCGGTAAGTGGTGCCTTCGGCAGGCGTTGCTTCCAGGTTGAAGATCTCATCGGTCTCTTCCTGGAGGGCTTCGATCTTGCCGCGAATATGATCCATGACCTTGACGGCAAAGGCCTGGCCTTCCCGGGAAGCAATACCGTAGTTTTCACCCATGAAGTTGATGCAGGCCTCGTTCATGCCCAGCACACCGATGGTGGAGAAGTGGTTCCGCCAGTAAACACCGGTGCTCTCCTTGATCTTTCTCAGGTAGAATTTTGAGTAGGGGTAAAGATCGCCGTTGGTGAACTTTTCAAGGATTTTGCGCTTAATGCTCAGGGAATCCGCTGCAAGCTCGATCAGATCGTCCAGCCGTTTGAAAAAGTCATTCTCATCCTGGGCCACATAGCCTACTCTTGGCAGGTTCAAGGTCACCACACCGATGGAACCGGTCAGGGGGTTGGCACCGAACAGGCCGCCGCCGCGTTTTCTCAATTCGCGGTTGTCAAGACGGAGGCGACAACACATGGACCGGGCATCTTCAGGCGACATATCGGAATTGACGAAATTGGAGAAATAAGGAATACCGTATTTGCCGGTCATCTTCCAGATATTCTCCAGCTTGGGGTTGCCCCAGTCAAAATCGCTGGTGATGTTGTAGGTGGGGATGGGGAATGTGAAGACACGGCCCTTGGCATCCCCTTCCATCATCACCTGGGCAAAGGCGTCGTTGATCATGTCCATTTCTTCCTGGTAATCCGCGTAGGTCTCCTCTTTGTACTCGCCACCGATGATGACGGGGGAGTCCTTGAGGGTGCCGGGCACGTTCAGGTCCATGGTGATGTTGGTAAAGGGCGTCTGGAACCCGACCCGGGTGGGAATATTGATGTTGAACACAAATTCCTGGAGGGCCTGTTTCACCTCTTTGGCATTCAGACCGTCATAGCGGACAAAAGGGGCCAGCAGGGTATCGAAGTTGGACATGGCCTGGGCACCGGCCGCTTCCCCCTGGAGGGTGTAGAAAAAGTTGACGATCTGGCCCAGGGCACTTCTGAAATGCTTGGGCGGAGAGGATTCCACTTTGCCGGCCACCCCTTTGAACCCTTCAATCAGGAGGTCCTGGAGGTCCCAGCCGACACAGTATACGGACAGCAGACTCAAATCGTGGATATGAAGATCACCGGAGTAGTGGGCATCCCGGACTTCCGGGGGATAGATCTTGTTCAGCCAGTACTCGGCGGTGATATCCGAAGAGATGTAGTTGTTCAGCCCCTGGAGGGAGTAACTCATGTTGGAGTTTTCCTTGACCTTCCAGTCCATGCGGCTGATGTAGGAGTCCATGAGGCCGACATTTTCATCAATGGCGATCCTGCGGATCTGGTTGTGCTGCTCACGGTAGATAATATAGGCTTTGGCGGTTTTGTAAAACGGGGAATCCAGGAGGACCCGCTCCACGATGTCCTGGATATCTTCCACTTCCGGAACGGGGCCCAGTTGAAGGTCCCTGGCCAGGGTCAGCACCCGCATGGTCATCTTTTTGGCCTCCCTGCCGTTAAACTCGCCGGTTGCTTCTCCTGCCTTGATCAATGCGCTGGTGATCTTGGATGAATTGAATTCAGCTACCCGTCCGTCCCGTTTTTTGATTTGCTCAAACATGTACCCACCTCTTGAAATCTGATTGAATTTAGCCTATCTTGTAATCTGCTGGCCAAAGGAATCCATCATGGTAATCCCACTGACTGGCGCAAGATTTATCGCAATATATTGTGGTTGTCAAGCAAAATTTACTACATATTGTGGTTCCAACAAAAACCACACGTGAACCCAAAACCACCGCCCGGAAACACAGATGCAACTTGACCAGAATCCGTTTTTCAGAAAAACCATCACCCCCTGGTATGACTCAAACCTGTCGTGCTGGCTGCTTATCGCGGCGATGTGCATTGTCTTTAGTTTCGCTCTGGGCGGGCTTATCGTGGCTTCGGGCACCCCTGAATTCTCCCCCCATACCTGGTTTCCCGGTATGCTCTGCGCCCTGTCCTTTTTTTTAGTGACAAAGATCTGGCTGAGGCTTCGGGCCAGGTCCAAACATGATTAATTCCCGTCAAAATTAACTGCATATCACCATATGTGGTGATACCCTACCACTATATATAGGGGTAGGCGGACATAAGAGCGGATTTTTCAGGTGGTGTACACCACTTCGATGAGATGGTGGACGATCTTGGCGGTCACCCCCCAGATGATCACATCTTCATATGGGTAGGTCAGTTCCATGATATTGGGCCTGCGCCCGGCATAGCCCTTTTCCCGGTGAACACCGGCAAGATGTGCAAATGGGATTTTAAACACCCGCTGGATTTCATAGGTATCGAACCGGATGTCATCTTTTTGATTCCACACCCCTGCAAAGGCCTGGATATCCTTGTTGTTCAGCGTCTGGAAATGCCCCAGTGACCCCATGACCCTGACGTTGTCCGACGCAATGCCCATTTCCTCGTTCAGTTCCCTCAGGGCTGTGGCCCGGGGGTTCTCGTCCATCTCATCCACATGGCCGCCGGGAAAGGCCATCTGGTTGGCCCAGGGGTAGCCCGCTCTGTCCGCCTTCTGGATAAACAGCAGGGAGGGGTCTGAGTCGAACATAAAAAGCGCCATCACCGAAGTGGGCTGAAACAGGTCAGGGTCGGGCGGCTGGGGATGATCTGCCGCCCGGACGGCGGATTTTATTTTTTCATAACATGCTGAGTTGTCCATGGGCCTCCGGTCTTGATATGAGAGTTTCACCATACCGGGTCGCTTCCGGGTTGTCAAACGCAGTCGGCAGGTTGGAAACCAAGGAGAAGCCTCTCCCATTTGCTCACGAAAAACGCTCCCGGCGGTCGAAGCCGCAGGGAGCGCATAAGCAAAGTCTTCGTGAAACGGCGCAACGCCGGTCTACTGAACCATCTTGTCCGGCAGATAGGAGACCACCTCCGGGAAAATAGTCACAAACACCACCATCAGCACCATGATGATAAAGAACGGCAGGGTCGCCTTCAGGATGGTGGACACCTTCTCATCGGAGATCCCCTGGATAACAAAGATGGAAAACCCCACAGGCGGGGTGATCTGGGATAACTCCACCATGAAGACCAGGAAGATGCCGAACCAGAGGGGGTCAAACCCGGCGTTCACCACGATGGGCAGAACAATGGGCAGGGTCATGACCACAATGGAAATGCCGTCCAGCATCATGCCAAGAAGGATGTACATCAGGCCCACAACAAAGATCAACAGGTAGGGGGAGAGATTCAGGCCGGCAATATATTCAGAAACGGCCCGGGCAATCCCAACAAATCCAACGATCTGGGAGAGAAAGGAAGCCGAGAGAATGATGAAGCAGATCATGCAGGTGGTTTTCACCGCATTCACCAGGGCTTCCCTGAAATTTTCCCAGGTCAGGTTCCGGAAGGCCACGGCCAAGATCAGGGCGCCGATCACACCGATGGCCGCAGCTTCGGTGGGTGTGGTCACCCCCATATAGATGCCGCCTAAAACGGCGAAGATCAGCCCCATGATGGGAAAAAGCTCCTTCAGGGACTTTATTTTTTCCGAAGTGGAAAAGGTTTCGGTCTCTGCCGGCACCACCGAGGGATTCATCAGGGAGACGGCCATGATATACAGGGAATAACTGCCGGCCAGCAGCAGTCCCGGGATCACGCCGGAGATAAACAGCTTGCCGATGGAGGTGTCTGACAATATCCCGTAGATAATCATGATCAGGCTGGGTGGGATAAGGAAACCCAGGGTGCCGGCCCCGGCCAGGGACCCGATGGCCAGTCCCTTGCTGTAGCCCCGCTTGGACAGCTCGTCCAGGGTGATCTTGCCCACGGTGGCGGTGGTGGCGGCAGAGGAGCCGGATACCGCTGCAAACAGGGAGCAGGCAAAGACATTGATGTGGAGCAGGCGCCCGGGAATCCTCGACAGCCAGGGCAGCAGGCCGTTGAGCAGTTTGGTGGAGATGGCGGTGCGGTAAAGGATCTCTCCCATCAGGATAAACAGAGGCAGGGCGGTAAGCGACCAGGAGTTGGTGGAATTGTAAATGGAGTTGGCCAAAAGCCCCCCGATCTTGTCCCAGACCG
>MDTD01154670.1_pt1 | contig 11740 bp, 9 predicted proteins | sample 811221 | NCBI WGS metagenome assembly MDTD01 (sample SAMN05326646, study PRJNA326480) | marine metagenome | isolation source: seawater | place: Pacific Ocean: South West | collected 2011
AGTTTCTTTTACAGCAGATAAATTAGGTACATCACCTGCATTCTCTAATACTTCGGCATACTGTATAGTGCCTTCACCATCAATAACAAAGGCTGAGCGTTTTGATACACCACGCATACCCATAGCAAAGGTTTCGTACATACTACCATAAGCAGCTGATGCTTCTTTGTTAAAATCACTCAGAAGGGGGAAATTGTATCCTTGCTCCTCTTTAAACTTTGCAAGAGTTTGAGGTGTGTCTACAGAAATACCCAATACTTCGGCATTAAGGTTTTGGTAGTTGGCAATATCATCGCGTACACCGCAAAGTTCAGCCGTGCAAACACTGGTAAATGCCAAAGGAAAAAACAATAATACTACGTTTTTACCTTTATAGTTTTCTAAAGAAATTTCTTGTTTATCAGAGCTAAAAAGCTTGAAGACTGGTGCTTTATCACCTATTTTTAAAGTATTCATATTTTGGTTAACAATTCTTGTTTGTTTATGTTTTGCTGTACAGCTTCTGTGCCATACATTTTTTTTCTCATCTGTGCCGATGTTAGCGTACTGCCGTCGTGGCTCCATCCCGGAGGGCCAAAGATGTACATTAACCTGTCTTTAAATTTGGGTGATTTTTTTAAATCAGCCCATATTTTGCTCCACTCGCCCCATACCACGCGGGGTATATTAAAGGTTGATAACGGAGTAGTTAACCCATAACTTACCTCTTCTTTTTCTTCAGCATAAGTGCCAAAAATCTTATCCCAAATAATAAGTACCTGTCCCATGTTTTTATCAAGGTATTCAGTGTTACTACCATGATGCACACGGTGATGAGAGGGGGTAACAATAAATTTTTCTATCCAGCCTAGTTTGCCAACTACTTTGGTGTGTACAAAAAAAGCATAGGCTTGGTTTACTGCATATATAAACATTACCTCTTCGCCTGTAAAGCCTAATAGGCCACAAGGTAAAAAGAACAAATACCTATATAACGGCTGCATTACCGATGAACGTAAAGCTACGGAGAAGTTAAATAAGTTGCTGCTGTGGTGGTTGGCATGTACTGCCCAAAAGAAACGGCAATAATGCTCAACACGGTGAAGCCAGTAAAAGCAAAAGTCTTGTGCTAAAAAAACACCAACCCAGCGCAGGGCAGGATTTTGTATATTTATTATGGCATAGTTAGCAGCTACAAAGTTTAATGTGCTAAAGCATACACCTATCATTAAAAAATCGAAACAAGCACCTAAAAGGCCTAAGCCTAAATTGGTAAAAAAGTCTTTACCGGTATATAGCTTTAGCCCATGCAAGCGGCTAAGTAAAATTTCGCCTATAATAAAAATGGCATACAGTGGAGTGGTTATATACAGTAGGTACTCGCTCATACAAGGGGCAAAAATAACTATATTGCAAGTATTTTAGTTCTACTTTTTTAAAAGCAGTATATGATAAGATACAGTGTATTACTTCTATTTTTTGTGATGAGCATTAGTGCAAATGCGCAATCGTTTTGTAGTCATTTTAAACCCACCCAAAGGCAAAGGGTAAAAAAGGTGATGGTTGAGGATAAACGCACCGATTCGTTTGATGTAAAACACTACCACATTAATTTGGATTTCAAAAAGTTTTTTACACAGCAAATTAGCGGCTATACCGATATTAGTGTTAAATCAAAAGTTAATGGTTTGCAAAATGTTAGGTTAGATTTATTAAAGTTATCAATTAATAAAATTAGCATGGGTGCAATACCCTTAAACTATACCTATAACGATACTATTTTGTTGGTAGATTTAGGTGCAGCACGAAATGCAAACGATACCTTTACTATACGAGTGGAGTATGAAGGTAAACCCCAACAGGATAAATCGTGGGGAGGGTTCTATTTTTCAGGTTCGTATGCGTTCAATATGGGAGTTGGCTTTGATGCTAACCCTCATAATTTTGGGCGTGTTTGGTTTCCATGTGTCGATGATTTTAAAAGCCGTTCAACCTACGAGTATACTATAACTACCCCAAACAACTATCGTGCTATGTGTAATGGCTTATTGCAAAGCGAGACCTCAAACCCCGATAATAGTATTACATGGCACTGGAAACTAAGCAATACAATACCCACCTACTTATCGTCAGTTGCTGTTGCGCCTTATAAAGTATTTAATGATAGTTATAGCGGATTAAGCGGATCTACCCCTATAACTCTTGCAGGAATCGATACAAATGCTTTAAAGGGGTCGTTTACCAACCTAAAAGGAGCTTTTACAGCTTTTGAAAAATGGTATGGTGTACATAGGTTTGAACGGGTGGGTTTTAATGGCGTTCCCTTTAACGCGGGGGCAATGGAGCACGCTACTAATATTGCTTATCCTAATTATGCTATTGATGGTACAACAGGACAAGAAACTCTTATGGCACATGAGTTTAGCCATCATTGGTGGGGCGATAATACCACTTGTCGCACTGCTGAGGATATGTGGCTAAATGAAGGATGGGCATCTTACTCTGAAAGTTTATTTTTAGAAGAGATATACGGCAAACAACGCTATAAGGATAATGTAATGGCCAATCATTTTGATGTGTTGCGTTGGGCACACTTGCGTGACGGACAGCCTTGGCCTATAAGTGGCATACCACACGCGTACACTTATGGAGCCCACGTATACAAAAAAGGAGCTGATGTGCTGCATACTTTACGCAACTATGTTGGTCAAGCACCCTTTACAGAAGCTATTAAAGATTTTCAGGAGACCTATAAATACAATGATGTTAGTAGTGAAGATTTGAAGGCAATGTTAAAAAAATACCAAAGCAATTTGTTTAATAACATGGATGATTTTTTTGATAGCTGGGTGTACGGTAAAGGTTTTCCAGCAATTTCGGGCTATATAGTTGGTGTAACACAAATTGGTACAGGGTCAAATTTTAATTGTTCAATACGCGTTCATCAGCAACTTAGGTTTACCGACAGGCCGTTCAAAAATTTGCTGGTAAGTACCCATTTTTTAAGAAGTAAATATGATTTCAATACCTACTACTGGAATTTTTTGATGACAAATACCGACACTGTGGTAGTAATAAAAGTGCCTTTTAACCCTGTTGCAGTTTTTCTTGATAGGAATAATGAAATTAACGATGCTGTAACCGAAAATGAAATTTGGCTTAAAAACAACAATCAGTACAATTTTAACTGGGCGCTGATGAATGTGAACACTACTGCCAATACTACAACTGATAGTACTTTGGTAAGGGTAGAACACCACTGGACAACCCCTGTGCCTTCAGCTATTCCATATCCTAATTTGTACGCTTCAAGCAGCCGCTATTGGCGAGTATTAGGGCCATGGAGCGATACCCTTTTGGATGTAAAAGCAACCATAGTATACGATGGTAGTACTCCGGGTGGTTTTTCATCAGGTTGGTTAGATAATGATATTATAAAAACTACCGAAGACAGTTTGGTGTTGCTATATCGCCCCGACCCACGCAGCGATTGGATTATATATCCCTACTATCAAAAAACTACTGGGAATGTTAAAGATAAGCGCGGCAATATTACTTTGAACGGTTTAAAAAAGGGAGAATATGTACTGGCCATGTACGACCGTACTTTGGGTGTTAACAATACCTTAAAAGATAGTAAACAAGGCAAGCTAAACATATACCCTAACCCTGCCGATGGTTTGGTGAAAATAGAGTTTGATGATGTATACCGAACTTCTGAATTGAAGGTGATGGACAATACAGGTAAAATAATACAAGCTATACCCTTATTTTCAGGCCAAAACTTTGTAGAGATAGATACATTGGAGTGGGCGAGTGGTATATACTACATAAGCCTAGCCAACGGACTTACACAAAAACTAATTGTTGAGTAGTGTTTGCTCGATGGGTATAAAACCTCTCGTTTTGAAATTACGACGCAAAGCGGGACTTAAAGTCCCGCTTTGCGTCGTAATTTATATCGAATAGGATTTCAGATCCTATAACAAAAAAAAACGCCGTGCTAGTAAGCACGGCGTTTTTTGTTATAGGAAAGTGTAGGTATATTATTTTTTACCTGCTTCTTTCATTAAATCATCAGCCATTTTTTCGTAATCGGCATTTTTAGCTTCTTGAGCCAATTTTTTGGTCATCTCAGCACTAGCAATAGCTTCTTTGTTCTTTTTTAGCTTAAGTTCTATACGAGCCACCAACAGTTTTACCCAAAAAGCTTTAGGGTTTTGAGTATAGGCTATATTAGCCCACTCAAGTGCTTTTTTAAGGTCTTTATCATTGTCGTAGTAGTAACGAGCGGCAGCAAAGTAGGGGCGGTTATCTTCAATAACTGTCTTTTTAATGTTAGCCATAATGGTTTCATCAATATCAGCAGTTACTTTTATAGCCACACGTGTGTTTTCCCAAACTAACTCTAAAGTAGCTGAGTTATCGCGCAAATCAGCCATGTTAATAGTAAAGCTCTCTACTTTTTCAGTTACAGCAGTAGCTTTTACGCTAAAACGCAATACCTCGTTAGCTTTGTCATAGCTGGCAACATTGCCACCAAGGGTAAGATCTTTGTAAAGCATTACTTCCCAATTGTCTTTATTAGGAACAGTGTAGATAGCATACGTACCCGGTTCTACTTTGTTACCTTCCAACTGAATAATATCAGTAATGGTAATTTTTGTTGAACCATTGGCACCTGTGCGCCATATTTCACCAAAAGGAACAAGGTCGCCAAAAACAGTACGGCCTTTTGCACCGGGACGTGAGTAGTTAATTGTTACCTGTCCCAAAGCAAAATCTTGTGTAAGAGTTTGTGTAGGGCTGGGGGCAGGAGTTTTAAGTTGTTGTGCTTGGGCTGTAAACAAAGCCATAGTAGCTACTACAACAAGTGAAAGTAGTTTTTTATAATTCATATTGGGTTGAGTTTTTAAATGAAGGCGCAAATTGGTAGAGTTTCGCCTCAAAAGCAAGTTTTGATGTTTAAACTTTTATTGTTAAGTAAAATTATTGAGCCTGTTTTATCATTGCCATCAATGTATCAAGGGGTTCGTCAACAACCACCTGAAAAGCACCCTGAGCAGATGCACTACCGCTAAGATATATAGTAGTAGCCGTTGTATCAGTGGGGAAGGGTTCGGCAAAAACAATGTTGTTGATATTTATTAGCCCTTTTTTTCCAGTGGTTTTATCTACCGTTACGTGTATAAAATCTTTCATGCGGCAAAGTTAGTTATTGATGATTTGTAGTCGGTTGGGTTTTATTAAAAATTTATGCAAAATGATAATTGTTAAATGACTGTTGACATAGGGCTGTCATAAACCACCCCGAAGTTTGCATTATAAAACTAAAAACCATGAACATAATTGAAATTTTGCAAGCCGAACTTGAACAAGAAGCCAACACTACGCGCAAGTTTTTATCTATTGTGCCCGAAGATAAATACGATTGGAAACCGCATGAAAAAAGTATGTCGCTAAGGCAATTGGCTGCTCATGTGGCCGAACTTCCGGGTTGGGTAAGTTTAACGTTGAATACTGATGAGCTTGATTTTGCCAAAAACGAATACAAGCCTGTGGTAATAAACAACGCTAAAGAGTTGTTGGATTATTACGAAAGCGTTTATGCAGATGCAAAAGCCCGCCTTGCAACAGCAACTGTAGAAGAATTGGAACAAACGTGGACGCTACGCAGCGGAGACCAAATATTTAGTACAGGCAACAGGTATGATTTTATACGAGTTACGTATTGCCAAACTGTACACCATCGTGCACAGCTAGGTGTTTTCTTACGCCTGCTAAATGTGCCAATACCGGGTAGCTATGGCCCCAGTGCTGATGACACGAGTATGTAAAAATTTTTAAAACTATGAAAACAAGCAGCACTGAGAAGAATACTCTTAGTGCTGTTTTTGTTTGAAATAAGCTTATCTCTGTTCTGACACAAGGCTTTTGCGCATACAGATACTGTTGTTAAGGTTTACATATACACCGTATTTCTCAGTAACTACGTACCCTATTTTTTCATACAAAGCCACCGCTTCGGGTTGGTTGTCGCCCGTTTCTAGTATACTGGCAGTATACCCCAGTTCGGTAGCCCATTGTTCAAGGTTTTGCATTATTAATGCACCAACACCTTGTTTACGGTTTTCAGGGCGAACAAACATTCGTTTTATCTCTATAGCTTTATCATCGTAAGGCTTAAAGCACCCGCAGCCAATGGGCGTTTCTCCATCGTATACCACAATAACAGTATCAATTCCATCCACCTTATTGTGGGGAGTGTACTGTTTTTGTATTTCTCCGTATTGCTCTGCTAGGTAATTGTTTAAGTCGATAATTAAAGTGCCAAAATCAGTATTTTGGCTGGTGGTGCGTTTTACAGAGTACATCGTGTTTCAAAATTTTATGACCGAAAATTAGCCATAAGAAGCCATTTATCAATAGTAATATGACCAAGGTATAGAAGATAATTATACTTTACTGGTTGGTGTGATTGAAGGGGATTAAAATAGTAAAATACTCGCTTGCAATAAACTGTGATATACTCTATCATAAGCAGGCAACAAACAAAAATTTTAAGGCATCATTATTCTATGATGAAAAAGATAATCTTGACTTTCATTTTTTTAACCACCTTACAAAACCTTCTAAGTCAACAACACTATTCTTATTTTATACCTGAGTTTCAAAAAGTATATGAGAAGCTCATTGCAAGGACACCCGACGGTTCAATTGTTGTCCCAGGTGTAAACAATAAGGGGTCAATAATGTTGATGGCAATTAACAGAAACGGAGAAACTATTTGGGCTAAAAAGTTGCCATATGGCTTCGAGCTATTAGATTTTTGCTTAGACGAAAACTCAAACTATCTTCTTTTGGTTAAAGAAAAAAGTAAGTCGCCTGATAATGAGTTAATACTTTTAGGTCTCAATAAGCAAAGCCTAGCTATATCTATCAATAAAAAAATAATTTATGACAATACCTTTTCCTTTGACCTTGCTACAATTATAATTCCTAAAGGGGGTGAGGCAAAAATAATTGCAGCAGATACTAGTTCTCGAAATTTGGCATTTTTTCAATACAATAATATTGATTCTTTAATCCAGACAACTGAATTTAAAGTCCCTTACCCAGATGTCAGTATATCTACGCTTGATTTATTTTACTCAGTTCAAAATCAAATAACTATAACTGAAAATAGGGCGAGATTTATTATTTATTTTAATATAAATATCTCAAAAGTGAACTTTTATAGAACGGACTATGGCTTTTTAGGAATAAATACCCGACGCTTAAACTTTAATGGAATAACAGGCTATACTGATCAAAGACAAAATGTATATAATCGATGGCTTCCGGTGAGGAGAACTAATGGTTCAGTATATAAGAGTATAGGAATACCTTCTCTCGAATGTACTGATGGAGTAGCCATTTCAGCTGCTATGACTAAAGACTCAATAATCAGTTACGTTTACACAGTAGATAGTGATACAAATAAGAATAAAAAGTTTATCCGCTTGCATACTTTTTCATACGATATGCAGTTGCTAAATACTTTAACTTTATCTGTAAACAATAATTTAAAACTACGAACTGTATTTCACCAGCCCTATGAGTCAGGAATAATACTTTATGTAGTTTACAATGAAGATGGAAATGATTTGGTTTATGAATATAAATTTGAGTCTTCAAGCCTAAAATCACAGCGTGAAAACTGCTTTAGTATGTCAGAAAACGATAGTTTGAAAACATATGATATGATAACTCCTTGGGTACACTCGAATGCTGAAGCAACTTTAACTCATAAATTTAGTAGCACTAAAACCATGATGTTCCCTAAGCTTGAAACTCAAAAAATAAGTAGGGTGCCTGATTGCTCAATACCTATAAACGCGCCAAAAGAACAGTTTAAAAGTTATCCAAATCCCTTTTATAAAGAGATTGAATTCGAATACAACTTAAATGAAAGTAGTGATGTATCATTTGTATTTTATAATATTCAGGGAAGTGTAGTTTATCAAACTAAAACCTCCCTTCAGCAAATAGGAATGTATAAAACATCATTCGATTTGAGTGAATTGCGTTGTGGAATATACTACGTGATAATGACCGGTAACAATGTTAGAAAAAAAACCATAATCGTAAAGCAATAAAGTCGCTTTCCATGAATTAACCTCTGTTATGTTTCAGTGGTTAATTCATGAACTTAATAAGAATGTCTTGTGCAGCTTTGGCTATTACTGTTCCGGGGCCAAATACTGCGGCTACGCCTGCTTGGTATAAAAAATCATAATCTTGTTGTGGAATAACACCACCTGCAATTACCATTATATCATCACGGCCGTGTTTTTTTAGTTCTTCTATTACTTGAGGGACAAGTGTTTTATGTCCTGCTGCTAAGGAAGATACACCCAAAATATGTACATCGTTTTCAATAGCTTGCTTGGCTGCCTCCACAGGGGTTTGGAATAGGGGGCCAATATCAACATCAAAGCCAATATCGGCAAAACTGGTAGCAATAACTTTTGCGCCTCTATCGTGCCCGTCTTGCCCCATTTTAGCTACCATAATACGGGGACGGCGACCTTCTTGCTTGGCAAATTCATCGGCCAATCGCTTAGCTTCTTTAAAGTCTTCGTTCATACTAATCTCTGATGAATATACGCCCGAAATTGACTTAATGGTGGCTTGGTAGCGGCCGTACACTTTTTCTAAGGCTGCTGATATCTCTCCCAGTGTGGCACGTTTACGGGCTGCATCAACTGCTAAAGCTAAAAGGTTTCCGTTGCCTGTTTTGGCTGCATTGGATAGTGCTTCAAGGGCATTTTGTACTTCTTCGGTATTACGTTCAGCTTTTAATTTTGCCAAACGCTCTAGCTGACTATTGCGAACTTTTGCGTTGTCAACTTCCAGTATATCAATAATTTGCTCGTCTTCTGCAATGTATTGGTTTACCCCTACAATAACATCTTTACCGCTATCAATACGGGCTTGTTTTCGTGCTGCGGCTTCTTCAATACGCATTTTGGGTACACCGGTTTCTATAGCTTTTGCCATGCCGCCCAGTTGTTCCACTTCGTCCATCAATACCGATGCTTTTTGTATTAATTGATCGGTAAGGTATTCTACATAGTAGCTACCGCCCCAAGGGTCAACAACATTGTTAATACCTGTTTCTTGCTGTAAGTATATTTGGGTATTGCGGGCAATACGAGCCGAAAAATCGGTAGGCAAGGCAATAGCCTCATCTAAAGCATTGGTATGCAACGATTGTGTGCCTCCTAGTGCAGCCGCCATTGCTTCGGCAGTGGTGCGCGCTACGTTGTTAAAAGGGTCTTGCTCGGTTAAACTCCATCCGCTGGTTTGGCAGTGGGTACGCAAAGCCATTGATTTTTTGTTTTGCGGATTAAATTGCTTTACTATATCTGACCATAATACGCGACCCGCACGCAGTTTGGCAATCTCCATAAAGTGATTCATGCCTATGCCCCAAAAAAATGAAAGACGAGGGGCAAAATCATCAATACCCAAACCTGCTTTTATACCTGTACGTATGTATTCTAAACCATCAGCAAGGGTATAGGCTAGCTCTATATCGGCAGTTGCACCTGCTTCGTGCATGTGGTAGCCGCTTATTGATATAGAGTTGAATTTGGGCATATTTTGTGAAGTGAAGGCGAAAATATCGCCTATAATACGCATTGAAGCATCAGGAGGGTATATGTAGGTGTTACGCACCATAAACTCTTTCAGGATGTCATTCTGAATAGTACCCGATAATTTTTCAATGCTAACGCCTTGTTCTTCGGCAGCAACTATATAAAAGGCCATAATGGGCAATACTGCGCCATTCATGGTCATAGATACCGACATTTCATCAAGGGGAATTTGATCAAACAGTATTTTCATATCCAAAATACTGTCTATGGCCACACCTGCTTTACCTACATCGCCTACCACACGCTCGTGGTCGCTATCATAACCTCTATGTGTGGCTAAATCAAAAGCGACTGAAAGTCCTTTTTGACCTGCGGCAAGGTTGCGACGGTAAAAGGCGTTTGATTCTTCGGCGGTACTGAACCCTGCATATTGGCGTATCGTCCAAGGGCGTTGCAAATACATACTGCCATAAGGGCCACGCAAATAGGGGGGTATACCCGATTGGTAGTGAAGCGTAGGCAGTCCCTTAACATCCTGATGGGTAAAAGTAGGCTTTACCGCTATTCCTTCGGGTGTTTGCCAAGCGCTGCTTTCAGCTTTTCGCTGTTCAGGTTGGTTAGGGGTATTGTGAACTTTTACGTTGCTAAAATCTTTTCTCATTTTTCTTTGCTTTTGGCTGCTAGCCGTTGGCATTTGTAACCGCTGCGCTCCTTCGACTTCGCTCAGGATGACAGCCGCTTTGCTATTCGTCATTGCGAGGTCTTCCGAAGCAATCTGTTTGCATCGTTTCTAAAAAGATTGCTTCGTCAACCGAAGACGGTTTCCTCACAATGACGCGAAGTGTTATACCTCATTATTCATTCGCGCTTGCTCAGCTTTGGCTGCAAAACGGTGTAGCGGAAATAGTTTATTATCTGCCAGTTGCGTAGGCTCTATTTCGCTTTTCATTTTCTCGTTAGCGTTAGGGTATTTGTTAACACCCAGTATCACTTGTTTGCCTTCATCAACCAATTGTTGGGTGGCTTGGGCTTGTTTAGCTATAGTTTCTTGCAAAAAGCCGCTTTGTACTCCAGCTATCCATCCGCCTTTGGCTTCTATCTCTTTAAATAACTCCCAGCTTTTAGTGGCTATTTCATTACTTAAACTTTCAATATAGTAACTGCCGTGTGCTGCATCGGTTACTTTATCAAGGTATGCTTCTTTTTTAAGTACCAATTGTATGTTGCGGGCAATACGTGCCGAAAAATCATTAGGTCGCTTAAATAGCACATCATACGGATACACATACAAAGCATCGCAACCGCCAATAACCGCTGCCATAGCCTCGGTACTAGTGCGTAGTATGTTGTTGTTGTAATCGTATATGGTGGTATTGTTCAGGGCAGTTTCGCATTGTAATGATACGGTTTCATTTGCCCCATATTGCTGTGCTAAAAGTGCATATAGTTTTCGCACGGCACGTAGTTTGGCAATTTCAAAAAAGTAATCGCTGCCAACAGCAAGGTTTAGGGTAAGTTGTTGTACTCCTATGTTCAAATACTCGTTGGCGTGCGCCAATGTAAGCGCTATTTCGGTGCAAGTATTCGCCCCTGCATTGTGGTAGGGTGCAGCATCAACCAAATAAGTTGTATTTGACTTATTAATGGTATTTGATATAGAGTTCCATTCTCCATTTTCAGCCAAAACCATAAGGGTATCAACATAGATTTTTGGTGATGAAGGAATAAATCCTTTTGCCCATAAAGTAGTTGTTTGTGAGGGTGTTAGTTGATTAATGACCGATTCGTCATTAATTGTAAATACAACCTCTTCAGTGCCTTTGTCTATTACATTTTGAGCTATTTGTTCTGCATCTTTGGCAATACTAATAGCTATACGTTCTTGTATAGTCCACCCTTGTTTTGCGGTGCTAATAGGTGTTAAATCTTTACCCTCAATATCGTCAAGGGTATAATAGGGTTGCACAGGTACACCCTCGGCAGTGGTTTTATACAGTGCAGCAAAAGCCTCTTCGCCCTTTACCTCTTTAATTACCTGTTTTTTCCAAGCATCAAAGTCGGCAGGTTCAAAAGCATTGTATATGCTTTGGCTTTGTGGCATAATTAAAAATCATAAT
>MDTD01033505.1_pt1 | contig 11738 bp, 10 predicted proteins | sample 811221 | NCBI WGS metagenome assembly MDTD01 (sample SAMN05326646, study PRJNA326480) | marine metagenome | isolation source: seawater | place: Pacific Ocean: South West | collected 2011
ACAATGAAAATTTATTAGTGAGAATAAAATTAAAACTTAAACCTGATGGCACTGTGATTAAATCAGAAATATTAGATCATGCTAGAATGAATAAACCTGGGCAAGGTTTCTATAAAGTATTGGCTGAAAGCGCATTAAGGGCTATACAACTTTGCCAACCTTTAAGAGTACCAACCACTGGATATGAAAAATGGAAAGACTTACAATTAAACTTTGATGCAAGAGAAATGTTAGAGGGATAATGAAAAATATAAAAGTAATTATATTCTTAATTTTATTAATATATCCATTAAAACTACATGCATTAATTGAAGTAGATATTACAAGAGGAAATTTAAATCCTTTACCAATTGCGGTATCAGCACTTTATTCAGATAAAACAACAAGTGAGGCTTTAAAAAAAGAGATTAAAATTGATAAAATTGGTGAGGAAATATCATCAGTCATAGAAAATAATTTAAAAGCAACAGGGTTATTTAATCCATTAGAAAAAAAAGCTTTTTTACAAAAACCTGACGTCGCACACTTAAAACCAAGATTTGAAGATTGGTCTTTAATTAAGGCTCAAGCTTTAATTACAGGAAAAGTAGAATTCAAAGATGACAAAGTTAGAGTAGAGTTTAGATTATGGGATGTATTAGCTGCAAGGGAAATGTTGGCTTTAGCATTTACAACAGTTCCAAATAACTGGAGGAGAATTGGACATATAATCTCAGACAAAATTTATGAAAGACTAACTGGTGAAAAGGGATATTTTGACACTAGGATTATTTATGTTTCAGAAAAAGGACCTAAAACACAAAGAATTAAAAAACTTGCTATCATGGACCAAGATGGCTTTAACACAAAATACTTAACCTTAGGTAATGAGTTAGTTTTAACACCTAGGTTTAATCCTACAAATCAAATGGTAACTTATTTATCATATTTTAAAAATCTACCTAGAGTTTACTTGCTTGATATTGAAACAGGAATTCAGGAAGTTGTTGGAGATTTCCCTGGAATGACTTTCGCTCCAAGATTTTCACCTGATGGAAAAAAAATAATTATGAGTTTTGCAAAAGATGGTAATTCAGATATTTATACTATGGATTTAGAAAATAGAATTGTAGAAAGAATTACAAATCATCCATCAATAGACACTTCCCCTTCATATTCACCTGATGGAAAATATATAACATTTAATTCTGATAGAAGTGGTTACCAACAAATTTATATAATGAAAAGTGATGGCTCCAAGGTAAAAAGAATTTCGTTTGGCAATGGCCTTTATGGAACACCAGTCTGGTCCCCACGTGGCGATTTAATTGCATTCACTAAACTTCATAAGGGAAAATTTTATATAGGTGTTATGCGAACAGATGGAACAGGTGAAAGATTGTTAACAGAAAATTATTATCAAGAGGCACCTTCATGGTCTCCTAATGGTAGGGTGTTAATTTTTTATAGAGAAACAAAATCAAATAGTGATGGAGAAGGTTTTTCAGCAAAACTTTGGTCTATTGATTTAACAGGGTATAATGAAAGACAAGTTATGACAGAAACTGACGCTTCAGACCCATCTTGGTCCTCATTACTTAGCAATTAGCATAAATTTGGTAAGATTTTCGTGTATTTTCAGTTGATTTCTTATCTTGAAAGATTTAATTAGTTGTGAAACTAATGGTTTTATAAAACGAATTTAAGGAGCAGTATGATATTTAATAAGTCAACTTACAATTTAATTTTAGCTTCGATTTTTGCACTTTTGTTATCTGCATGTGCACAACAAGCAGCAAAAATTGATGCACAAATTCAAGGCGATGTTTATACAGGAACAGACACAGTTGAGTATTTAGCTGATGGGGTTCCAGACAGAGTGTTCTTTGCAACTAACGAGTCAGTTTTAACTACTGCTTCAAGAGAAACATTAAGAAAGCAAGCAGCATGGTTAAGAAAAAATTCTGACATTAATGTAGTGTTGGAAGGGCATGCTGATGAAAGAGGAACTAGAGAATACAATTTAGCTTTAGGAGAGAGAAGAGCTAATGCAGCTAAAGATTATTTAATGACATATGGAATTTCTGAAAATAGAATTTCTGTAATAAGTTATGGTAAAGAGAGACCAGTAGATTCAGGATCTAATCCTTTATCTTGGTCAAAAAACAGAAGATCAGTAACTGTAAAGGCTAACTAAATAAATTATAAATATTTAAGACCCATTACTTTAATAAAAAGTGATGGGTCTTTTTTTTGCCATCATTGTATCTAAAAACTATTATTTAATATGATTAATAAAAATGTATTTAAATTTTTTAGTATCGCTTTTACATTAATAATATTCTCTAGCAGCGTATCATCTGATAATCATAATGTCCTTCAAATTTTAGAGGCTTTACAACAAGATATTAAAACTTTGGAAAGAGCAGTCTATTCAGATTCATTTCAAAAAAAAAATACAAATAGTGATTCGGAGACTTCCGTAGAAAATAATTCTGAAGAAGCTCTAACTAGGCACCTTTTAAAACTTTCAGAAATTGAAAATCAATTTAGAGATCTTACAAATAAATTTGAGGAAATTAACTTTAAGCTTGATAAGCTTTCAAATAGGTTAACTAAATTACAATCAGATAATCAACTACGTTTTGAGCAAGTAGAAAAAACCATTGGAAATGTTGTAAGCACAGGTGCAGCAAGCCTGACAGAAAATGTTTCTGAGGAGAATAAAATATTACCAGGAACATCTGAGCCTCAAGATTTGGGAAGTGTTTCTTACAAAGATATGACTACATCAGCAATTACACAAGAAACTCAATCCATAGATTCTACCTCAACAGTTCTTTTGGAGAATGTAGAAAGTACTGAAAAGTTATTGCCAGATGAGTCTGCAGAAAAACAATATGAATTTGCCACAAGTTTTTTAAAAGTTGGTGACTACAATACTGCTGAAAGAGCATTAAAAGAATTTGTTCAAACCAATCCTAATCATAATCTTGCAGGTAATGCACAATATTGGTTTGCAGAAACTTTTAGAATAAGACAGTTATATGTGGATGCAGCTTCAGCTTATTTAGAGGGTTATCAAAAATATCCAAAAAGTGATAAAGCGCCTGATAATTTATTAAAATTAGGTGTATCATTAGTACAAATTGGAGAAAAGGAACAGGGCTGCATGATGATTACGAGTTTAGAAAAAGAATATCCAGAGGCATCCCAATCCATTCTTCAAAAAGCAAAATATGAAGAAAAAAAGTTTGAGTGCAAAAAAGATAATACCTGACAACTTTAATTTACAAAAGATTCTTAAAGATAAAAAGGTTTTTGAAATTTATAAAAAATTTGCAGATAATTTTAAAAATATTAATAATTTAAATAAAATTGCTATATCTGTTTCTGGTGGTCCAGATAGTATGGCATTATGTTTTTTGATAATTTGCTATAAATCAAAAAAAAATAGCAAACTTAATCCTTTTTTTTATCTTGTGGATCATGGCTTAAGAAGCGAGTCTGCTTTGGAAGCTTTAATAGTTAAAAAACATTTAAAATCAAAAAAAATAAATTTAAAAATTTTGAGGTGGAAAGGAAAAAAACCAAATTCTAATCTTCAAGGTTTAGCAAGACAAAAGAGATATGAACTGTTATTTAAAGAATGTAAAAAAACTAATGTCAAAACACTTTTAACAGCACATCATCAGGACGACTTGTATGAGACGTTTTTTAGTAGATTGTTAAGAGGTTCAGGTACAGAAGGACTTTCATCATTTGTAGAACATAAAAAAATTTTTTCCTATGGTAATGATAAAATTACGGTAATTAGGCCTTTATTAAACTTTGTTAAGAAAGACTTAATTTATATTGCACAAAAAGTATTTAATTTTTATATTATTGATCCATCTAATGATAAAGAAAAATTTCAGAGAGTTCGAATAAGAAAATTAATATCGAATTTAAAAATTCATGGATTAGATTTTAGTAAATTAAAACTTACATTAAATAATCTTTCTTCTACCAACAGAACAATTAATGAAATAGTCAAAAATAATATTGCTGAGAATGTTAATTTTGATAAAAAAAGATATCTAATTCGACCAAAATTTTTCTTAAATCCTAATGAGATAATTTTAAGATCTTTATCAATCATAATTAAAAAAATAAGTAATAAAAATTACCCTCCCAGGGGAAGAAAGATGACTAGCTTAATTGGAGAATTAAAAAAAAACAAACATTTCAAAGCGACATTAGGTGGCACAATTATTGAAAAAATACGTAATTCAGTATTGGTTATTCAAGAAAAAACCAAAAAAAGATGAATTTGCCACAATTTGACACTTGTTTAATTTATAAAAATTCTTAATTACGATATATATATAAATATGAATTTAAAAAATCTAGCGATGTGGGCAATCATAGTCTTATTAACTTTAGGACTATATAATATGTTCAAAAACCCCCAAGGGTCATTTAATAAAAAAAATAATATTATATTCTCCGAATTTTTATCAGAGGTAGAAAATGGTAGAGTTGTTCAAGTAGAGATACAGGGAAATAACGTAAACGGAGTGTTTTCTAATGGAGAAAAGTTTTCTACATATGTTCCAAACGATCCAAATTTAATAGAAAAATTATCAGAAAGAGGAGTGAGTATATCTGCCTCTCCCTTAGAAGAAAAAATGCCTTCGCTTCTAGGAATTCTTTTATCCTGGTTTCCTATGCTTCTTCTAATTGCAGTTTGGATTTTTTTCATGAGACAAATGCAAGGTGGAAAAGGTGGAGCAATGGGCTTTGGAAGATCCAAAGCAAAGCTTATGAATGAGCTCAAAGGTAAAGTTACATTCAAAGATGTTGCAGGAGTGGAGGAAGCAAAAGAAGAGGTTGAAGAGGTTGTAGAATTTTTAAAAGATCCGAGAAAATTTAGTAGACTTGGAGGAAAAATCCCAAGAGGATGTTTATTAGTTGGTCCTCCAGGTACAGGTAAAACCTTACTAGCAAGAGCGATTGCTGGAGAAGCTGGAGTACCTTTTTTTACGATTTCAGGTTCAGATTTCGTAGAAATGTTTGTAGGTGTTGGTGCATCTAGAGTTAGAGATATGTTTGAACAAGGAAAGAAACATTCTCCATGTATAATTTTTATAGATGAGATAGATGCCGTAGGTAGAAGTAGAGGCGCAGGTCTAGGAGGAGGTAACGACGAGAGAGAACAAACGTTAAACCAACTTTTAGTTGAAATGGATGGCTTTGATACCAATGAAGGAGTTATAATTATTGCAGCAACAAATAGACCAGATGTGCTTGATCCAGCTCTTTTAAGACCTGGAAGATTTGATAGACAAGTAGTAGTTTCAAATCCAGATATAATCGGAAGAGAAAAAATATTAAAAGTGCATGCCAAAAAAATAAACATGTCACCAGATGTAAATTTAAGAACAGTCGCTAGAGGCACACCTGGATTTTCAGGTGCAGATCTTGCGAATCTTGTCAATGAGGCAGCCTTATTGGCAGCAAGAAAAAATAAAAGAATTGTGACTTATCAAGAATTTGAAGATGCTAAAGATAAAGTGATGATGGGTGCTGAAAGAAGATCAATGGTAATGACTGAAGATGAAAAGAAACTTACAGCTTATCACGAGGGTGGTCATGCATTAGTCTCATTTAATATGCTTCCTCATTACGATCCAATTCACAAAGCAACAATTATTCCTAGAGGTAGAGCTTTAGGTATGGTTATGAATTTGCCAGAAAGGGATAAACATGGATACTCTATTAAATATCTTAAAGCAAGATTAGCAGTATGCTTTGGAGGTAGAGTGGCTGAAGAGTTAATATTTGGAAAAGATAATATAACAACAGGTGCAGGTGGTGGAAATGGCTCAGATATTAATCAAGCTACTCAATTAGCAAGAGCAATGGTAACCAAATATGGAATGAGTGAAGAGATGGGTCCAGTTGAATATGGAGAAAATCAAGAGGAAGTATTTTTAGGCAGATCAGTAACTCAAACACAAAGCGTTTCAGAGGCAGTTGCTCAAAAAATTGACAAAGAAATTAGAAAGCTAGTTGATGAAGGATACAATCATGCAAAAAAAATATTATCAGAAAAAATTGAAGATCTTCATAAAATAGCAAAAGCTTTACTAACTTACGAAACTTTAACTGGTGATGAAATAGAGGATATTATCAATAAAAATAAATATCCTGAGAGCAAACAAGATCTGGCAAAAGATGATGATAATAAAGACTCAGCTCTTGGGTCTATAGGACTGAAACCAAAAATAGTTCATTAATAAGATGATAAAATATTACACAAGAGCGTGTAATTTTTATTATGGAGATATTTCAAGAAAAAAAATTAAAATAAAAGCTGCACTCCCATTAAATGGAAACAAATCTATATCTTTTGACACAATAGAATTAATTAGTCGAAAAAAAAAAAGACTAATTAAAATTCAAAATATAAATAAACTTTCTCCAAAATTAAAAAATAAAATAAACAAAGATTTAAAAGCGATCAGTAAATTAAAAACGATCAAAAACTTAAAATTTAAATCAGTACCTTTGATAATGGGCATATTAAATGTCACACCCGACAGTTTTTCTGATGGAGGTAAATATTTAAAATCAAAGCAAGCATATAAACAAATTAAAAAACTTAAAAAAGATGGGGCTGATATAATTGATATTGGTGGAGAGTCAACTAGACCAAACTCAAATACAATAGAAGATATGGTTGAATGGAATAGAGTGAAATCAAAAATAAAATATGCAAAAAAAAATGAATTTTACGTTTCATTGGATACCAGAAAAAGTTTAGTTTTAGAAAAATCGTTATCTTTTAAAATCGATCTTTTAAATGATGTGTCAGGATTGAATCATGACAAAAAAATAATTAAAATATTGAAACAATCTAAAATTCCATTCATTCTACATCATATGCAAGGAACACCTAAAACGATGCAAATAAAACCAAAATATAAAAATGTTATTTTGGATATATATGATTTTTTCGAAGATAAGTTGAAATTTATTAAAGCAAATCAGATTAATCATAAAGACATAATTTTAGACCCAGGTATTGGTTTTGGTAAAAATTTGAAACATAATATTACTATATTAAATCAAATATCTATTTTTCACTCACTTGGATTTCCAGTAATGTTAGGCGTATCAAAAAAAAGATTTATAAAAGAAATAGCAGGCAACAACGACAGTAAAGATAGAACCGGAGGAACAATTTCATCTAGCATTTATGGCCTTCTACAAGGTGTGCAAATTTTAAGAGTGCATGATGTAAATGAGACCAAGCAAGCAATTAAAGTATTTAATAAAATTATTTTTAAAAAATGAGCAAAAGATATTTTGGAACAGATGGTATTAGAGGAACTGTAAACCAAAGTAAAATTAATGGCGATATGTTTTTTAAATTTGGTCTTGCAGTTGGCACATATTTTAGAAATTTAAAGAAAAAAAAACAAACAGCTATAATTGCAAAGGATACAAGATTATCTGGCTACACTTTAGAGCCGGCTCTAGTATCAGGATTAGCTTCAGCAGGAATGCATGTTTACACACTTGGTCCGTTACCAACAAATGCTCTTGCCATGTTGACAAAAAAAATGAGCGCCAATTTGGGCATTATGATTACTGCGTCACACAATCCTTTTTACGATAATGGGCTTAAACTATTTGGCCCTGATGGATTAAAGCTTTCAGATAAAATGGAAAAAAAAATAGAAAAATTAATTGATACAAAGATTACAAAACACTTAACAGCTCCTAGTATATTAGGACGAGTAAAACGATTAGAGGATGCAAATGAAGATTACATAAGTATACTAAAAAAAAATTTCCCTAAAAAATTTTCGTTAAAGGGTATTAAAATAGCTATAGATTGTGCCAATGGAGCTGGTTATAAGTCTGGACCAAAAATATTTAAATCACTAGGTGCTAAGGTTTATTGTATTGGAACTTCTCCAAATGGTCTAAATATCAATACTAACTGTGGATCAACATTTCCAAATAGAATTAAATCTTTTTCTATAAAAAAGAAAGTCCACCTCGGAATTTCCTTAGATGGAGATGCAGATAGAATTATAATCTGCGATGAGAAAGGAAAAATAATTGATGGAGATCAAATTATTGCAATGATTGCATTAAGGTGGAAAAAGAAAAAAATTTTAAAAGGTGGGGTAGTGGGTACACTAATGTCAAATTATGGACTAGAAAAATTATTTAAAGATGAAAAAATTAAATTTTTCCGAGCAAAAGTTGGAGACAGATATGTTAAAGAACTTATGAAAAAAAATAATTGTAACTTGGGTGGTGAGCAATCGGGACATATTATTCTTGGAAATTTTGCAACAACAGGTGATGGCATCCTTGTTGCATTGGAAGTTCTTTATTCTATGAGAAAGGGAAAAAAAGCTAGTGAATTATTTAATAATTTTAAAAAAATACCACAAAAGCTTATTAATATTCATGTTAAAGACAAATCCATAATAAAATCCAAAATTTGCAAAAAATCCATAATAAATGCCAAGCAACTTCTAAAAAACAAAGGAAGAATTTTAGTCAGGCCCTCAGGCACTGAGCCTAAAATTAGGATAATGTGTGAGTCAAGTGATAAAAAATTAATGATGAATTGTATCAATATAATAAAACGATCTATAAATTAAATTGAAAATAAAATCTAAAGTACTGATAATTGCTGGTTCAGATAGTTCTGGAGGTGCAGGCATACAAGCAGATATCAAGACAGTAACGTCATTAGGGTCCTATGCTATGACCGCAGTAACAGCAGTGACCTCTCAAAATACTAAAGGAGTAATATCAATTTTTCCAATACCTTCTTTAGAAATTTCCAAACAAATTGAGTTTACTTCAAAAGACATTAGACCTGATGCAATAAAAATTGGAATGTTAAGTAATACAAGTGTTATAAATACAGTCTTAAAATCTTTAAATAAAATAAGAGTAAGTAAAATTATATTAGACCCAGTAATGGTTGCCAAAGGAGGCACTAAATTAATTGATAAAAAATCTATTAATATTTTGAAAAAGAAATTGATAAAAAAAGTTACTTTAATTACCCCTAATATTCCTGAAGCAGAGATTTTAGCAAATAAAAAAATTAAATCAAAAGAAGACATGATTGATGCAGGAAAAAAATTACTTAAAATTGGTGCAAAAAATGTCTTAATTAAAGGTGGCCATCTTAATTCAAAAATAACATATGATATACTTCTTGAAAAAAACAAAATTTTTATTTTTAAAAATAAGAAAATAAAATCAAATCATACTCACGGTACAGGTTGTACGTTATCCTCTGCGATTGCAACATATTGTGCATGTGGAAAATCGTTAAAGAAATCTTGTGAAAACGCAATTAAATATGTAAATCATGCAATAAGAAATGCACCAAAATATGGGAAAGGATATGGACCGATCAATCACCTTAATTCAATTAGTATAAAGAATATATTTAAATGAGAAATGTTGTTGTAGTTGGATCTCAATGGGGAGACGAAGGCAAGGGAAAAATAGTAGATTGGCTTTCTAGTGAAGCTGATGTAGTAATAAGATTCCAAGGTGGTCATAATGCTGGACACACTTTAGTTATAGATGGCAAAACATATAAACTAAGATTGCTACCCTCAGGAATAGTTAGAAAAAATAAAATATCGATAATTGGAAATGGTGTGGTAGTTGATCCATGGGCTTTAGTTGATGAAATTGAAGAAATAAAACAACAAGGTGTGGATATTAATGAAAAAAATCTATTTTTATCTGAAGCATCAACTTTAATTTTGCCAATTCACAGCGAACTAGACGCCTTTAGAGAAGATAGTAATAAAAACGCGAAAATAGGAACAACCAGAAGAGGGATAGGGCCTGCATATGAGGATAAAGTTGGCAGAAGATCAATTAGAGTAATTGATTTATTGTCTGAAAAAAATTTAGATAGCAAATTAACAACTCTTCTAGAACATCATAACTTTTTAAGAAAAGGAATGGGGCAAGAGGAATATAGTAAACAAAAACTCAAAGACGATCTTTTAAAAATTGCTCCAAAAATATTAAAATATAGTAAACCAATATGGAGGAAAATTGAGGAATTAAAAAATTTAAACAAAAAAATATTATTTGAGGGAGCGCAAGGAATTTTGCTTGACGTAGACCATGGAACTTATCCATTTGTTACATCCTCTAATACTGTTGCATCTTCTGCAGCAACTGGATCAGGATGTGGAATAGGTACTATAAATTATATTTTAGGAATAACAAAAGCATATACAACGAGAGTAGGAGAAGGACCTTTTCCAACTGAACTTAAAGATGAAATAGGAGATAAAATTGGGGATAGAGGCAAAGAATTTGGAACAGTAACTAGTAGAAAAAGAAGATGTGGTTGGTTTGATGGTGTATTGGTAAAACAAACTATTAAAACTTCTGGGATTAATGGAATAGCTTTAACCAAACTCGATGTCTTAGATGAGTTAGATGAAATAAAAATTTGTATAGCCTATAATTTAAATGGTCAAAGAATTGATTATTTGCCAACATCCTCCGAACAGCAGTTTAACGTCAAACCCATTTATAAAACTTTTGAAGGATGGAAGTCTTCTACCTGTGGAATTAAAAATTTTTCTGAGCTACCAAATAAAGCTCAAAACTACGTAAAATTTATTGAACAGTTTGTTGAAGCAAAAGTATCAACTATATCTACAAGCCCTGAGAGAAAAGATACAATATTAATAAAAGATCCGTTTAAAGATTAATTGGCTGGCAATAAATTTTTTGATTTTGCTGAATTAAGCATGTGCTTTTGTAATTTTTCGAAAGCTTTGTTTTCAATTTGTCTTATTCTTTCTCTGCTTATCTTAAATTTTTTACTTAACTCTTCCAAAGTACTTGGATTATCATTCAATCTTCTTGAATATAAAATTTCTTTTTCACGATCATTTAAAATTTTAATTGAGTCAGACAATAAATCTTTTCTTTGATCCATTTCTTCTTTTTGTGCAATTTTTAATTCTTGATCCATACTTTCATCTATTACCCAGTCTTGCCACTCATCTCCATCCTCGCCAATTGGTGCATTTAAAGAATGCTCCTTACCAGCCAATCTTCGATTCATTGAAACGACCTCATCTTCACTAACATCTAATCTCTCAGCAATATTTTTAACATCTTCATTACGCAAATCACCTTCTGTTTCTGGCGCAATTTGACTTTTTATTTTTTTCAAATTAAAAAACAATTTTTTTTGAGCTGTAGTGGTTCCAATTTTTACCAGACTCCATGAACGTAATATATATTCTTGTATCGCAGCTTTAATCCACCACATCGCGTATGTTGCCAATCTAAATCCTTTATCTGGTTCAAATTTTTTTACTGCTTGCATTAAACCTACGTTACCTTCTGAAATCATTTCATTTAAGGGTAGACCATAGCCTTTGTACCCCATGGCAATCTTAGCTACTAATCTTAGATGACTAGTCACAAGTTTTTCTGCAGATTTAACATTGCCAGTATTCTTCCAATTTTTTGCTAACATATACTCCTCTTCTGCGTCGAGCATAGGAAATTTTTTTATTTGAGCAAGATAAGCTCCTAGACCACCTTCATTAGAAAGGATTGGCAAATTATATGTTTTAGAGTTACTCATAATTATTAAGTGTCTATTTAATAAACAATTTTTATTTTACAACATTAAATTAGTTAGATTTTTCGAGCACATTAATTATTTTTTTTAAATCTTCAGG
>MDTD01106611.1_pt1 | contig 11738 bp, 18 predicted proteins | sample 811221 | NCBI WGS metagenome assembly MDTD01 (sample SAMN05326646, study PRJNA326480) | marine metagenome | isolation source: seawater | place: Pacific Ocean: South West | collected 2011
AAGTCCGCGCTCCACACCGAAGAAAACGAGTCTACATCTTGGCCCACGCCAAGAGCGGGCAACCCAAGCAGTCGCAAGCCCGGAACGGGGGGCAAGATACTGGCGGAGGAAGCGAAGAATTGGGGGACTCCGCGAGGCTCGATGGCAAACAGTCCCACGGAGAAACAGATCAAGTTGGGCGCGCCTGCGAAGAAGATCGAGGATCAAGTGATGTGCGAGGAACACGCTGGCCCGCCCGCCCCGGAGAAGAGCAGTACGAGTGGGAAGAATTACGGGTCACCGAAACTCAATCCGAATTGGGTGGAGCAACTGATGGGACTCGAAGTGGGGTGGACCCAACTGCCAACCGAGTGGACCGACTCCGACTCTTAGGGAATGGCGTTGTACCCCAAACCGCAGAACTTGCATGGAGAACTTTATGGAAACAATTAAACGACAAATACGATGATTGACCCAATAGAACCTAACGACGATTGGAAATGCGAAGAGATGTGGGGAGTTGAAGAAGACGAGGATGACGAAACCGAAGAAGAGGAAGAGTGACAAGCAACTCACTTTGCCGGAAGCGCACGAAGCCTGGGAACGCTTTTGGGCGAATACGCGAATCATTGGATTCGAGGTGGACGAAGAAGGTGAGAAAAGGGCTATCCGTACGAGTGTTCAACGCATAATGCCAGTTGGCTACGGAAGGTTTGATTTCAAGAACAACCCATGAGCGAGGCAAGCAGACAATGCATTCACGAAATAAAAGCTCTTTTTCACAGGTGGGAAGAGGAGAGCGACTTGGAACAGGAGGACATATTGGACTGTTTGTCCGAAGCCTTGGACGAGTATTACAAGGAAGACGTCGTTGAATTCAGAAGCGAGATCGAGGACGAGGAGGAGGACGAATGAACGTTTACCAACCGACCAAGAAGATAAGCACCTGGCAACAAATGGTCGTCCGTCTGACCAAGGAACGGGACGAGTTGGTTGCGAGGAACAAAAAACTCGAAGAGGAGAACATGGGACTCAAGCGAAGATGTTCCGACCTTTGGCGCGAGATAACGGAAGAAAGAGCAAAGCGTGATTCGTGAAATGTCCACCCGGATTCAATCCGATCTTTTGGAAAAAATACGGTCGAGCGATACCCGTCTCAGTTGTCGAGCTACCACGGTGCGACTTGAAAAAGCTGGGTCCGCCATGCTTGAAATTAAGCCAAGAAACGTTGGAACGGATTCGGAGGGATGGACGGTCGGGCCGAAAGAAATCCCGGTCCAAACGCTCGAAGAAGGGATAGTGGTGGCGATGGAGATCCAAGCGAGAGAATGATCCTCACCCTCCAACCCGACGAAGTCCAAGTCTGCCAAATGGTTGGCCGAATGCGTAGTCTGATTGCCCGTGGGAACGGGGTGCGTGATGCGAAAATGGGCGACCAGGACGGAGCGGAAGCGGACGTCATGGGCATGATGGCCGAGTATGGATTTGCGAAGAAGATGAACGTCTTTCCCGACTTGGGCCTTACGCCAAGGAGCGGATCTGCGGATGGGGTGATGACGAGTGGAAAACGCTATGACGTCAAAGCGTCCAGACACAAAGGCGCACGATTGCTCAGTACGCTCAAGGTGAACCCCGACGTGGACGTTTACGTCTTGTGCGTGGTCGATGGCTCGACCCTCGATTTCAAAGGATGGGCGTTCAAGGAGGAACTTATTCGCGAGGAGAACAAGACCGACTTGGGACATGGGACAGGGTATGCCCTGACGCAAGACAAGCTTAGACGGTTTGAGTGAACACAATAAAAGGAAAAAAGAAATGAAGGAAAAAGAATTTGATATTACAAGCGAGATAACCAAGGGGGATATTCGTGAGGTTTACCGAAGGCTTGAGGGAATTATTGCGAAAGAAGAGTTTAATCTACAGATGGGCAAATTTGAGTCCGAAGAACATTTTATCAATGATAAAAAGCGGATGACTTCTGTGAAGAAAATCAGTCATTACATGAGGGATTTGCTTTACTACAACAAAAAGTTTCCTGCCCTAAAAGAAACATTCATAAATTCTTTGAATGCCTAAAATAACCTATACGGACGAAGTGGACGCTCGCTTCGGAATTCCTTGGACGGATGACTTGAAGTACGAAAAGGGCGAGCTTGTATGCGCGTTGAGTCCCGAAGAGATTGATCGGTTAACCATAGAAGATCCCGAACGCGCCCAAACGCTTACCCGTCTGTTGATGGATCAACCTGGTTCCGAAAAGGAAGATCCGATTCAATGGGGATGGACATTACCCGGTTGGAGGCGCGTGATGGAACGATTCGACAAGGACAAGATCCACGTGATTATGGGAGGGAATCGCTCGTCGAAGTCTATTTTTTCCACTCGTATGCTTGTCCATCTTGCTCAGACGATTCCCGAAGCGGAGATCCGTTCGATGCACGTGACGGAAGAGCGATCAATTCAAGACTCGCAGAAAATGGTATGGGCTGCGCTTCCCGCTCGATACAAGAGATCGAAGAAGAAGGGACCGAATCACAGTCTCCAGTATAATCAGAAGAACGGATTCAATTCGGCAAAGGCAATCTTGCCACCCACCGAACCGGATGCAGAACGGGGTTCGACCATATACTTCAATAATTACAGACAGTTTTCGGCAGATCCACAAATCTTCGAGGGATGGTCTGCGCATTGCATCCACCTTGAGGAAGAAGTTCCAAATAATATATTCGAAACCCTGCTTGGTCGAACGGTTGACTATCATGGACGCTTGATTTTGTCATTCACGACTCTTCAAGGTTGGACGCCTTTGATCAATAGTTTGTTGAAGGGTGCGGAAACCGTAAGGACGAGGTACAGCGAACTCTTGCAAAGGGAACTACCCGTCGAACAAATCTCCGCAAATTGGCCTGACTGTCGGATTCATTTCCTATGGACTCAAGACAATCCGTTCATTGACGGTTATGAATTGGTACGGACTTACGCCAAGCAACCCCAAGAAGTAAAACTCGCCCGTCTGTACGGAATCCCGTCCAAGTCGTTCCAAGGCCGCTTTCCAAAATTTAACCGTGAAACCAACGTGGTCGAGCATGAACAAATCCCGTTCATCAAAGACCCGTCCATTGACGTCACCCGTTACTTCATTTGCGATCCGGGCGGTAGCAAACCTTGGGTTGCCTTGTGGGCGGGAGTCATGCGTGACGGTAGGATATTCATTTATCGCGAATTCCCTGACAGCACGATGGGCGCTTGGGCCTTGCCCCACGTCAACGGCGCGGGAAAGAGCGTGGGCAAACCTGGTCCCGGTCAGCGTCCGCTCGGATGGGGTTACATTGATTACAAGAATCACTTCGAGGACTTGGAAGACGGGGAGGACATATTCGAGCGAATCGTTGATCCGCGCATGGGTGCGGCCACGGTACGGACAAAAGAGGGTGAGTCAAATATCATCAACACGATGAGCAACCTTGGATTCGTATTTCGCGCGGCACCTGGTGTGGATATCGAAGCGGGTATTGCGAAAATTAACGATGCCTTGAGTTGGGACGATACCGAACCCATGACGGTTGACAATACGCCTAAACTCTTCGTGAGCGACCATTGCGACAACTTGATTACTTCAATGATGGAGTATTCGGGACAGAGTCGGGCGGAACATTTTAAAGACCAGATTGACTGTCTCCGCTACTTGATGGTGAGCGGCGCGGAATACATAAGCGAATCAAGTCTCCAAGCAACGGGTGGCGGAGGTTACTAGCTACGACAAACTACGATTGCGTTGACTTGTAAGGCGTAATGCCTTACAATTTGTAACGCAATGTTGTCCACAGCAGATCCCGAACTTTTGTATGTCTCCAAGAAACCGGACATCGCGTACTTGGCTCAGACTTATCGAGAAACGCAATCCGACCTTGGCGAATGGTTGGACCGAAAGCAACGCGACTACGACGTAAGAAATTGTCAATGGGCGGGAAAGAGCGATGACTTCAAAAAGCACGCATCGTTAAGCACGACAGGCGAGGTGTTCCCGTGGGAAGGCGCTAGTGATGCCGAAGTCCGACTTGTGGACGAGCAAATCAACTGCAAGGTCGCTATGGTCATGAATGCGATCAAGCGAGGACATATCGTTGCCTCGCCAACCGAATCGAACGACGTTGAACGTGCAAGCGTAATAAGCAACTTCCTTCGTTGGCTCATCAATACGAAGATGACAGAGTTCTACTCTGAGATGGAATTGTCTTTAAATCATCTCTTGGAAAAGGGAATGACCGTGACTTACTGTTGGTACGACCAACAAGAACTGAAACAACAACAGACGATCAAGCTTGAGGAAATTGCCCAAGTTTTGCCAGCCATTGCGGAGGTCATCCAAGACGGATCGATGGACGATGAATTGAGCGAGACCCTCAAGGAACAATTCGGAGTCTCCAAGGGCAAGGGCAGGGCAATGCTCCGCGAGCTACGCAAAGACGGTGAGACTACCGTTCCGGTTACGCGAGAAGTCGTGAGCCGCCCCAGGATAAAAGCGTTGGCCCCGGACGAGGACGTCTTTTGGCCGAACTACACGATTGACCCGCAAGAAGCACCCTACGTTTTCCACGTGGTCAACATGACTCCCGAACAAATTCGGGCAAAGATCAACTCCGAAGGATGGGACAAGAACTTCGTCGAGCAAGTGATCGATACTGCGGGTAATGCGGAATCGGAGGACACGCTTTACCAAATCCGCGAGCAAGACCAGTTCGTTTACGACGACGATCAATACGTCAAAATCGTCTATGCTTACCAAAGGCTTTTGGACGAAGACAACATAGCGGGTATCTTCTGTACGGTCTTCTATCCTGGCATTACGGATAGTTACGCCAAGCATCAGTTGATGGACTACGCTCACGGCAAGTACCCGTTCGTGGTGTCCACTTACGAGAGAACCTCCAAGCGACTTTATTCGACCCGTTCGATTCCGCAAATTGCCGAACCCGATCAACAGGCATTGAAGGTGGAAGTAGACTCCGCAATAGACGCACAGTCTCTTGCTACCTTGCCACCTCTTCAACATCCAATGGGTCGAAGCCCTTCAAAGTGGGGTCCGGGCGTACGGGTTCCTTACCGCACGCCAAACGAGGTATCCTTTGCAGACATTCCTCCGGGTCGCGGTTCAACGGTCAACGTCGAGCTACGCAGATATATCGTCGAACAAGTAAACCGCTACATGGGCAGAAACGCACCAGGCGTTGATCCGGTAGAGGCGCAAATGAAACAACAGTTCTTGATCGACAAGGTATTCAATCACCTTCGCCAAGTCCTTGACCAAGTTTACAGTCTTTACCAACAATACGGACCCGACCAAGAATTCTTTCGGGTCACGGGTATGCAGGATTTGCAAAAGTTCAACAAGGGCAATCCCGGCGAACGCTTTGACTTTTCCATTCAATTCGATGCGGCCTCGCAAGACCCCGCTCAAATGTTGGAGCGTACCAAAGCGATTGCCGAACTTGCCCCTGTCCTTGACCGAAACGGTACGCTTGATACGGAACGATTGCTACAAATTCAGGTCAATCAACTCCTGCCCGGTGCTGCGGAAAGCATCATGATCCCGAAGGAAACCGCATCGCAAAAGGCAGTTGAGGAAGAACGTCAAACCATTGCGGAAATCTATGCGGGAGTTCCTCCAAACGTTCGTCCCAATGACGCGCATGAGATGAAGTTGCAAATCTTCCAGCAATGGTTGGCTCAACCCGACGTTGCCCAAAAGGTACAGGAAGATCCTGCGTTGCAAGAGCGTATTCAAAATTACATTCAACAAAGAACCTTCCAAGTTCAACAACGCGAGAACGCGGCGATTGGTCGCTTGGGAGCCGCCCCGACACAGTTTGGGGAAACCCCAAGCGCAGCATGATTGCAGAGGAGCTAATCAAAGAAGAGATCAGGTCGTGGTCAAGCGAAGTGTTTGAAAGGCCAAGTGAAAACTACTCCGGTCTGCCACCTTGTCCGTATGCAAAAAAAGCCTGGGCAAACGAAAAGGTGCGCGTCCACGTCGGTCCCGACCTTGACCTTGCGGTTCGTATAAAAGAAAACAATCCGCCCGAAAAAGATTCGGTGGACGTCTTTGCATGGACGGGGTGGGACAAGATGTCCGCAAAAGATTTTGATTCATGGTTGGATTCGCAGAACGAAGATCATAAGGGAATTTGGATAATTGGTTTTCACCCCGATCATCCAAGTGATGACAACCTGGATGAATTCGAGGGTAACGGTTCTCCGGTTTACGGAATGATCTTGATCCAACCGCTTGCAGACCTGAGTGCCGCATCAAAGAAAATTTTAACCAAGGGGTACTATGCAAAATACACCCCGTCTGATATGAACCACATAACCTGGAGGAACGCACAATGAGAGGACGCAAGATGATGCGCAAGACCGTTAAGCGCAAAAAAAGAAAGTAACCCCATGAAGGGATATACGATCAAGGGTGGTCACAAGCGTCCTACGAAGAAGGGTGCGGGTATGACCAAGAAAGGCATTGCAAAATACCGTCGTGACAATCCCGGTAGCAAGCTCAAGGGAGCGGTTACCGGGAAAGTCAAGAAGGGTAGTAAGGCGGCCAAGCGAAGAAAGTCATATTGCGCAAGATCCGCAGGACAGATGAAGAAGTTCCCCAAGGCCGCAAAGAATCCAAACAGTAGGCTTAGACAAGCTCGCAAAAGATGGAAGTGTTAAATGGCTAAGAACGTACCGACAAACAAGAAACTCTACGCAAGAGTCAAAGCAGAGGCCAAACGCAAGTACAAGGTATGGCCTAGTGCTTACGCTTCTGGGTGGTTGACCAAGACCTACAAGGCGCGTGGCGGGAAATACAAAACCGCAAAGAAATGACACGGGCAAAGGGTGGGCTGACCAAGTGGTTTGGTCGAAACAAGGGAACCGGATGGGTTGATTGCAAAACGGGCAAACCGTGCGGCAGGAAATCAGCCAAGAAGGGAAAAAGCAAACGACCTTATCCTGCTTGCCGCCCAACCAAAGCTCAATGCAAGAAAAGCGTGGCCAAACGCAAAACCGGACCCAAGCGAGTAAGTTGGAAGAAAGGAAGAAAATAATATGCCCCGCAAGAAAAAGACTTTTCACGAAATCGATCCCGAAGAGGCGATTCAAGCATTGAGCTTCCTCAAGGGTGAACCCAATTTTTTAAAATACATCGAGATGCGCGAATCGATGCGCGAGGAAGTAATTCGTCAACTCCAAGTCAAGGAGGTCATCGAGTGTACGAACAGACACTATATGCTATGCGGAAAACTTGAGGCGATTGACGAAGAACTCGATACCTTTTACCGACTCTGACTTTGCATTCATACATGTGGGGATGTGTGTGTGGCCCCCTGTTGAGTTCCGCCAACTCGCAGGGGGTTTTTCGTTTTTAATTGCCCTGTAAGGTATTTTGCCTTACAATTTGTAACAGCGACAAAAGCGCTAGCACTATGACAGTCGAATCAATCGAAGAAACCGAAGTTGCTACCTCTGAACAAGCTGAAGGTAGTGAAACGCCTGACGAGGGGAATCTGACGATGGCAGAGTATGCGGCAAACTTGCTGAAAGCTCAGTCGGAGGAAGAGCAACCCGAATCACCCGAAGAGGAAACGGAACCTTCTGAAGAAGCTGAAGAGACCGAAGAATTGGAGGAAACACAGTCTGCTGAGGAACCGGAAGAATCGGAGCAATCCGAGTCCAACGATCCGCAGTCCGTTCTTTCAAAATACAACATTGACCTGGATTCTTTGTCTGAAGAAGAAACCAAGGAACTCGCAAAGTCGCTTTCACTAAGCGCAGTCAAACGCTTTGGCGATCTGACCGCGCAGAAGAAAGCATTGGCGCAGGAGAATGCCGAGCTACTGGCGCAAGCCCAAGCAAAGCCCGAACCCGTGCAAGTCGAGAGTCCTGCGTTCCTCAAGGACAATGCACTCCACAACGTGAACGACGTCCAAACACTCAACAAAGAAGTCGAGAACCTGACCACGCTCATCGAATGGGCCGAAGAAGGGTTGGAGAACGAAGTTGAGTACGACAGTGACGGGAACGAGTACGTGGCCAAGGATGGGGACAAAACCTACACCAAGGCCGACCTTCGCAGAATTCGTTCAAACGCTCGTAAGGTTCTCCGCCGGGACGCACCCGCGAGACAGAAATGGATCGAGGAACGTACGCAAAGCGACCAACACGCAATCCAAACCTTCGACTTCCTTAGTGATGGAGAAAGCGAGGATTACAAATTGTTCATGCAGGTGAAGAGCAATCCACTCTACAAACCATTGGTCGAGCATTTGCCGAACGGCAACTTTGCAGTCGGCTTGATGATCGAGGGGATGAAAGCGCTCCAAGCGCGCCAGGTCAATACGAGTAAACCAAAACCCAAGCCCAAGGCTCCCGTAGCTTCAGTCGAAGCGGGGACCGCCAAGCCAAGGACGGAAAACTCACAACGAAAGAAAGCCCTGCAATCGGCCAAGGCAAAATTCGATAAGTCCGGAGACATAGCAGACTATCAACACTATCTAAAACTAAAGCGGTCAACCGCATAATTTAAACATTCAAGGAGGATACCAAAGTGGCATCAAGTACAAGTTACAATACCGCCGGGAATAGAGAACAAATTCTCGATATCATCACGGTTCTCGAACCGGAATCTACCCCTCTCGTCTCTATGATGAAGAAGGGCAACGCAACCAGCACATTCGTCGAATGGCAGGCAGACAAATTGGCCACGCCTGACTTCTCAGGAGTCGGGGAAGGCGAAGATGTTGGCTCATTCAAGAATCAAGCCGAAGATCGCGCAAGGCTCGGAAACTATGTCCAAAAGTTTCGAGACACTTTTCAAGTCTCTGATATACAAGAGCTTGTGGATACCGCCGGAGTCGCATCTGAATTCGCAAATGCCGAGTCCAAGGCAGTACGCAACGTAAAGCGTTCAATAGAGTCTGCATTCTGTTCCGCACAAGACCGTCAGGCCGAAGCCGGAAGTGGCACGCCTTACAAAACTCGCGGCTTGCTCAAGTGGCTCGGATCGGGTGGTCAACCTTCCGATATTCCTGCCGCTTACCAAGCGGTAGCTTCGGATACCACGGGAACCCAAACCGAAGCTACCTTCAACAGCGTTCTCCAAGAACTCTACGAAGCCAACGGAATGCCTGGTGGCCAGTTGACTTTGATTGCAGGCCCTAGCCTCAAACAAGAGATTTCGAACTTCTCTCGTCAGCTTGCCGCAAGCAACGGAACCTACGTTGTCAACCAAGACGCTGAGTCTCGCAAGATCACTTTGACAGTGAATTTATATTCCGGAGATTTCGGGGATGTGGCAATAGTTCCAAGCCTTTTCGTCAATCGAACAAGCGGATCGGACACTATTGACGCTGACGCCGGACTTCTTGTTGATCCCGAATACGTCGGAATGCACTCGCTCAAAGCCGAGTCTGCCACCGAGTTGGAAGACCAAGGCGGAGGCCGCAGAGGTTTTGTTGACGTCATTGCCGGACTTGCCTGCTACTCGCCAAAGGCTCACGGGTTCTTCAATTAATCCATCTAACATCAAGGAGACTTAAGAAATGGCAAATACAGACGTAACTCTCGGAAACGCTCGCAAGAGTGTTCTCTCAAACCAAGAACGCGCCCAAGGCTTTACCCACAAGTGGAAAGTTCTTTTCACGGACGTTGACGAAGGAAGTGGTTCCACGGACACCGTTACCGTTGCTCTTGGTGACACACCTGCCGACTTCGTTATCTCGAAAGCTATGGTCAACGTGACCACGGCATTCGCGGGGACCGGGGGCCTATCGGTGAAAGTTGGGACAGACGGGGACGATGACAACTTCATCACCGCAACTTCCGTCCTTTCCGCAGGTCCGATCATCGTTGGAGCCGGAGCCGCACCCGCAACCCTCGCAGGTTCGTTCGCCGCCGCTTCCGATGCCTTGCAAGCCAAGTTCACCAACTCTTCTTCCGGTTCGCCTTCCGCGCTGACCGCAGGTGAGTTGGATATTTACTTGGCCATGCACTCGGCCAACGACGTAGGCTAATTAGTTTTGTTGTTGTTTCGGGGCGGCTCGCGGTTTTTTGTTTTCTTTTTTCCGCGAGTCTCCCCGGACGCAACAGACGTAACCCTTAACAACTATGTCTGACATCTTTTTACCCAAGTGGAAAGAAGGCAACGGTTCGACGTTTATGAAAAACCTTGAACGTCATTTGCGTTACGAAGTGGATCTCGAAAAGTACGAGGCCAAGAAGCGCGAAATAGAATGCGGCAAGGAGAACCAACACGGCGGCGTAATGGACGGAGTCGGTCAGCTGAAAGCAACCATCCCCGCACGCGAATACTTTCGTTGGCAACAATTCAAGCCCGGATGTTGGGGCGACAAATCATTCGTCAAAGAATTCTTGCGCGACAACCCATCCCTCAAAGCAAAGTCATTTGACAAGAGAACCTTTCAAGGAGGCTTGGGACTGGCATGAGAGTAGTTGCGGTAAGCACGCTGACGGACAACCTCAAAAACATGATCGGGGTTGCCAACCTGCTCCTCGTTGAATCGGATGCGGGAGTCAGGAGCTTCAATCGCTTTGGTCGCTTGGCATGGGATCGAACGACTTGGCCATTTGCTTCTCGGATCACCCAAGTCATACCCGACGTGCGGGTAAGAAGCGTAGACGTCGGAAGTGGTGGATCATCTTATTCTTCCGCACCTAGTGTTGCGTTCAGCGGGGGAGGGGGTAGCTCTGCGGCTGCCACTGCAACCATCAATTCGGATGGCGAAGTAAACGGAGTTGCGATGACCAACAACGGCACGGGATACACGGGAATTCCCACGGTATCCTTTTCGGGAGGTGGTGGAAGCGGAGCAACTGCAACTGCAAACCTTTTGGCCTACCTCGACTTCGGAACGACCATAAGCGAAGTCTTTCGCGTGACTGAACAAGACCCATACGGATCGAATAACTCAAGCGAGATCGCGTTTAGGAACGTTTACGTTACCGGATCGAGCGATTACGGGGAAGCGATCCTACCCAACCGCTCATCAACCTCACCCGTATGGGTGTACTACCGTTCGCCTTTCCCGACCTATGCGAGTGGCGCGTCCGACTTCCCTTGGGAACTGGCGGAATACGTCGTACTCGGCGCATACGGGGATTGGCTGGCGGCAGACGGCCAAGCAGAAAAAGCAAATGCAATTTACCAACAAGCTGAATCCGTCTTGCAAGTAGAGCTGGATAAACTCGAAAGACAAGAAGGACAAAGCCGACCACTTTTAATTGAAACATACGGCACTACCATTGCCACAACTGCATAATTATCATGGCATCAACTAGCGAATACAGAGGACTCGGTCTTAACGGGGGAACCTACATTAACGGGACGGGTGCGGTCACAGGTACTTTTTTTGCGATCCAAGCAACGGAGGATACCGTGTTGGCCGCTCAATCGAGCAACATTACCAACCTCGATGACATCTGTACCGGACAAGACGCGACCACCCTGTCCGCCGGGACTGTACTGTACGGCAACTTTACGAGCGTTACTCTGACGAGTGGTGCTGTAATCGCGTACAACATTTAATGACTCATTCCACCATATCCCTTGGTCTAGGCTTGGGAGGAGGAAAAGCGTCAACCTCTTCGGGCAGGTTGCCTGGAGGTGGATTCCTCAACGAATATGCAATTTTACTAGACGGTGTCGATGATCACGTTTCAGTTGCGTCCAATCCTAATTTAGACGTCTACACTTGCAG
>MDTD01004382.1_pt1 | contig 11737 bp, 12 predicted proteins | sample 811221 | NCBI WGS metagenome assembly MDTD01 (sample SAMN05326646, study PRJNA326480) | marine metagenome | isolation source: seawater | place: Pacific Ocean: South West | collected 2011
GCAGCGGCAGCATCTCCAGCAGCAGCGGCAGCATCTCCAGCAGCAGCGGCAGCATCTCCAGAAGCGGCGGCAGCAGCACCCAAAACATTACAAAAAAACACCGGAGGTAGAAAAACTAGAAAGCGTAGAAAAACAAAAAAGAAATTAAGGAATAAAAGAAAAACAAAATCTCTTTTTAAGAAAAAGAGAAGAAAAAGAAGAATAAAGCGTAAATCAAAAAAGAGAAGTAAATATTCTCGAAGAAAAAAATAAAATTCTAATTATATTATATATGGCAGCTATGGCAGCAACGTCTTTTACTCCAAAACAGTGTAAGGTAGATGGATGTAAAATACAAATAACTGGTTCAAAAGATATATGTGAGGGTTGTAGAACAAAGAAACTCTGGATAGACATGTATAAACGTTCTATAGTAAGACCCAAAAGTCCTGAAGAAGAATCGGATGAAGCAGATAGACAAGAGATTGCAGAAATATTAAGAAAAGCATATCCAGATGATACTTGGGGAGAAACTGCAAAAAAGGTTAAAGAGTTTGACGAACATGAAATAGAGCGAAAGCGCGAACAAGCTCATAGAAAATCTGCTCATAGACAATCTGCTAAGAGTCAAGTTGTTAATCCGAAACAAAAGAAAAAAATAATAAGAAGAAAAGAAAAAGACCGCTTTATACCAATAGATACAAATAATAAAAAAAGATTTGATTTACCAACCTTTAAACCGAAACGTCAATCACCATTTCTAACAAAAGGACTTGTGGATAACGATGGTGCCTCATCACATAATCCCAGGAGTAGTAGTGCTCCTACTATTGGAGATAAGAATAATGATGATGATGCTGACATTTTTCGTATGGATATGGGTGGAAGAAAATCTCGTTCCAAGAAAAAGAGAACAAAAAGAAGACGTAAAAAGGGAGGAAAAGCCCGCAAGAGAAGATGGAGTAGAAAATATAAATTGTCTATTAATTGCAAAAAACCAAAAGGGTTTTCTCAAAAACAATATTGTAAGAGTCGTTTAAAGCGAAAAACAAAAAGAAAATCAAAAAAAAGAAGACGCACTAAGAAGCGCCGAAGAAGGTAAACTTTTACCATAATACGGATCAATAGCTTTTAATATATTTTCAATAACGTGTTCATCACTTTTAATTTCAAAATCAGCTTTCATTTGGTCAATATGCATCTCAGATATATGATTCATATTGTCTATGTGTTCCATATAATTATTTGGATAAGTTTCCATTAATCTTTTTTGTTGTGTCTCTTTATCCACAATTAATTTTATTACAATAAATTCGCGTTCGCGCAATGCTTGTAATTCATTTGGATATCTAACATCGTCAATAATAACCCGATCTTCATTTTGTATTTTATAAAGTAAATAATTAATCCATACGTATTGGTCAATATTTCTCATTGACTGACCAATTTGTTGTAACAGTTTTCTATCTTTGGTATTCATATTAAATAAATCCTTGGCTACATCTTTTACTTTATCTGCAAAAGCAAATTTCTTTAAAGCACAACGTCGCATTAAAATTTTAGATACATATGTTTTACCTGAACACATTTTACCTATAAGTGCAATTTTCATTTATATTTATTATAATATTTATTATAATATTAATTTTAAATATTATTAATATGAGTTTTAATTATTTCTTCTATTTGTGATTTTGGTGTATATGTATTCCAGTGCGTGTATATATTATTTATGTATTGACACATCATACAATTACATTCACTTTCTTTAAATTCATCACAATCTTCAACTTCCAATACCTCATTTTCTTCTTCATCTGATTCTTCTTCCTCATATAAATATTTTTTAATACTTTCCACTTGTTCAAATAGATTTTGGCGTTGTGAAAATACAAATAATTCCATCATTAATCCTCTTTTTAAATCTTCACTTGTAATATGATTACGTTTACAATGTTTAATATATTTAGAAGCAGTTTCTAAAGCGTTTTCAGTAAATGCAACTAAAATAGAACTTAAATTTTGTATATAGTCACTATTATTTTCATTTAAATTATTAAAGCCACTTTTCATAAAACTGTAGTCACTCATTATTAAATAAATAAGTATTTTTATTTCTAAATAGTTTATATATGCATCATTCAATTTTATCTATAATAGTTGGTATAGCTTTATTACAAACTGGATCTTGGGTTGCGCGAAAAGCTATGTCAAATGGAAGCAAAATAAATCAAAATAGTATTATTATAGCCGAATCAATTCTTATTACAATAATTTTATTTAGTTACATATTTTATAAAACTCCTCCTAGACAAGTTTATAATGATTTAATTAAATTATCACCCAAAAAGTATTTTACTTTATTTTTAATAGCATTATGTGTTGTTGGTGGATTAGTATTAATTTTTGATTTAATGCCAAAAGTGGAAATTTCAAAGTTGGGTCCAAGTGTTTCAATAATGAGAATAGTTATGTTAACTATATTTGGTTTTTTAGTATTTGGTGAAAAAATAACAATAAAAAAAATATCATCATTAATTTTAATGGTATTGGGTGTTTCACTGTTAATAAATGAATAAAATTGATTTAAATTATATGTATTATAAAATTATATATAATTTAAATGGCGGTAAGTCTACGTCTAGTAGATTTTGTAGTAAAAAATGAAAGAGATGATTCATATAAGATTCAAATGTTTGGTTTAAATGAAACAGGTGAAACATATAGTGTAATAGTGAAAGATTTTACTCCATTCTTTTATGTTAAAGTTGGAAATAATTGGAACAAAAAATCTTTGAAAATTTTTATAGATTTTATTGTAAATGAGTTGAGAGTTAATAAACTTAAAAAAATTTACAAAAATAAGGTAGATCCCGATGAAACAATTGATGAATATATTGAAAGAGCTCTAGAATCGACATCAGCAGGTAGTGAAGAATTGGAATATTTTATAACAAAAAAGTGTAAATTAATTGAAAGTAAAAAGTTATATGGTTTTGATTGTGGGAAAAAATATAAATTTATTAAATTGGTTTTTGGAAATATGTCTGTATTTAACAAAGTAAAAAAATATTGGTTTAATAATCCGGACAGTTTTAAAAAACGTAAATTAAAACCGAACGGTTTAGAATATAAAACTAAACATAAAACAGAATTTTTAGAATTATATGAAGCAAAATTACCGGCACTATTAAGATTCTTTCATATTCAAGATATTAGTCCATCTGGTTGGGTTACTATTAAGAGGAAGAAAAAGGTAGCAAATAAACAAACGTTATGTAAATATGAATACGAAACAAATTATAAAAATGTAATACCAGACCGAAATAAGGAAACACCTGTTCCATATAAAATATGTAGTTTTGATATTGAGGCAAGTTCAAGTCACGGAGATTTTCCAGTTGCAAAAAAAAGTTATAGAAAGATGTTAGGTGAAATAATTACATATTGGAATAAGAATAAATCAAAAATATCAAAAATGGAGCGTCACGGGAAAAAACTATTATTTAAAAAGTTAGTATTTACAGCATTTAATTATGACAATATAGAGGGCATAAGTGAGGTATATTTAAAACGTCAAATAAGTAAAGATAAGTTAAATAATATTTTAGATAATTTGTTATCTGTAAATGAAAATGGTTTGCCAAGATTTCCACTAGGTTTATTACTAAAAAAAAACAATAAAGCAAAAGAAAAGGAAAAAAGACTAGATGATGAAGATGAAGAGGAAGAAATAATAGCTAGAAAAAAAAAATGGCATCCTATTCCTATAGGGTCTCAAATTATATTTAAAAAGGATATACTTTACTGTTTAAGCCATAAGTTTGATTCTGGTGACAAATTAGCTATATTAGATAGAGCTTTTGATCATCATCCAGATAAGGCAATACAGGGAATGTTGCCCGAATTAGAGGGTGACAAGTGCACTTTTATAGGTTCAACATTCTTTAAATCGGGTGAAAATATGCCATATTTAAATCATTGTGTTGTATTAAATACTTGTGAAAATACAAACGATGTATCCAATAGTGTAATAGAATCTTATAATACAGAGAGCGAACTATTAATAGCTTGGAGAAATATTATTCAAAAAGAAGATCCAGATATAATTATTGGATATAATATTTTTGGTTTTGATTATCCATTTTTGTATACAAGAGCAGAAGAGAATCATTGTTTAGAGGAGTTTTTAAAAATTAGTAGAAATAAAAAAGTAAAATCGAGACTACTTGAAAAACAAATTCGTATTGCAAGTGGAACACACGAATTAAACTACATAAATATGGAAGGTCGTATTCAGGTAGATTTATATAATCATTTTAGAAGAGAAGTAAATTTACCTTCATATAAGTTAGATTTTGTGGCAAGCTATTTTATTGGTGATTATGTGAAGGATGTAAAATATGATAGTAGTGGAACAACATTTAAAAGTTATAATTTAACAGGATTACAAAAATATAATTATATAAGTTTTGAGCTAATAGGTCATTCATCAGATTCATATAAATTCAATGGTAAGAAAAAGTTTAAGGTAATAAATATGAATGAAGATGAGGGTTGGTTTAAGGTGAAAGAACAATTAACATTTGAGGAAGGAAAGAAAATTAGGTGGGGTTTAGCTAAGGATGATGTAACACCACAAGATATTTTTAGATTAACAAATGGTAGTGCAAAAGATAGGGCAATAATTGCAAAATATTGTTTTCAAGATTGTAATCTGGTTCAACATATTTTTAGAAAAAATGATATATGGACAGGATTTATTGAAATAGCAAATGTATGTAGTGTTCCAATTGAATATATTGTTATGAGAGGACAAGGTATTAAGCTATTAAGTTTCTTGGCAAAAGAATGTAGAAAAAAGAATACATTAATGCCAGTATTAGAAAAAGCTGAAAATGATGGATCATATGAAGGTGCAATTGTATTTCCACCAATGTGTGGTTTATATTTGGATAATCCAGTGGCAGTAGTAGATTATTCTTCACTATATCCTAGTTCTATGATTAGCGAAAATATATCACACGATAGTAAGGTATGGACAAAAGAGTATGATCTATCGGGTCGTTTAATAAAAGAAACAGGAAATGTGGAATACGACAATTTACCTGAATATAAGTATGTAGATGTAACATATGATACTTATGAATGGAAAAGACAAAGTGAGAAGAAGAAGGAGGAGAAAATAAAGGTTGGATATAAGGTTTGTAGATTTGCTCAATTTCCAGAAGGTAGAAAAGCAATTTTACCAGAAATTCTAACAGAGTTATTAGGAGCAAGAAAAGCTACAAGGAAGAAGGCAAAATACAAAACGGTAAAAGACCGTTATGGAACATATATTGGATTGTTGAAAAAAACAGATACACATCATATTATAATTACCGAGAAGTATGGTATTCAAGAAGTGCATAATGAGGATGTATTGAGTGTAGAAGATACATATGATGATTATATGAAAAATGTATTTGATAAAAGACAATTAGGTATAAAAGTAACAGCAAACTCAATGTATGGTCAAACAGGTGCGCGAACGAGTGCATTTTATGAAAAAGATATTGCAGCGTCAACTACGGCTACCGGTAGAAAATTACTAATATATGGAAAAAAAATAATTAAAGAAGTTTACGGTGATAGAATATGTGAAACAAAATATGGAAAAGTGAGAAGTAAAGCGGAAGTAGTATATGGGGATACGGATTCTTGTTTTATGTGTTTTAATTTAGAAGATTTAGAAGGAAATAAAATTAGAGGGCAGCGTGCGTTGGAAATAACAATTGAATTGGCAATAGAGGCAGGAGAAATAGCAACAAAATTTTTAAAATCTCCTCACGATTTAGAATATGAGAAGACTTTTATGCCATTTTGTTTACTATCAAAGAAACGATACGTTGGTATGTTATATGAAATAGATCCAAACAAATGTAAAAGAAAGTCTATGGGAATTGTATTAAAACGTAGAGATAATGCCCCATTAGTGAAAGATATATACGGTGGAATAATAGATATTTTGATGAATGATAAAAGTATAGAAAAGGCTGTTAGTTTTACCAAAAAATTTTTAGAAAATATAGTAAATGAAAAATTTCCAATTGAAAAATTAATAATAAGTAAATCATTAAGAGAATTTTATAAAAATCCAGATAGTATAGCACATAAAGTTTTAGCTGATAGAATAGGAAAACGTGATCCTGGAAATAAACCATCAGTTGGATCAAGAGTTCCTTATGTTTATATACAAACAAAAGGGAAAGTAAAGTTGCAAGGTGACAAAATAGAGAGTCCTAGTTACATAAAAAAACACAAGTTAAAACCGGATTATACATTTTATATAACAAATCAAATAATGAAACCAGTCCAACAAGTATTTGGATTAGTATTAGAACAAATAAATGGTTTTAAAAGATTGGAAAATAAATATAAAAGAGATATTAAAATAGTAAGTAAGAAATACATAAACGATAGTTTAAAATTAAATAATAAGAAACAGGAAACAATAAATAAATACGTAAAACAATTAATATTTGAAAGTTCATTAAGAAAAGCAACAAATATGAAAAATAATCAAAACACTATCAAAAGTTTTTTCGGAAGTTAAAATATAAGATATGTTTAATAAAATACAAAATTTTTTTGAACCTTTAGATGTAAGTTATTGTAATTATTTTTATTTTTCTTCAGTATTTGGTTTTGTTTTTATGGTAATAATAAGTTTAGCATTATTAGTAAATTTAATGAATTATGGTAAGAAGGTAAATAGTTTAGGATTTGTATCTTTAATAATGCAAGGATTTTTGACATATTTTTTAAATAGATTATTATATTCAATGTGTATTAAAAGTTTATAATTAATAAATATTAAATAAATCTAATTAATATTTATAATGGAAAGATTTATAAATTGGTTAGAAAGTAATGGTATAAATATGAAAAATATAAGTATAGAAATAGGTGAAAACAATGAAAGAAAGGTGGTTTCATTAAGTCCATTAAAAAGTGGGGATAATGTAATGTTAATACCAAAGAAGCTATTAATAATGAGTTCAAAAATAGAAAGAAGTAGTGTAGGTAGAAAAATACTACAATTATTTCAACGTGAGTCAGAATTAACAAAAGCAATAGTAAATATGACAGTATATATACTATTTTGTAGTGTAGATTATACAGGATATACAAAATTTTGGGATCCTTATTTTGAAATTTTACCCAAAAATTTGAATCACATACCATTATTTTGGGACAAAGAGGACTTAAAATATTTGAAGGGTAGCAGTATTTTGTTGGATATACGAGACAGACTAAAAAAAATTAGAAGTGAATATAATATATTGAAGAAAAATATAAAAGACTTTAAATTATTTAATTTTGAGACATATAAACACGTAAGATGTTTAGTTTCATCTAGAAACTTTCGTTTAAATATAGATAATACATATAGTTCTACAATGGTGCCACTGGCTGATATGTTAAATCATAGTAGTGATGCACCAACAAGATGGTTTTATAATAATAATTTAAATAGTTATCAAATGGTATTAAAAAGAAACATAGAAGCTGGAAATGAAATAACAGATAGTTATGGTAATAAAGAAAATCATAAATATTTTTTATATTATGGATTTTTATTACCAGGTGCTGAAACAACTTTATTTATTAAAACACGATCATTTAATACGGAATTAACAGATAATTTTAATTCGAGTAGTATGAAAAATCTATTGAATTATTTAAGACGTTTATTTTTAGAAAAAGAAGAAAAATTCAGATATGGGTTTTTAACGGTATATAATGAAAAAAAAGTTATACAAGAACTAATAAAAATTTTAAAAAGAAAAAGGAGAGGATATAATAATAGTGTTTCATTTTACAAAAAAAATAAAAAGACAGGTTCTTTGAATAAAAAAAATGCATATACTTTATTAGAACAAGAACTCTTAATAGTAGAATCTTTATTAACAAAATGTCAAAACATATTAAAACATTTAAGAGGAGAAAAAATAACAATAATAAATGATGACCTAAAAAAATATTTATCTACTATTCATTAGTATTTTCAGAAATATTATTAGAAGTGTCATCTGAAGTATTACTAGAAGTATTATTACTTAGTTGTTGTAGATTAGATGGAATTTCAAGACTATATTCAAAACCTGCAGTTATTTGATTATTTGAAATATCACTAACGTTACTTAATGCTTGACCTATAACACCTTCTAAATTATTTAACATAACATTACCCAAGTTATCTAATACTTGAGTAATGCCATTATTTAAAATAGTTTCCAACTGTGCTCCTGAAATGTCAGTAACGGAACTATTTGTTGTTATATTTGATCCAGAAATGTCAGTGGTTTCTTCAGTAGTATTATTATTATTTTCACTGGTTTGTGCTGAGTGTCTAATATCATATCTACATATAGGGCATCTAGAATTACTCTCAAACCAATTTAACAAACATTGTTTTTTAAAAATATGACCACAGTGATTTATTTTTAATATATCATCAGAAGGAGAAAATTGTTCTCTAGAAATAGGACAAATAGTTTGATTATTTTGATCTGTATCCGTAAATTCAGAAAAAGTCATTGCAGTTGTAGATTGAATAATATCATTATACGTAGGATGTCTATTAGAATAACTTGGTGTATATAATGTATTATTTAACAAATTTGTTAATGTATTATCAGTATTTGTTGTATTATTTGTCCATCTAATAGTATTGGATAAACTAGGTGGTCTTGGGTTAGTAAAACTAATAGGCGGAGTTATAATTGATGGTGGTCTTACAGATGGTGGTCTAATAGGTGGTTCTCTTGTTGGTCTTAACGGAATTTCATTTGGAAAAGTAACAGAAGGTTGTTGAGTAGGCCAATTAAAATTTTGTGTCCATTGTCTGCCATTACTTGTATTTAAAAAACTTCTTCTGTTTCTATTTCTTGGTCTTCTAGAAAATCTATTCCACACAGTTGATCTACTTCTATTTTCTCTTAAATTTGATTCATAGTTGTAACATCTTTCATTAAAATTATCAAGATACGATAAAATATTTTCAAAAACACGTAAATAATCTCTATTTAGTGCTAAAAATTGCAATTCTGTAGACTCATCCATATGGAATATATTATTGAACTATATTTAACTTGATTTAAAATACTTATTTAATTTTACATATTTAATGGTTTAAATTAAATTGATAAACAATATAAGAGAATTAAAATATTATTAAATATACAATGATGTCAAAGCAAGAGGAAAATAATGAGGGAAAGGGTTTAACAGGTTTACAAAATTTAGGAAATACTTGTTTTATGAATTCAACAATGCAATGTTTATCACATACATATGAACTTAATGATTTTTTAGATAAAGGAACTTATCTGAAGCGTTTAAATAAGGTGGGTGATTCTGTAATATTATATGAATGGGATAAATTAAGAAAAATGATGTGGAGTGAAGATTGTATAATATCTCCAGGTGGATTTTTCTCAGCAATGAGAAAGGTTGCAAATTTAAAGGATAGAGCGTTATTTACAGGGTATGCACAAAATGATTTAACAGAATTTTTAAATTTTATTTTAGATTGTTTTCACGAGGCAATAAAAAGAGAAGTAGATATGGATATAACGGGTGATATAATGTCTGAAAAAGATAAATTAGCGGTAAGTTGTTATAAAATGTATAAAAGGATGTATAGTAAAGAATATTCTGAGATGTTAAATTTATTTTATGGGATTCACGTATCAAAGTTAGAATTTGATAGTGGTGATTATCAAAGTAGTAGTCCAGAACCATTTTTCAACCTAACTTTGCCAATACCCAATAAAAAAAATGTAACATTATATGATTGTTTTGATGTATATACAGAAAAGGAAGTATTGGATGGTGATAATAAGGTTATAAATGAAAAAACAAATAAGAAGGAAAATTGCACGAAACAATTGATGTTTTTTAGCTTACCGCAAATAATGATCATAATTTTAAAACGTTTTGGAAATAATTTGAAAAGAAAAAATACCGATGTGGATATTCCTTTAGCAGATTTGGATTTAAAAAAATATGTTGTTGGATATGAAACAGAAACAAAATATGAATTATATGGAATTTGTAATCATATGGGAAGTCATTTAGGTGGTCATTATACTGCTTATGTAAAAGTTAAGGATGGTAATTGGTATCATTTCAATGATAACTCAGTGAATATTTATAATGGAAAATTAGTAGGACCAAATTCTTATTGCTTATTCTATAGAAAAAAAAAACTAAATTAACTATATATATAAATGAGTAATTTAGATAATACAAGTGAAGTAAATGTATCGGCAACATCAGGGTTAACAGATATGTTTAATCCAGTCAATAATTATTTACATAAGGGTAATCCAGTAGTTTTAATAACATTGACAATAATAATGTTAATGTATTATCTTTTATTTAGGACTTTATCGTCTGGAGAAAAAATACAAGATGTTCCAATTCCAGATACACAAGGAACATCATTTTTAGAAATATTGATGTGGGGTATATTTATATTTTTAATTTTAATAAATGGTTTGCAATACTTTTTTTCAGTGGATGCAAAAGTAGCGGTAAAAAATTTATTTACTGAAAAACCTGAAGTAGATTTAACAGTATATTCTGATGAGGAAATAAAATCAAAACCTGTAATGCAAAAAAGTGAAGAAGTATTTCACATCCCAAAAAATATTTATACATTTGATGATGCAAAAGCTCTTTGTAAAGCATTTGATTCAAGATTAGCTACAATAGAAGAAGTCCAAAAGGCAAAAGATAAAGGTGCCGAATGGTGTAGTTACGGTTGGACAGATGGACAAATGGCATTATATCCAACACAATTAAATACTTGGAAAGAATATCAAAAAATAGAAGGACACGAACACGATTGTGGTAGACCTGGATTAAATGGTGGATACATAAAAAATCCCAATGTTAGATTTGGTGTAAACTGTTATGGATCAAAACCAAGAATAAGACCAGAAGAACAAGCTAAAATAGGAGAATCACCATTTCCATTATCTCAAGAAGATAAAGAATTGGATGCAAAGGTTGAATTTTATAAGAAACACATTCCAGATATTATGTTATCTCCACACAATTATGATAAATGGACACAAATTTAATGTAAACAAAAAATTGAAAAATTATTATATATTAGTTGTAAATATATAATAAACTTAAAGTAAGTTCAAGGATATGTCTAACATAGTAGCTCTAGTAGGTGAATTGTCAAATCATACAAAGGATATGATTGCAGTTCCTAAACATGAAAGTTTTATTTCAGTGGATAAGGTAAGGGAAAAATGTCATCCGATTATTCCATCAAGTATAAAATGGAACCTAGTAACTAGAGACAGTTGGTTTATGTGTATTCGTCCAGACAATAACTATAGTTATCAGTTTCCAATTGCGGAGTCAGAAAATAGGGAAAACGATTTTGAAAGAGCAAAAGTAGGAATTCAGCATTTTTATGATAATAAGTATCTGATTTATCAAATTCAATAAGGGGGACAAGTCCCCCTAACCCCCTGGTGCCGATGTGTTTTAATAATCAAATAAAATTTGGCATAATGATCTTTTTTTTTGATTCGTTTTATTTTCTTCCATTAAAATGTTTTCCTTTTTTTCTATAGCATTTTTTAATATAAGGTTACTATGTTTTATTAATTCCATAAGTTCTTTTCTTGATAAACTATTCATATAATAAAGTAATTTTGCATCTGGATTTTCTACTTCCATTATTTAA
>MDTD01133652.1_pt1 | contig 11737 bp, 13 predicted proteins | sample 811221 | NCBI WGS metagenome assembly MDTD01 (sample SAMN05326646, study PRJNA326480) | marine metagenome | isolation source: seawater | place: Pacific Ocean: South West | collected 2011
AAGTCGAAATATACACTTCTCTTATTTTTTTCAATTTTTTTTAACTTTTCTTTTGTAAATTTAAATTCTGCAGAGAAAATAGATCCAATTAAAATTGATTGGTCATTTAAAGGGATAACTGGAAAGTTTGATCGAGCGTCTCTTCAAAGAGGATATCAAGTATATAATGAGGTCTGCGCATCTTGCCATTCAATGCGGTTACTTAGTTACAGAAACTTAGGAGAAGAGGGCGGACCTGAATTTTCATTGGAGCAAGTAAAAGCTATTGCAGCAAATTTTGAGGTTCAGGATGGTCCAAATGCTGATGGCGAGATGTTTACAAGACCGGGAAGACCATCCGATAAGTTTGTATCACCATATCCAAATATACAAGCTGCAACTGCAGCTAATGGAGGAGCGTATCCACCAGACATGTCAGTCCTTGTTAAATCAAGAAAAGGCGGAGCAGATTACATATATTCGGTTTTAATGGGATATGAAGAACCTCCATCAAACATAAAGTTAGATGAGGGAGTTTACTATAATAAATATATGGAGGGACAAAAGATTAAGATGTCCAACCCTCTTTCAGATGGAATAGTAACTTATTCTGATGGAACAGAAGCAAGCATGGACCAAATGGCAAAAGATGTTACAACTTTTTTGACATGGGCAGCAGAACCAACTTTAGAACAAAGACACAAAATTGGTGTAAGAGTTATAATTTTTTTAATTATATTCACAATTTTAGTATATTTAAGTATGAGAAGACTTTGGTCAGATATTGACCCTGAAAAGTAAAATATCCCCATCTTTTACTAAATAATCTTTTCCTTCAATTCTAAGCCTTCCATTTTCTTTAGCTTTTTCTGAACCGCCGTATTTTATAAAATCATCATATGAAATTGTTTCAGCTCTAATAAAGTGTTTCTCAAAGTCTGTATGAATAACTCTAGCTGCAAGTTGAGCATTAGTATTTTTTTTAATCGTCCATGCCCTTGTCTCTTCAGGTCCAGAGGTAAAAAAGGTATTTAAATTTAATAAATCGTAACCAGCTAATATTAATTGATTTAACCCTGTTTTTTCCAAACCTATATTTTGCATGTATGCAAATTTTTCTTCATCATTAAAGTCAGTAATTTGGTCCTCTATATCTGCACAAATAACAACCTGTTTTTCATTTGGATACCTTTCCTTTAACTTTTTTGTATAATCATTACCTTTGTGGATATTTTTTTCATCTATATTTGCAACAATTATATAGGGTTTTAATGATATCAAACCTATTTCTCTAAGAATATTTTTTTCATCAATATCATTTGAAAGATTTATTTTTTCACCAACATTTAATTTTTCTAAAATATTTTCTAGAAAAATTATTTGTTTTTCAGAGATTTTTTTCTTTGAATTTTTTTGAAGTTTTTTTTCTATCTGATTAATATCTGCTAATAATATTTCTGTTTTTATTGTTTCAAGATCATTGATGGGGTCCACTGTTTTATTTACATGTTGAATATTTTCAGAGTCAAAGCATCTTACTAGATGAATAATAGCATCCACTTCTCTCACATGAGCTAAAAATTTGTTCCCAAGACCTTCTCCTTTTGATGCACCTTTAACAAGTCCTGCAATATCTACAAAAGTTGTATTAGTATGTATTTTTTTTTTTGATTTTGTAATGCTATGAATTTTTTCCAATCTTTTATCAGGTACATTTACAATTCCAATATTTGGGTCAATTGTGCAAAAAGGAAAGTTAGCAGCTTGTGCGTTTTTTGATGAAGTAAGAGCATTAAACAATGTGGATTTACCAACGTTTGGCAATCCTACGATACCACATTTAAATCCCATTCAAACTTTGATTCACTTTACTTGAAAATGTGTCAATTTTTTTATCAATTAAAGTTGGTAGAAGCTTTACTATATTTTCAGTAACGTCTTGAATTTTCTCTTCCTCATTTTCATTAAAATCATCTAAAACGTGTTTATTTACTTTTTTCTTATCATTTGGATGTCCTATACCGACTCTTACTCTTGAATAGTCCTTGCCTATACATTTATCAATTGACTCAATACCATTGTGACCTGCGCTACTACCTCCAAATTTAGCCTTTACTTTACCCAAATCAATATCCATATCATCATGAAAAACAAAAACATCTTTAGCATCAATTTTAAAGTACTCGATTAATTCTCTTATACAAGTTCCAGAATTGTTCATAAAAGTTAAAGGCTTAATAGCATAAACTTTTTTATTATTTATGTTACCGGTCGTGAGCAAACCTTTAAATTTTGGTTTTTGTTTTGAAAGATTAAATTCCTGATTTATAGCATCAATAATTTTAAAACCAATATTGTGTCTGTTATTTGTATTATTTGGACCTGGATTTCCTAAACCTACTAATAAAAACATAAATTTTATTTTTTTTCTTTCTTATCTGGAGCTTTTTTTTCTTGAGCAGGTTTTTTTTCACCAGCTGGCTCTTTACTTTTATCATCTTTTTTTGCCGCTTCTCCTTCTTTGCTTGCAGTAGCTTCAGCACCTTCTGCTGATGCGGCAGTCTCACCTTCTGCAGCTTCACCTTCTGTACCTTCCGCAGGTTTTTCTGGTTCTTTAACAATCGTTGGTGGAGCTATAGTAGCAACAACAAAGTCTCTATCCGTAATGGTAGGTCTCGCATTTTCAGGTAATTGTACAGAAGATATTTTAATACTTGCACCAATATCCAAACCATTTAAATCAACTATAAGGTTTTCAGGAATATTTTCAGCTTGGCATTTTAATTGTACCTTTCTTCTTACAATATTAAGAACTCCTCCCTTTTTGAGTCCCGGAGATTCATTATTATTTTTAAATATGACCGGTATTTCAAGAATAACTTTTGACCCCTTCACAACTCTCATAAAATCAATATGTGTTGGTCTCTCAGATATTACATGGTAAGAAACGTCTCTCGGAATAACCTTTTCTCTTTTTCCATCTATTTCTAAATCAATAATTGTAGATAAAAAAGTTTCAGAATTAAAAATATTATTAAATGATTTTTCTTCAATACTCAGGTTAAGATTCGGGTTTTGACCACCATATAAAATTGCGGGAATAAATCCTTTCGATCTTAGAGTTTTAAGCTCACCAGAAGTTTTAGTTTCTCTCTTAACAGCTTTTAAATTATTTATCATTGGAAGTTGCAATTTAACTCAACTTTAAAATAAAACAAGTACTAATTAAAGAGATCAGACACCGAAGTAGAATTTGAAATCCTTTTTATTGCCTCAGCCATTAGTGGAGCGATGGATAATACTTGAATTTTGTTAATATTTTTTAACCTATTAGAATTATCTATACTGTCAGTTATTACTAGTTTTTTAATTTTTGATTTTTTTATTTTATTAATTGCATCTCCACTTAAAACAGCGTGTGTTATGAAGACATATACATTTTTTGCACCTTTTTTTATTAATGCATTTGCTGCATTTACAATTGTTCCGCCGCTGTCAATAATATCATCAACTATTATGCAATCTTTATTATTTACTTCTCCAATAATATTCATAACCTGTGATTTACCAGCTTGAGGTCTCCTTTTATCTATTATAGCTAAGTCTGCATTGATTTTTTTTGCCAGTCCTCTTGTTCTTTCGATTCCTCCGGCATCAGGAGAAACACAAATAAAATTTTTACTCTTTATATTTTTTTTTATGTATCTTGCAAAAATTGGTGTTGTGAACAAGTTATCTACCGGCATATCAAAAAATCCTTGAATTTGCCCAGAGTGTAAATCAACCGTAACAATTCTGTTAGCGCCTGCATTTGTAATCAAATTAGAAACTAGTTTTGCAGAGATAGAAGTTCTAGGAACAACTTTTCTATCTTGTCTTGCATAACCAAAGTATGGGATTACCGCAGTAATATTTTTAGCAGACGATCTTTTTAAAGCATCTATACACAATAATAATTCCATTAAATTGTCATTCGCTGGAGTAGATGTTGATTGGATAACAAAAACACTATTCCCTCTAATATTTTCATTTATTTCAACATAAATTTCACCATCAGCAAAATTTTTTATATTTGTATTTACAAGTTTGGTTCTAAGGTGCCTTGAAATACTTTTACTTAATGAAGAGTTGCTTGTTCCTGATAAAATTTTCATTAGAACAATTCTTTTATACAACCATTATAAAAAGTTTTCAAATTAATTATTTATTTAATTTTTTTTATAACTGAAATACATCTACCATAATCAGTCTCCTTCAATTTTTTGGCCCTTCTATGGCTAAAGTAAAGGTTGTTAATGGCAAAGGTGTCCACATTTATATTGTCGACATGTTCAATACCTGATTGTTTTAGTTTATCATTAATAAACCCTCTTAGGTCAAATTTTAAGTTGTTTCTTTCATCCTTCAAAAAAAATTTTTCATTGGATTTTGATTTTTTTTTAAACAAAGAATAGAAATCATCTTTTACCTCATAATTATCTTGCCCAAGGCAAGGTCCGACACTGGCCACTAACTCACTTGCTCGACCACCCAAAATTTCAATTTTATCAATTGTTTTCTCTATAATACTATTTACAGCACCTTTCCATCCTGCATGGATACAACCAATTAAATTTACTTTTTTTTCAAAAATTAAAATTGGTGCACAGTCAGCTGTTAATACGCCTAATCCAAGTTCAGCATTTCTCGTTATTATCGCATCAGCTTTTACCTTCTGATTATTTTGATAATTTTCCAAATATTCTACTTTATTGCTATGTGTCTGGTTCATTAAAACTAAATTAGTCGTATTCAAACTAAATTTATTTGAAACAATTTCTAAATTTTTTTGAACATTTTCCCTTAAATCGTTACTCCCGATACCACAATTAAGGCTTTCATAAATTCCTTTAGATACACCATTGTTTCTCGAAAAAAAACAATGCTGAATTTTACTAATTTTTTTTAATTTCTCAGAGAAAAACATTATTTAAAAGTTAAATTAAAATTTGACTTCTTATTTTGCGCAAACAAAACTTTAAAATTTTTTCCCATCATTTGTGGATGAATCAATCTTTTTAATCTCAAATACATATTAGACTTTTCTTTAAATTTTAAATTTGTGCTTAAAATCTGAAAACGTTCAATGATACCCATTTTCTGTAAAAATTCACTTTGTGAAATTATATTTTCAACCCTTAATCGATTATTTTTAAAATAATTTTTATATAAATCAAAATTAACCAATGACGTGATATCAGAAGATGTAATATTTTTTTTTAAATCATTAAATTTATGTCTTTTTACGGACTGTAAAGTATCAATATTTTGATATTTTTCGTACCCGTAATCGATAAATAAAGCTCCACCATTCAACTTATTTATTTTTTTACAAATTGCATCCAATTCTTTAAATCCATACTCTGGGTATTCAATAACACCATCATTTTTTAAAAGTTTAAATTTATTTAATTTTTTTACATATTTTTTTTGTGCCCTTTTATAAAAGAAATAGATATTATTATCTTGGATTTTTACAAATTTTTCAAAAATATTGCCCTTATCTTTTTTGAATTGTTTAATTGGCAAAGCGTCGAGAAATTCATTTCCAAAAAAAATAACAGGCCCTTTTTTAATTTTTTTGAAATTTTTAATCCAATAAATATTATTATTTGCAAATCTCTTTTTTTGAAAACTTTCTAATTTTTTGCTTTTCTCGTATAAGTGTATCTTCACTGAATTATACATATCAGGGAAATTTTTCAGTGTTCTAATAAAATTAAAACAAAAATCACCATTTCCAGGTCCCAATTCTACAAAATTAAAATTTTTTGGTTTATTAAGTTTTTCCCAAAAACTCACTGTCCATAAAGATACCATCTCAGAAAATAAGTTTGAGATATTGGGTGCTGTTATAAAATCCCCTTCTTTTCCGAAAGGATCATTTTTTTGATAATAACCATAATTTTTGTCATATAGAACTTTATCTAAATAATTGTCTAAAGATACAATTTTTTTTTTAAGAAATATTTTATTTATATTTTTCATTTATAAAAAACTTTATTAAAAATACGCTGCCCAAGATTATCATTATTAAACTTAATAAAGATCCCATACTTAAACTATTATACATATAGCCTAATTGCTGATCTGGAATTCTAAATTGCTCACAAAATATTCTAAACAATCCATACAAAATTAAAAAAACTAAAGACACACCACCATTTTTGAAAATTTTTTTACGAATTAAATAATTCAAAATTATAAATAAAACAAGTCCTTCTAATAAAGCTTCATAAATTTGAGAAGGGTGTCTAGATAAATTATCTACCTTAGAAAAAATTACACCCCAAGGTTTATCTGTAGGAAAGCCGTATAGTTCACTATTTATAAAATTTGCAATTCTGCCTAAAAAAATGCCGATCGGAGCAACGCAAGATATAGTATCAAAATATATTTTAAAGTTTAATTTTTTTATTTTTGAAAAAATATATATTGAAATAATTACTCCTATTAAACCACCATGAAAAGACATTCCACCTTTCCAAATTTTAAAAATTTCTAAAATATTATCCAAATAAAAAGTTGGATTATAAAAAATTACATACCCTAGTCTTCCACCAAAAATTATACCAATTATTATATAACCTATTAAATCATCAAAATTATCCAAATCAAATTTCTTAATGTTATTGTTTAACTGTATTTTAAGGAGTTTTTTTCCATACCACCAACCAAGGACAATTCCTAAAATATATGAAAGCGAGTACCACCTGATTTCAAGTAATCCAAAATCAATAATTACAGGATCAAAATTATGACTTATCATTTGGTAAATTTATCACAATTGAAATTAAAAAGCTTATAATTTAAAGTAAATAAATGAATAATTCTCAAAAAATTTTAAAAATGCTATCAGGGTTCATAGAGTCTGGTATTCTTACATCACAGGATTTGAAAAAAGAACTTTCTACATCTATGAAATTTCAAAAAGAAAATTTTATAAATAAACTAGATTTAGTTACCAAAAAAGAATTCGAAATTTTAAAAAAACTAATTGAAAAACAACAAAAAGAAATAAATAAATTAAAAAAAAATAAGTTTAAAAAGGCAAAGAGATCTTAACAAGCAAGCCTTTGTGTCTGCTTTCAGATAAAGAAACATTACCGCCATGAGATTTTGCAATATCTTGAGCCACAGAAAGACCCAAACCTACACCCGATTTATTAAGTCCTCTACTTTTGTCTACTCTATAGAAAGGTCTGAAAACATTTGAAAATTCAGTTTTTGGAATACCAGGGCCGTCATCTTCTACTGTAATGATAAGACTATTAATTGATTTTTTAATATCAACAAATATTTTATTCCCGTAAGTTAAGCCGTTTTCAAAAATATTTAAAATGCACCTCTTAATTAGATTTTCTCTTCCACTAAATTCGAAATTATCTTGATAATTAAATTCATATTTATCTTTTTGATATTTTTTAAGTAAATTTATGATCGTTTGAGTAAGATTAAATTTTACAGACTTCTCTTCCGTTTGAGATTTAGCAAATTGAAGATAATCATTTAACATTTTCTCCATTTCATCAATATCTTCTGCCATTTTATTGGCTGTTTCTTTTTTATCTAATAGAGCTAACTGCAATTTTAATCTTGTTAAGGGTGTTCGTAGATCATGACTTATACCTGAAAGCATTTCTGAACGTTGTGTTAGATGTCTATTTATTCTTTTCATCATTCTATCAAATTCAAACGTTGCTTCTCTTATTTCTAGAGCACCACTAGGTCTTAAATTTTCTATATCTTCACCTCGACCAAATCTTTTAGCTGCTTTTGATAAATTTATAATTGGTCTTGTTTGATTTTTTAAAAAAATTATTGCTATTAAAACTAAAAGTAACGATGGAACAGTTAACCACATTACAAAAATTCTTACAGATGAAGGTGCAATTTTATCTTTTGAAAAATAAATTTGTATTATTTTATCGTCAGATTGAATTCTTAAATCAACTAAATCAATATATGTTACAGTATCAAACCAAAATCTATTACCAAACACTGGTTTCAACTCTCTTCTCAAAGATCTATCCATTGGACTAAAACGTCTATCTGATTTTGTAATCGGTAAATTCTCATCTTTTTTAATGTTTATTACAAAATCAAAATTTTTTTTATATGAATCCGTCAAAAAATTAATATTGTTTTTGTTTTCTGTGCGATAAACATCAAATAATGTTTTGATTTCACTTACGAGAGATCGTGTCATACCTTTATTAGCCTTTATCCAAATACTGTCAAAAAAAACAATGGAGATTGTGATTTGTAGAATAATTATAGGCGCAGCAACAATGATAAGCGCTCTATAAAAAAATCTTTTTGGTAATATTTTTTTAAGGATTTTATTCAGTCCAAAGGACATATCCGGAACCTCTTATAGTTTGTAAAAATTTTGGATTTTTAGGATTTATCTCTATTTTCTTTCTTAATCTTGTTATCATTACATCTATCGAACGCTCTTTAGATATATTGGAAATTTTTCCTATTTCCACTCTTGAAAAAATTTTACCTGGGGAAGACAGCATCTTTATCAAAACATTTTTTTCCGAAATATTAATTTTTTTAATTTTTTGTTTAAGTTTAATTGTCATTTTATTAAAATTTAATTCTGCCTCTCCAATTTTAGTTGATGTATAAAATTTGTCATTATTTTTAATTTTAATAATATTTTTAATTCTAAGTAAAAGTTCTTGTGGTTCAAATGGTTTACCCAAATAATCATCTGCACCTAATTCCAAACCATGTATTCTACTTTCAGCCTCACCTTTGGCTGTTAAAAGAATTACTGGTAGATTTTTTGATTGTTTTAATTCTTTTGTTAAATCAAAGCCACTCTGACCAGGCATCATTACATCTAAAATAATCAAATTAAAATTAAATGTTTCAATTTTAGACTTTGCATCTTCTGCATTTATAGCAGTAGATATAATAAAACCTTTTTCTACCAAAAATTGCTTTATTAACTCTCTGATTTTATCATCATCATCTACAACTAAGATATGAAAGCTATTTTTTTCCATTAATTATTTTTTTTAAAACATCTTTAAATTTAACTACAGAAACTGGATCGGAGTCTTTAAGTGCGTTGAATATTCTTTTTTTCTGCTTCTCAAAGATTTCTTTATAAATCTTTTTGCCATCATTACCTAAATAAATTAGTCTTTTTCTGGTATCTATTTCATCTTTGACTTGCTTTATCATTTTAAAACGTTTCAAATCTTTTATTACTCTATTTAGGCTTTGTTTTGTAATTTTTAACTTATACATTAGCTCATTGACATTAATACCTTCGTGCCGCTCAATTAATTGTAAAGCTCTGAAGTGAGCAGTCCCTAATGAATTTTTTTTCAATATGTCTTTAGGATCTGATATTGTCTCCCTGTAAGCATAAAGAAGCAATTGTATACAATCTTTGATCTGATCGTCTTTTAAATAAAGTAAATCTTTCATTTTTTGGTCAGATATGTTGACATATTTTATCAACAATTATACTTTTTTGTTAGTAAAAAATTATTAAATTTTTAATAAATGGAAACAGTTCCTTACGATAAAAGATCAGGTAAAATTTGGTTTAATGCAAAACTAGTGGATTGGAAAAATGCAAATGTCCACTTACTAAATCATGGTTTGCATTATGCTAGTTGCGTATTTGAAGGCGAAAGAGTTTATGATGGAGAAATATTTAAGCTCGAGGAACATACTGAAAGACTCTTTCATTCTGCAAAAAGGATGGGAATTAATATACCTTACACCCAGGATGAAATTAATAAAGCCAGTAAAGAAATTATTTTAATTCAAAAAGTTAAAAATGGATATGTAAGACCCGTAGTATGGAGAGGAAGCGAGATGATGGCTATATCCGCGCAAAAAAATAAAATTCACGTTGCAATTGCAACTTGGGAATGGGGTTCGTACTTTGATCCAAAACTTAAATTAAAAGGAATAAAATTAAATATTTCGTCTTGGAGAAGACCTGCTCCTAACTCTGTGCCATGGGATACGAAAGCAGCAGGTTTATACATGATTTGCACTCTCTCCAAACATGAAGCTGAAAGTAAAGGATTTACAGATTCCTTAATGCTTGACCATGAGGGAAATATAGCAGAAGCTACAGGAGCAAACATTTTTTTCAAAGATAAATCTGGAACACTACACACTCCTACACCAGACTCATTCTTAGATGGAATAACAAGAAGATGTGTAATTGAAATCGCAAAGTCAAAGGGAGTTAAAATAATTGAAAGAAAAATCAAACCTAACGAAATGTCTGAATTTATTGGATGTTTTTTAACGGGCACTGCTGCTGAAATTACACCTGTATCTCAAATTGATAAATATCGATTTGAAGTTTGTAACCTAATTAAAGATTTATCTCAAAGTTATCAAAATTTAGTTAGAAAAAAAGCGGCAGCTTAATTTTTTTCATCATCGCTTATAGCTGTATCAATACCTTTAGCTAAATAATCATATCCAGTATATAAAGTTAAAACTGCAGATAGCCAGAGAAGTATTATCCCTATAGTTTGAGCATTGTAATCCTGAAAATTAATAATTTTATTCCCTGTATCACCTGTAAGCAATAATGCTATAGAAAACATTTGTATAAAAGTTTTAAATTTTGCTAAATTAGAAACAGGTAAAGCCACTTTTTTTTGCGCCATAAATTCTCTCAAGCCAGATATTAATATTTCTCTTGTTAGAATGATAATTGCTGCTACGACTTCATAGTTTTTAATTATTCCATTCATAACTAACAAGATTAAAGCTGAGGCTACTAAAATTTTGTCAGCTATTGGATCTAGTAGTTCCCCAAGTTTTGATTCTTCCTTATAAAGTCTTGCTAAAAAACCATCTAAATAATCTGTAAAACTTGCTAACACAAATAAAAAGAATGGAACTAGATCTCCAACAATACCAGGTATAAAAAATGATAAAACAAAAATTGGAACAATTATTAGACGACCAATAGTTAGAATATTTGGAATTTTAAATTTCATATTTTAATTATCATGAAAAAAATCATGAATTTTTTTAGCTACTTTTTCTTCAATTCCTTCAACAGACTTTAAATCCTCAAAGCTTGCAGACTCTACTGATTTTGCAGATCCAAAATGATTCAATAAAGCTCTTTTTCTACTCCTACCTATACCCGATATTTGATCAAGTAAAGACCTACTTAAGTTCTTTCTTCGTTTTGCTCGGTGCGTACTTATTGCAAATCTATGAGCTTCATCTCTGAGTCTCTGAAGAAAGAATAGGGTGGGGTCATTTTTTTCAAATTTATAAATTTGGTTTTCATAAAAGAAAGTCTCGTCTCCTGCATTTCTGTTCTTACCTTTTGCGATAGCAATTATAGGTAACTCATGAAGACCTAAGTCATTTAAAGTTTCTCTACTAACAGAATACTGACCTTTTCCGCCATCTATCAATATCAAATCTGGTAGTGTCATATTTGTATTTTCATCTTTGAGTGCTCTGACAAATCTTCTATTTAAAACTTCCCTCATCATACCATAATCATCTCCTTTAACGGCATCTGACTTAATATTAAATTTTCTGTACCTTTTTTTGACAAATCCCTCTTTACCAAAAGTAATAAGTGCTCCAACTGAGTCTGCCCCCTGCACGTGGCTATTATCGTATACCTCAATTAGATTTACATTAGAATTTAAATTAAATTTGTCAGAAAGTTGGTCTATCAATTTTGAATTACTTTCTG
>MDTD01202740.1_pt1 | contig 11737 bp, 11 predicted proteins | sample 811221 | NCBI WGS metagenome assembly MDTD01 (sample SAMN05326646, study PRJNA326480) | marine metagenome | isolation source: seawater | place: Pacific Ocean: South West | collected 2011
GGTGCCGATGCAGTTACATTAAACGTTATCTATAACGTTGCTGACGTTGTTAATAAGATCGCTTTTGTCGCAGTTATTTGGGCTGCAGCAACTGCATCTTCAAGCAAAAAAGCTTAATAACTAATTATAGTTAATTTAACCAGGCAAGATAACTTGCCTGGTTTTTTTTTTCTAAAATCCGTATATTTTATTCACATTGAACAAAAAAGTTGCAGTTATTGGTGGAGGGTTTGGAGGCTTAGCTGCTGCCTTAAGGTGTAGGAAACTAGGTTTCGATGTTACTCTTATAGAAAGACAGGATATGCTTGGCGGAAGGGCAAGAGTCTTTCAAAAAGGTGGTTATAGGCATGATGCTGGTCCTACGGTGATTACTGCACCTTTTTTGTTTGAGGAACTGTTTGAACTATTTGATGAAAAATTAGAGAATTATTTAGATTTTGTTCCTCTAGATCCCTGGTATCGATTTTATTTTCATAACGGAAAGACTTTTGATTACAGGCCTTCAATAAAAGATACGAATGATGAAATCAGCAAATTTGATAAAAATGATATAGCGGGATATGAAAACCTAATCAAAACATCAAAAGAAATTTTTGAAATAGGCTTTGAGAGGCTCTCAGATAAGCCATTTTTATCTTTTTGGGAAATGATAAAACAAATTCCTTCTTTGTTAAAACTGAAAAGCTATTTAACAGTAAGTCAGCTAGTCAACAGTAAGCTTAAAAATGAATTCTTAAGAAAAGCTTTTTCAATTCACCCATTACTGGTTGGTGGTAACCCTTTTACCACAACCTCTATTTATGCGTTGATACATTATTTAGAGAGAAAATGGGGTGTCTTTTTTTGCATGGGTGGTACTGGAAAGATTGTTAGAGAATTAGAAAAGCTAATGTTAAAAAACGAAATCACTATAAAAAAGAATACAGATATAGAAAAAATAATTACAGAAAACAATAAAGTAACAAAATTAAAAACTACAAGTGGTGAAGAGATTTATGTTGATGCAGTCATCAGTAATGCTGACCCTCCGACAGTATATAAAGAAATGCTTGATATTAAATCAAGTAATTACGCCTTATTAAAATCAGAAAAGTATACTCAATATTCAATGGGTTTATTTGTTTTGTTTTTTGGTAGTAAGATACAGTATCATAATGTTGCTCATCACACAATTTGGATGGCAGAGAGATATAAAGAATTACTTAAAGATATATTTGAAAATAAAATTTTAACTGATGATTTTTCTCTTTATTTACACAGACCTACAGCAACAGATCAAACATTTGCTCCTACAGGTAAAGATAGCTTTTATGTGTTATGCCCTGTTCCTAATCTTCAAGGGAATGTGAATTGGGACAAAGAGGGAAAAATATTAAGAAACAAAATAGTTAAGGCACTAAATGATACTATTATGCCTGATTTAGATAAAAATATTGAGGAAGATTTTTGGATGACTCCGCAAGATTTTAAAAATGACTATAGATCTATGCATGGTGCTGGTTTCTCCATTGCTCCTATTTTTTCACAATCCGCCTGGTTTAGGTATCATAATAAAGATAAAAAAATATCAAATTTATACTTCTCCACTGCTGGTTCTCATCCTGGAGCTGGCATACCAGGGGTTTTATGCTCCGCAAAAGTGGTAGAAAAATTGATTAAAAGAGATTTTGATTGATAATATCAACCAGTGAAAAAATATACCAATGACATACTCTCTCTTAAAAAACATGGTAAAAGCTTTTACTGGGCCAGTTATTTTTTGCCAAACAGAAGCAAATCAGCTGCAGCAGAATTGTATAGTATATGTCGTTATTTTGATGATCTTGCAGATAATAGCTTTGATGATCAATCAGAAAATTTAGTAAATGAGCTTAATATAATTCGCAATAAAAATAATCACCCAATAAATCAATTTTTTAATAATCACAATATCTCTCTTGATATTTTAGAAGACCTGATTCAAGGACTTATAAAAGATCAAAAAGAAGTTAGGATTAAAAATCAAACTGAACTAGTTAATTACTCTTACCAAGTTGCTGGAACTGTTGGATTAATGATGTCTCCCTTAATATTAGTCACTGAAAGAGATGCAAAAAAACACGCCATAGACCTTGGAATCGCAATGCAACTAACTAACATCGCCAGAGATATTTTCGAGGATGCCAATATGAATAGGATTTACATACCAAAAGATTGGTTAGGAGATATTAAAATTACAGACTTACAAAATCCTTCAAACACTTCAAAAAAAATAGAAATAGAGAAAGTTATAAAAAAGATATTAGATTTAGCAGAACTTTACTATCTTAATGGTCTAAGTGGTATGAAATATATTCCAATTAGAACAAGACTTGGTATTTTTTTTGCAGCTAAGATTTATAGAGAGATTGGACAAAAAATTAAAAGGAATCATTATAAATACGCCACTGATAGAACATTTGTAAGTAATTTAAATAAAGCAATCGTTGCATTCAAATCATTCCCAGAGTTTTTGTTATTAAAATATATACATAAATCTTACAGGCCCTTAAGAAAGAAATTCAAAAATGAAGACATATGATATTGCATTTGTTGGTTTAGGAGCAAGTAGCCTTGCATATTTAAAAATCAAATATGAAAAAAGTTCATTATCGATAATTGGCATTGATAAAAATTTTAATAAAAAGAGAAACAACTTTTTTGCATTTTGGCTAACTAATTGGATGAAAGAATTTGAGAGTGTAATTACTTATCAATGGGAAAGCTGGGAATTCACTGACTATAATAAAAATATTAAGCATTATAGTACAGATATGCCGTACAGCGTAATTCGTTTCCAAGATTGGAAAAATTATTGTTTAAAAGAAATAAATAATTTTTCCTGTATAGAAAGCAATGTGTTAGAAATAAAAAATATTGATGAAGGTTATTTAATTTCTTTGGATAATGGAGAAAAAATATCTGCAAAAAAAATATACGATTCGAGAAACATTAAGCCAAAAGCCGATTGTTTAAAACAGCACTTTATAGGTCATATTATTGAAACAGAAACGACTCATGATCATCATGTAGCAAAATTAATGGATTTTCGTGTACCACAAGAGGAGGGGTTGCACTTTATATATGTTTTGCCACTTGATGATAAAAAATTACTTGTTGAATCAACAATATTTTCTAAGAGAGTTCTCAATGATAAATGGTACGAGACACAAATAGAAGGTTACATAAATAAATTTTTAAAAATCAATGGTTACAGATTAATAGAAAAAGAAAGGGGTGTATTGCCAATGTTTGAGATCAAATCAAAAAATGATGGTAATTACATAAATATTGGATCAAGAGATGGGGCAACTAAAATTTCCTCTGGTTACGCTTTTTCCTTTTTTTTGAAGAAGATTCTCTATGAAAAAGAATACTATCATTCATTTTTAGACAACTGGATGGATAAAATATTTGTCAACTATCTCGAAAATAATAGAAAATCTGATGAAATTTTTATTAGAATGGCAAGTGCTCTTAATGGGAAAGAATTTGCATCATTTATGATGGGTATAGCAGATATAAAAATTAAGTTTAAAGTAATTTTATCAATGCCAAAAATAGGTTTTATAAAAAGTTTTCTAAGTTCATTTAAATAAATGTATGAATTGAGCATCATATCGATTATCGCACTTTGCTTAGTGTCTTTCATTGGTATACCACATGGGTCTTTTGATGGAGCAGTTGCAGCTCTATTAGGTTATAAATCCAAAAAACAATTTATTTTTTTTATTGTTGGATATTTAGTTATATCTTTAGCTGTAATAATATTCTGGATATACTTTTCTATAATTTCTTTAGTTTTATTTGTAGGAATGAGTGTCATTCACTTTGGACTATGTGATTGGTCTTTTTTAAAAATTAATAAATACAAATGGATAATATCTTTTACACATGGGATGAATATTATCTTTGGTGTTATTTTTTTTCATACCAAAGAGGCATTCGAAATTTTTTCATTTCTTTCAAATAATAATATTATTATTTTTAAAAATTACTTATTTATTCCTTATGCAGTATACGGATTATTGATATTAATTTACTGCAACTTATCAATTAAAATCAAGAAATTGAGATGGGGGATTTTAGAAATGTTAATAATACTTCTTACAGTGTCTCAAGTTGACCCTCTAGCAGGCTTTGCATTTTATTTTTGTTTTATTCACACAATTAAACATGTTAGGGAGATACTGAAAAGTACAACAAAATACTTAAGTAACAAAAATTTTGTCTTAACCACAACAATTTTTTTTACAGTTTTTACCTGGGTTGGAGGTTGTATTGCAATAATTTATTTAAATAATAATTTTTCTTTTAGTGAGTCATTTATTAAAACTATTTTCATAGGTATAGCAGCACTGACTCTACCACATATGACTTTGATAGATTTTTTTTATAGAAAAAAATTTAATTAAGGAAGTTAGGAATTTTAAAAACTATATTCTCGTCTTCTTTAAAATCTGAGACCTCAATAGAAAAATTTTTTTTTGCTTTTTCAATAAATAAATTTAGTTGCTCTTCGGGAGCAGATGCGCTTGCAGTGAGACCAATAGATTTAAAATTATTCAGTTTTTGGAAATCAAAATTATCAACATTTTCAATTAACTCACTGTGTTCACAACCGAATCTTTTAGCAGTCTCAACTAATCTAATAGAATTTGAACTGTTGAATGCGCCAATAACAAAAATGGCCTCAACTTCTCTTGCCATCTCTTGAACAGACAATTGTCTATTAGAAGTTGCATAACAAATATCTGACTTTTTAGGTGCAACGATTTCTGGAAATTTTAACTCTAGGGCCTTTACTATCTCTTCTGTATCTAGAACAGATAATGTTGTTTGAGTTATATATGCTAATTTTTGATCTTCAGAAAAATCTAATTTATTTATATCAGATAAGTCTTGAACAAGAGTTAAATTTCTAATATCGCTTAATTGACCTGCGGTCCCCTCTACCTCAGGGTGCCCCTCATGACCTATCATAATGATTTGATAATTATTTGCCTCAAGATGGATAATTTCTTTATGAATTTTACTGACCAAAGGACAAATGGCATCGTAAAAAATTAAATTATAATCTTTAGCTTTTTCTATTACTCTTTGTGCAACGCCATGTGCTGAAAATATGACAGGTTGTTTTGTTCCCTCCGGAATTTCATCTAAAGACTCCACAAAGACAACTCCTTTATTTTTAAGATTATTCACGACGTACTTGTTATGAACTATTTCATGGCGGACATACACGGGTGCGCCATATTTTATTAAACTTTTTTCAACAATTTCTACAGCACGTTCAACACCTGCGCAAAATCCCCTATGTTTTGCAGTAATTACTTTTTTAAACACAATTTGAAAATAACATATTTTTTTGTAGGTTAAGAATTATTTAATTATAAATAATAATTGGTTTGCATCAATATTTTCGCCAGCATTAACAAATAATTTTTCAACAGTTCCAGCCTGATCAGAATAAATTACTGTTTCCATCTTCATAGCTTCAATTGTACAGAGTTTAGCGCCTTTTTGAACTTTCAAACCCTTAGTGACAGCTACATCCACTAACAGGCCAGGGATTGGAGCAGCAATATGTTCATTATTACTTGGGTCTGCCATCTCTTTAGCTAAATCGTCGACAGCGATGGAATGATCTTTGATATCAACAGAGCGAGGTTGACCATTTAATTCAAAATATACAGTGCGATATCCCTTTTCGTTAGGCTCACTAAGAGTAAAATATCTAATTATAAGAGTTTTTCCTGGTTCTATAGAAACATAGATTTCCTCGCCAGCGTTCATACCAAAAAAATAATTTGAGGTTGGAATTACGCTTGTATTCCCAAACTTTTGTTTATGTTTTATAAATTCATCAAATACTTCAGGGAAGAAAATCTGAGAAAGCGTATCTTTCTCAGATATATTATCTTTGTATTTTTTCACTAAATCCTTTGTTCTGTTTTTAATATTCAAAGAGGGTAATTTAGAGCCAAAGCGATACGAGATAGGTTTTTTTCCTTTTAAAATTTTCTTTTGTAAAATTTTAGGAAAACCTTTATATGGCTGTCCTAATCTACCACTAAAAAATTCTATGACAGAAGCAGGAAAGCCTACTTCTTTTTTTGGATCTAACACATCTGATATCTGAATATTATTGGCTAACATATAAATTGCCATATCACCTACCACTTTGGAAATAGGAGTTACTTTTATTACATCGCCAAAAATTTTATTAACCTCAGCATACATAGATGCAAGTTCCGGCCATCTTTCATCTGTTATGCCCATAGAACGTGCTTGCTCCCTTAAATTTGTATATTGACCACCGGGCATTTGATGCAAGTATACCTCCGACATACTTGTACGAGCTTTACTTTCAAAAGGCTGATATTGTTTTCTAACTCCTTCCCAATAATTTGCAGCCGTTCTTACAACGGCAGAAGAAATTTTAGGATCTCTTTGATTACCGTCAAGCGACTCAACAAGTGCTCCAAAACTAGGCTGAGATGTAAATCCTGACCACGAGTCAATTGCTACATCAACTATGTCAACACCTGCCTCTGAGGCATTTAATAAAGTTGCAACACCATTGCCACTAGTGTCATGTGTATGAAAATGAATTGGTATTTTGATATTTTTTTTTAACTCTTTAAAAAGAATTTTAGCAGCTTTGGGTTTACAAAGACCGGCCATGTCTTTAATGGCGAGAAAATGGACTCCCATTTTTTCAAGCTTCTCAGCCATTTTTATATAGTAATCAAGTGTGTATTTTTTTTCAGAAGATGATGAAAGATCACCTGAATAACAAATTGAGGCTTCACAAATTTTATCTGATTTTAAAACTTCATCAATTGATACTCTCATATTCTCAATCCAATTGAGAGCATCAAAAATTCTGAAAACATCAATTCCGGATTTAGCAGATAGTTGGATAAACCTTCTCAAAACATTATCGGGATAATTTGTGTAACCTAATGCATTGGAGCCTCTAAATAACATTTGCAATAAAGCTGATGGCATTTGCTCACGAAGCTTTTCTAATCTCTCCCAGGGATCCTCTTTAAGGAATCTTAAAGCAACGTCAAAAGTAGCCCCACCCCAACACTCAATTGAAAATAGGTTTTTTAAAAGCTCTTCATATAAGTCTGTGATACCTAACATGTCTTGGGTTCTCATACGAGTTGCAATTAGAGATTGATGGGCGTCTCTAAATGTGGTGTCTGTTATCAAAAGTTTCTTGTGTTTTAAAACAGACATGGAAACTTCCTGAGGTCCTTTCTCATCAAGAATTTGTTTAAATGTTTTACCAACTGCTTGCTGTGCTTTTTTTGATTTGGCAATACCGAAGTCTGAAAGCTTAGCGGGTGTTGTTTCGCGCAGTTTTGGTCTGTTTGCAACCTCAACATTGCCATTAACAATAACCTCAGCAAGAAAGTTAAGGGTTTTAGTTGCTCTATCTTTTCTACCTGAGAACTCAAACAAACTTTTTTCACCGTCTATGAATTTTGTGTGATAACTAAACTTATCAAATCCATGATGGTTTATTAATTTTAATAAAAACGGAATATTAGTCTTAACGCCCCTTACTCTAAATTCACTCAGGGCTCTATTCATTCTTTCTTTTGCTTCAATTGGTGATTGGCCTTTAGCAGTAACCTTAACCAACAAAGAGTCATAATATGGAGTAATAACAGTTCCTGTTGCAGCAGTACCTGCGTCTAACCTAATACCATGACCACTAGCAGATCGATATACAGTAATTTTACCATAATCTGGGGCAAAATCGTTGGTGGCATCTTCAGTAGTAACACGGGATTGTATAGCGTGCCCTTTCATATGGATATTTTGCTGAAGAGGTACTCCACAAATCTCATCTCCAATTTTTGCACCAGCTGCTAATAAAAATTGTGCTTTAACTATATCAATGCCTGTTATTTCTTCAGTAACAGTATGTTCAACTTGAACACGAGGATTGACTTCGATAAAGAAAAAATCTCTAGTTTTTGCATCCATTAAAAATTCAACTGTGCCAGCACAAGAGTAGTTTACTTGTTTTCCTATACGTACACCTGCTTCACAAATTAAGTTTCTTTCTTTATCGCTTAAATAAGCTGCGGGAGCTCTTTCAACTACCTTTTGGTGACGTCTTTGAAGAGAACAATCTCTTTCAAAAAGATGGACAATATTGCCATGTGTGTCTCCTATAATTTGAACCTCCACATGAAATGCCTTTTCAATTAACTTTTCATAAAAAACATCATCTTTGCCAAAAGCGCCTTTGGCCTCTCTTCTTGCAGTATTAATTTGATTTTCTAATTCTGATTCTTTCTTAATTACCCTCATGCCTCGACCACCGCCACCCCATGATGCTTTTAACATTATTGGATAGCCAATCTTCTTAGCTAGAGCCTTACACTTTTTTATATCTCTTGGAAGAGGACCAGTAGATGGAATTGTTGGAACTTTTGATTTATCAGCAGTTTTTTTTGCTTCTACTTTATTGCCAAGCGACTTCATAATTTTTGACGATGGGCCAACAAATAAAATATTATGTTTTACACATTCATCTGCAAAATCAGGGTTTTCTGATAAGAAACCATAACCAGGGTGAATAGCATCACATCCTGAGTTAACTGCAATTTGAACAATGCCTTTATAGTCTAAATAAGCTTGAATTGGTCCAAGGCCAGAACCAACAAGATAGCTCTCATCAGTTTTAAACCGATGAAGTGCAAAACGATCTTCATAAGAATAAATTGAAACTGTTTTGTATCCTAGTTCAGTAGCAGCACGAGATATGCGAATTGCAATTTCGCTTCTATTAGCAATAAGTATTTTTTTAATATTTCTCATAGGACTGTAAAAATAACGATATTTTTATACATTATTCTAATTATTTTCATAGATATTCTCAGATCTTTTATGCTTTTTTTACAAAAATTGGTTTTCTCCTATTAGGATAACACGCTTTGCAAACTTTACACCCTATACCAAAGCAGCTTCTAGCTTGACAATATTCTCTTCCATAAAAAATAATTTGCAAATGAAGTTTATTCCAACATTTTTCTGGAAACAGTTTTTTTATATCATTCTCTGTTTGAACTACATTCTTACCATTTGTAAGTCCCCATCTTTGTGCCAACCTGTGAATGTGGGTATCTACTGGAAATGCTGGATAACCAAAACCTTGGGACATTACTACACTAGCTGATTTATGTCCAACACCAGGTAGTTTTTCTAGGTCTTCAAATGTTTTCGGGACTTTACCATTAAATTTTTTCACTAAAATTTTAGATAAACTTGATATTGCTTTTGATTTTTTAGGAGCAAGCCCGCACGGCTTAATTATTTTATATATTTTATTTAACGGTACTTTGGACATATCAAATGGATTATCTGCTATGTAAAATAACTCTGGTGTAACTTGATTGACTCTCACATCTGTGCATTGAGCGCTGAGTAAAACAGAGATAAGCAATTCATAAACATTTTTATGGTTTAACGGTATTGGGACATTTGGATATATCTTATCCAGCAGTTTTAGGACAATTTTTGCTCTTTCTAATTTTTTCATAATATGATTTTATTTTACTGTTTTTAAGATATGCAAAAAAAACTACATATAAAGCCCAATAAAAGCCTAAATAACCTCCAAATACTATTTTTTTTGTTTGTAACTGGAATTTTGATTGCCTTTATTGGGGCGCGATTTGTTCTTGTTGGTGCTTGGCCAATTATAATATTCGGAATTGTAGAATTTTGTATACTAGTGTGGTGTACTTATCTGTTTGTTAAAAAACTAAAAAAAACAGAAGAAATATCTTTGGATCATAAGACTATGTATTTAAATAATTTGGAGGGCGAAAAAATTACAGAGAGAAATAAATTTAATCTCAATTGGACGAAAATAATTAGTGAAAAAGACTCATTAAGTATTTCATATGCGGGGAAAAAGAAAAATTTTGCAAAATTTTTAAATGAGAAAAGAAGAAATAAACTAAAAAGAATTATAGAGAAATATAAATTATTTAATGATTAATCATATCACTATAACCATAAAATCCATTTATTTGGCTTTTAACCCATACCGAAGCTTCGATGGCGCCGTCAGAAAAAATTTTCCTATTAAAGGCTTTGTGAGTTAGCTCAATTGATTCGTTTTCGCCATGAAATATGACTGTATGTTCTCCTGGAATGTTTCCACCTCTGATTGAAGAAAACCCAATATCTCCTTTTTTTCTCTCATTTTGATTTTGCTGTCTATCAAAGATAAAACTTTTTTCTGATAAGTTTAATTCTTTAGCAATCTCTTGTCCCAATTTTATAGCAGTGCCACTGGGAGAGTCTTTTTTGTATCTGTGATGTGTCTCTATTATTTCAATTTCAAATTCTTTTAAATATTTAGCAGCACTCCTCGCTAAATGAAAAAAAGAATTAACACCAAAGCTCATATTTGGAGCATAAAATACTTGAATTGATTGTGCAGCTTGTCTTAACAGTTTAAAATGACCATCATCCAAACCTGTTGTTCCCACTACGAGAGCTGTTTTTGAATTAACTGCGCTTTCAGTAAATGAAAAAAGAGCTTTGGGAGAGGAGAAATCAATTACAACGTCTGCTTCCTCAAATGATTTATCTTTACTGGTATTTACCTTCTTTTGTAAACCAAATGATTTTATAAATTCGTCAGAAATATCAGAGATATCAAAAACACCAACAATTTCTACCTTTTTATTAGAAAGGCCAGACTCGATAAGATTTTTACCCATTCTTCCTAAGGCTCCAGCAATTGCAATTTTTATCTTTGTCATTGAGATTATTTATAGACAAAATAGAGCATATAGAATAGTAAAATTTTAGAAAATCATCATAATATAAATAAAATAAAATGATCAGATTAATATTAATTCTAATTGTCTTGCTTTTAGCCAGTTTGCTTATATTTAATAAAAAATTTAGAGAGGCTTTTACTATTTCCACTATACCTCTTATCATTTTAATCTCAGGACTGATTATTTATATGATTTATTATATGATTAACACGAACTATTTTGGGTAGTGCTAATTAATTTTGTGTAATAACTGATTGATTATTAGTAATCCAACCAATGATACCTTTATCCATTTCAAAAATTTCACCAGGATAATTTTGATCAGCTAAAATTTTTGCAGCTTGCTTTGAACGAACACCTGACTTGCAGTGTATTAAAATTATTTCTTTATCTGGATTAATCTCAAGTATCTTTGAAGAGCTTATTTGCGACAATGGAATTAAGTATGCATTCTCTATATGAAAATTGTCAAACTCATCTTTTTCCCTAACGTCTATTATAAGAGCTCCTTTTTTAATTAATTCTGCACTTTTTTGAATATCTATTGATTTGAATTTCATAAATACCTATTTATATAGCTTTTTTTATCTTAATAAAATCTTTAATGATGTTAATGTCTAAGCTTAAGACAATGCTAAGATTAATTAGTAAAACACTTGTTTTGGTTCTAGCCTTATGGGCAACATTGTTAGGAGTATGTGCTATTCTAGGGATCCAAATATATTTTCCTTTTAATATATCTGAAGAAAACGTAATACCTTATTTTAGAATGCAGGCTGTCAGAGTCGCTGTATTCATGACTTTTATTTATTATGCGTGTATGTATTTAGTAAATGCTTCTAAAGAAGTATATCCTATACATTTTTTAAAAGTTTTTATGATATCTTTAGGTA
>MDTD01182250.1_pt1 | contig 11736 bp, 9 predicted proteins | sample 811221 | NCBI WGS metagenome assembly MDTD01 (sample SAMN05326646, study PRJNA326480) | marine metagenome | isolation source: seawater | place: Pacific Ocean: South West | collected 2011
CATTTTCATGGCCTCAATAATCAATAGTGTCTCGCCCTCGATCACAACTTGGTCTTTTTCTACTGAGACGTTTACCACGGTTCCTGCTAAGGACGCTCTCACTATTTCTCTGTTATGCGACGCATCGCTGTCAACTTGACTCCTAACAGTTTCGCTATCGAACGCGTCTCCTTCCAGGGCTCTAATAGCCTTAAGATCACCGCCATCAGAAACCTTCACCACGTATGATTTTCCTTCGACTACTACCGTGTATACATTAGCGCCGCCATCTTCAATTTTATCTTTTGATTCCCTCATGGGAGTGGGCTCGAATGCACTCGCATCTTCAAAGTGCTTAAAGAATTTCAATGCCACTTGGGGAAACAAGGCATAAGTGAGGACATCATCAATCTCAAATTTTCCTCTGGGAACAGAAAACCCATGCTCTTTTGATAGGTTAGTTAGTTCCGCACTCAACGCATCTAGTTCCGAGTCGATCTCATCTGCCGGACGACAAGTAATAGGGCGCTCATTCTCCGCCAATACTTTACGTTGCAATTCCTTGTTTACTGGTGCCGGAGTAGACCCATATTCTCCCCGAAGAACTCCAGCCGTCTCTTTACTGATTGATTTATAACGTTCGCCAGTTAAAACATTTATTACTGCTTGCGTACCAACAATCTGAGATGTAGGAGTCACCAAAGGAACAAAGCCTAGGTCCTCTCGAACCTTGGGGATCTCATCGAGCACTAAATCTAGTTTATCAATGGCACCCTGCTCTTTTAATTGACTCTCCATATTAGTTAACATGCCTCCCGGAACCTGAGCTACCAGAATCCGCGAGTCTACTCCTCGCAAGGAACCTTCAAACCGGCTGTACCTTTTTCTAACCTCCCGAAAATAAGCAGCTATAGATTCGAGTTTGTTAAGATCAAGGCCAGTGTCACGGTTTCGACCCTTAAAGATCGACACCACGGACTCTGTCGCAGAGTGACCATAAGTCATCGACATCGAAGATATAGCGGTATCAACATTATCTATGCCTGCTTCTACGCACTTTAATATCGTGGAGGTGGACAGCCCCGTCGTTGCGTGTGCATGCAATTGAATAGGTATTGCAATGGATTGCTTCAATCGCGAAACCAAATCAAATCCGAAGTAAGGCGTCAATAGGCCAGCCATGTCTTTAATGCAAATTGAGTCAGCGCCGGCATCCTCAATTCGGCGCGCCAAATCAAGCCATGAATCTAATGTGTGAACCGGGCTAACCGTATACGACAATGTCCCCTGCGCATGCTTTCCTAAATGCTTAATGACTCGAAAGGCAGTCTCTAGATTTCTCATATCGTTCATCGCGTCAAAAACTCGAAAAACATCGATGCCGTTATATGCGGCACGTTCCACGAACTTTCCTACAACGTCATCTGCATAATGCCTGTACCCCAGTATGTTTTGGCCACGAAACAACATCTGCTGAGGCGTATTAGGCATAGCTTTTTTGATTTCACGGATGCGATCCCAAGGGTCTTCACCCAAGAAACGAATGCAGGCATCAAAAGTAGCTCCGCCCCATGATTCCATGGACCAATAGCCAACCTCATCAAGCCTCTCGGCGATAGGCAACATATCATCGATCCGCATACGGGTTGCAAAAAGAGACTGGTGAGCGTCTCTAAGTACCACTTCAGTAATACCTAGCGGCGCGTTATTTTCAGACATAAAGGCTCCTTTATTTTTAGCTAAAGATTCGACTCCCGACCTAGTTGTCGTCAAGGTGTCTATCTAATGCTGCCTGGATGACTCGTGCAATTCTTGGTTCTATAGAAGATTTTTTTGAAGACTTCAGATTATCGATCCTCTCTTGAGAAGGATCTATAGCTGGAATCCATTTCGCAACGGCTGATGACATGACTGCGGTTAAAATAATCAGAATTGATAAGAAGAAGAATACAGTGCTTAGACCGCCAACCAATAGTTGCAGACCCTGTTCAACCAGTGTTGTGTGCATTCAATGCCTCGCTAGGATGGATTAAACAGTGACCTTTTTGATTTGAAGTAAACTGAGATAAATGAGAAAAGCACGAAAAAAATATGATAACAAGAACCTCTTTGTGGGTGCAAATCCGCTCAAAAGTGATCTCAAAATCTCATAGGTTAATTTTTAGCTTTGCTTTAAGAGTGGCTAAAACTACAATCACTTTTCCTTTTTGAAAATGAGAGAACAATGATAATCAGATCAATCCTAGAAAATCGGCTTGGCGCAGCTATGCGATCTCTGGATTTGCCTTTCGAATGCTCCCCTATTATCAAACCAAGTACGAGTCCTAAGTTCGGTGACTATCAGGCTAATGGCGCAATGGCTGTCGCAAAGCGTCTAAAGAAAAACCCATATGAGTTAGCTCAAAAAATTTTAGAAAGGACTGATTTAGTTGGAATCGCTTGCAAAACTGATGTCGCTGGACCGGGCTTCATCAATATAGAACTTGACCCAAATTTCTTAGCTGAGCTACTGAGTAATGATGATACGGGCGTTAAAAACCAACAGGACGTGAAAAGAGTCGTGATTGACTACTCCGCGCCCAATCTAGCAAAGGAAATGCATGTCGGGCACCTTCGTTCAACGATCATCGGAGATTGCATTGCCCGCGTCCTAGAGTACCGAGGCAATAGCGTTGTCAGACAAAACCACATGGGCGACTGGGGCACACAATTTGGTATGTTGGTGGCAGAACTCGAGAGTCACTTAATCGCTGGCGAGCAAGCAGAACTGGCTCTTTCGGATCTCGAAACTTTTTATCAGAAAGCAAAAAGACACTTCGACGATGATCCCGAATTTGCCGATCATGCGCGCGCTTTAGTGGTGCGACTTCAATCGGGGGACCCGCAATCAAGAGCACTTTGGAAACAATTCATAGATATATCTGTCGCCCATAATCTCGAAATCTACAAACAATTGAATGTTAGCCTGACGAAGGAAGATGTCAAACCGGAAAGTGCTTACAACGACCAACTTGAACCGCTGCTGGAAGAACTAGTGCAAATGAATCTAGTACAAGATGATCAAGGGGCAAAAGTGATCTTTATCGACGAGCTCGCAAATAAAAAGGGGGAGCCTTCCGTCATGATCATCCGCAAATCAGATGGTGGCTTTCTATACGCAACCACGGACTTAGCTGCCCTTCAGTATCGTTCAAAGGAATTAAAAGCCGACCGGATATTGTATTTCATAGATGCCCGTCAATCTCTTCATATGAAACAAGTGTTTTGCGCGGGACGCTTGGCCAATCTTGTGCCACCAAATGTGAGTTTGGAACACCACCCTTTTGGAACGATGATGGGTAAAGATGGGAAACCGTTTAAAACCCGAACTGGAGGAACTGTTAAACTAGCCCACTTGATTGATGAGGCCAGAGAGCGAGCAGAACAGCTGGTCAAATCCAAAAATCCAAATCTTTCAGAAAGAGACGCAAAAGATATTGCAAGAAAAGTCGCTATTGGTGCAATCAAGTATGCCGATCTTAGCAAAACGCGCACGCATGACTACATCTTCGATTGGGACGAAATGATTTCGTTTGAGGGAAACACCGCGCCCTACCTGCAATACGCGAATACCCGTATTAACAGCATTTTTAAACGGGCGCAGATCGATCCCGACAGTCATTCGGCGACTATCATTATTACTGAAAACACGGAAAAAATCCTTGCTCTAAAGCTTTTACAGTTCGAAGAAATAATAGAGCAGGTAAGCCTAGATTGTTACCCGCACGTTTTGTGTAATTACCTCTACGAATTGGCTAGCGCCTTCATGGGGTTCTACGAGAAATGTCCAATACTAAGACAGGGCATTTCGAAAGAGAAAAAAGATAGTCGTCTAGAGCTTGCAAAATTAGCAGCAAAAAAACTCTCTTGTGGCCTTGATCTGTTAGGCATAGAGGTCATGCCCACAATGTAGGTTAGAAGGCTTTACGGATCGCATACGTTAATCGCAAGATTCTGCGAGGATTCTTTAGCAACTGCTCCACTATTAGCACTTATCAAATCCACAAAGTCATAAAGTTTTGGATCTGCTAGCTGCGAGGGTGCTACATTCTTGATTGCACTAAAAATTGTCTCTATACGCCCAGGGTGCTGTTTATCCCATGACTGCAGCATTTCCCTAACAACTTGACGTTTTAAACGCTCTTGAGACCCACAAAGATTACATGGAATAATCGGATATTTCCTCAAATCAGACAAAGCTTGCAGATCCGCTTCACGACAGTAGGCAAGTGGCCTAATCACAACGTTGCAGCCATCATCAGAGCGTAATTTAGGCGGCATGGCTTTCAACTTTCCTTAATAAAACATATTCAAAAAAAGTGTTTCCACAATGTCATCACGATGATGACCCAGAGCTATTTTATCCGCGCCAATTTGTTTCGCAAAACCATATAGAGTGCCTCGGCGCAGGCGCGAGCAAAGCCCACAATATGTTTTGTTCTCGGCGATTTTGTCTGTGACAACACTATAAGTATTTTTTTCTATAATATGATGTTCTACTCCCAATTGCCGTAAATAGCGAGGCAAAACATCCTTCGGAAATCCGGGTTGCTTCTGATCCAAGTTCACTACAACTAGTTCAAAATTAGCTGGAGCCTGTCGCTGAAGTCCCATTAGTATATCTAACATCCCGTACGAATCTTTTTCTCCAGACAAACAAACCATTACTCTATCGCCCGGATCGATCATTCTGTAATCAGCAATCGACTTGCCCACATTGTGGCGAAGCCTCTTCTGCAATTTGTTTTTTTCTTACTGTGTTTGTCTAGCGTCCATCTACAGGCCCATTTAGATTCTCTAGCCAAGTGCAAATCTACCGCTAATGGAAACCCAACCAATAGTCATTGACGCATCTTTTCTTTGCATATAACAGTCAAAAATCCCACGATTCAAAGTATAGAGATTTTGGCGACACCAGCCCCTATTTCGCAAACCTGTTGGCAAGTTGCCGTAGTTAATTGAGCCGTTAAAAATTACAGTTGCCCGCCAATAGTATGTGCCTCGAAAAGCCATTTGGTATCGGATAGATGGCTATTGCAGTAAGCCTTCATTCGGCGAAAATAAAGTGATCATATTTAAGAAAAAGGTCGGATGTTTTAAGTAACGACCAACTTTTATGCACAACCCGCTTGATTTTGCAGTTTCCGAGAAGAAAATGATCCATTGTGAAAACATGAATGGAGTAGGGATTTTGGAAGAAGCAACTATCATAGGAGAATGGTTGCCTATCAACATTAAGTACAGTTGTTTTTGGAGATCATTGAGTGCAATTCGCTTTGTTTAAACGCATAAACCCATAGATAAAACGCAGGTTTAAAAAGTAATTGTCAAATCTGTCAAATGAGTCAGGCCACTTAGGAAATTAGTTAATCTGAATTCACTTTTCACACACACAAAGTAGCCCTGTACTGCATGATTGAATTCATCTAATCCTCCTGAAATTTTGACCTTTGAAATTCAATACGGTTATTGGGCTTCACAAAAATGAAATGCGCATCGCTCAAAACCCTTTCCATAAACCCTCCGGCGCTGTAACACAGGTAGTAATCCCACATTCTAATAAACTCATCTGCATAGCCTAACGACTTAACTTCTTCCAGACGGCTGAAAAAACTTTGTTTCCATTGCATTAAAGTCTTCGCATAATGGGGGCCAATATCCTCCAGATCAAATAACCGCATATCGCTAACTCTCTTTGCGCTTTCCACTATCGCAGTGACACTTGGAATAAAGCCGCCAGGAAATATATATTTTTGTATGAAGTCGACAGAACTAAGCGCGCGATCATAACGTTGGTCCTGCATCGTGATGGCTTGAAGCAGCATGATCCCATCTGATTTGAGAAGCCCACTACATTTCTTCAAATAAGTATCTAAAAATTGCGGACCAACTGCTTCGATCATTTCTACCGACACTAGTTTGTCAAACTCACCCTCCAGATGTCTGTAATCTTTTTTAAGTAAAGTAATATTATCGGCAAGTTCTTCCTTGGCAATAAGTTTTGACACATGAACATACTGTTCATCTGAAATCGTGGTCGTGGTCACATGACAACCATAATTTTTAGCTGCATATATGGCAAAGCCGCCCCAACCGGTCCCTATTTCAACGATGCGATCCTTCCTGCTGAGCTGTAACTTTGAGCAAATGATTCTTAATTTTGCCTGTTGCGCTTTCGCTAGAGTTGAGCTCTCATCCTCAAAGAAACCGCAAGAATAGGTCATCGATTCATCGAGAAAAAGCCTGAAAAACTCATTACCTAAATCATAATGTGCCCTGATGTTTCTTCGACTGCGCGATGTCGTATTACGGTTGAGCCAATGCAAGAAACGCCTGCGCCATATCGCAAAGGCAGAGACCTTATCTTCCAATGAATCCAGAACATCGCGGTTGCTAATCATCAACCGAACCAATCTGACTAAATCGTCACATTGCCATTGTCCGAGCATAAACGCCTCTCCTGCTCCCAAGCTTCCGCCAAACGCGACTGTGGGGTAAAATTCCACATCATTCACATATAAGGTGGCACTCAAATCCTCCCTGTCTTCAACTGGGCGACCAAAGATCTTCGTTTCATCCCCATCAATGAGAGTCAAACGACCACCCTGAATCTTTTCGAGACGCCGGTGAATAGCGTTCTTGACTCGCAAATGAAACCAGTTTTGTCGGTGAGATCGGTTATCGCGGGCAGTCATCGTCATAAAAAAATCCGTCAGCTTTTGTTAAGTTTGTTGGGATGGGGATAGAATGAGACTCTCTTTATCCAAAGCTTTAGAGCTTGCCAATAAATCGCCATGGTTACCTTCATGGTGAGGAACGGATAAATCATCAGGCTCTTAGCAAGGGATGCTGACGAGATTGGCTCGGACTTCAAACTAAGTGCGACATCGAGAAATCGCTCTCCATTACAAAAACTTTGAATACGCACTGCCAAACTGTTACCTGGCGTCGAAATCCGCCATTGATATGACATATCCATGGGCATGAATGGTGAAACATGAAAGTCCTTACCGACCGTGTGTACAAATTTGTCTTGTTCGCCCGGTTCTTCCTTCAGATCGAGCACATAATAATATCGTTCATCCCATGGTGTATTGGTAACTTCAGCAACAATTGTCTCAAGTGTAATTCCATCGTTGTTAAATACGTAATAAAAGCTAACAGGGTTGGATCTATAAAAAAAATATCTCAGATTGGTTAATAATCGAATCGGGCCCTCAGGCCTTTTTCCAGTGCGAGATTCAACCAAATCTCTAACAGATGCATCGAGAGACGATTGAGTATCGCCAAGGTAATCTGCCCGCCTAAACCAAGCCAAATTCATTTTATCAGCGGACCAGAAGATAAAATTGTCAAAAAGATGTTTAAGCTCATCAAGGTCTAGATAGACCATAAAAATCTGGTACTGAAATATATTTTCGGCTGGCACACTCCGGCTGTGGCGCACTGACCCTGAATAAAGACGACTGCTTAATGAACTTTTTAAATTAACCCGCACTAACTTCCTCTAAGGTATGTCTGAATCAGGGATCGAACGATTATTGAAACAGTTAATTGCGTTTAGTGCACTCAGTACTCCGTCCTCATGAAAGCCATATCCCCAATAAGCGCCAGCATAAAACGTACGTCTTTTTCCGTTCAATTCGTTGATCCTACTTTGCGCGTACAGCGCTTCCGAAGTAAATTCGGGATGACTGTATTCCATCTCTTTTATAATGAGATTTGTATTAATTGCATTCTCATTGTTTAAGGTTACGCAATACTGCGTTTTGCCCTTCAAGCCTTGCAGAATATTCATATTATAGGTTAGAGAGACAGGTCCCTCATCCAACATGTGGTAGTTCCATGCAGCCCACGCTCGTTTTCTGTTTGGCATCAAACGAGAATCTGTATGGAGTGTAGCTTTGTTCTTTCTATACTTTATAGAACCTAAAATGCTTTTTTCGGCAGCGGATGGGTCTTTGAGCAACGCTAACGCATCATCGCTGTGACAAGCCATGAAGACATAGTCAAATTCCTCTTTTCCAACAGTACTTTCGATAAAAACGTTGGACAAATTGCGCTCTATTTTGACAACTTCAGTCGATAACTTTATCCGGTTTTTAAAAGGTTTTGTCAGCGCCTCCACATAAGTTTTAGAACCACCTTGGATGACATACCAGGTGGGTCTGTTACGAATATTTAACAAGCCATGATTACTCAGGAATTTGAATAATGACCGAGCAGGGAAATCGAGTATTCTTCGATGATTTGCGGACCAAACGGATGCTGCCAAAGGGATCAGATATAAACGCTGAAAGTCATTGCTAAATTTTTCTTTATCTAGAAAGTGACGCAAAGTGTCAAAATTCTCCTCCCTTTTTAGTGTGGATTTTGCACACGAGTTAAATCTGTTTATCTCTAACAGCAATTTCCAAAATGATGGACGTATCAAATTTCTGCGCTGCGAAAATAGCGTGTTCAAGTTAGAACCCATATATTCAAAATTCGTTGCTTTACAACTGACACTGAAACTCATGATGGACTTTTGCACTTCAACACCGAGTTCAGAGAGTAATTTGGTAAAATTAGGGTAAGTTTGGTAATTAAACACAATAAAACCGGAGTCAATATACTGGGGGCCACTCGGAGTTTGGACCAAATGAGTGTGACTGTGTCCGCCAACATGAGCATTACGCTCGAATACGGTTATGTCATGCCGAGCGCAGAGCTTAGATGCAATCACATTCCCGGATATACCACTTCCAATAACCGCGATTTTCATTTCACTCTTTTAACTCTGCTTTTTGATGATAGACTGCTGTTCATGCTGGTTATTTTTCATGGGGAAATTGATGAATCTGATCTATTGAATAACCCATGCTTTCCACCAAAGTTAAAACTTCATCCCAAACTCGCTGCTCGATTGCTGGGTCTCTGGACATGATCCACAAATAATCTCGCTTGTTTCGACCAATGACCGTGTGCGCATATTGTTTATCAAGGTAAATGATTCGATAGTCTGCTTTAAAGGGCCAGATGAATTGCATTCCCCATACCGCATTCGACTGCGTGTCAACAACAAATCCTTTCGGATGATAGCTCTTCTGGGCGCCGTCAAAACTTTTTTCATTGAAGCTAAATGTTGTTCTGATCACCCCATCATCACCCATTTCATAAACTTCAGTTGGGTTGTGAGCGCCTTTTTCCAAAAAAGTTGGAATTGCCCCTATTACATACCATCGGCCCATAAATCGTTGCAAGTCTACGTAATCGACGGTCGCGAGTGGCGTGACTTGCGTGCAACCGACCAAGGAAAAGATGATAACGAAAGCAGAAAAATTGAAGAATCTGTAATTCATAGTGGTGTTGACCGCAAATATTTGATGGGGACTATCGATTTGACCTTCGACTCTAACGTTAACCAATTTCCTCTATGATCATACTTCAAAATTATTGGCTGCTTTTGGGTTTTTAAAGTCACTGCAATTCCATCTTCGACACTTTTTTTGTCGAAGGTTACCGGCAAATGCCGCCCAGTATCTGGATTCAATAAAAAGTCTGCCTGGAGCAAATCAGGCTTCCAGTAAGCAAAGGTTCTGGTGCATGCCGGAAGCAATCGTGACGAGCCATTTTGCTTCACGACAAAACCACCGTTAGTGAGAGTCCCTTCAATGGTGGTTTTTTTCTTTCCCGACTTAGTCTCACTATTAAGAGTTTGAAGACACCCATTGGACCACCTCTCGTTCGATTGATGCGCATAATCAACGCGTTTAAAAACAAAGATCCTACCCCGAAGTTGCGTTTTCGATTCCACTTCCATGTGCCCTTGGGACTCAGAAACTTTATAGGAATGCCATCCCATCAATTTTCCATTTAGAAACACATCAAAATTCAATTCAAATTGATTTTCTGAGGCTCTGACCGAAAATGCGTTCATTAACAAAAATATTCCGACCCCGATGCCCACTTTCGTCAAAGGGACCATCTGTAACTCAAGATGAGTAGGCCTTTGAATATGTTTTTTTATTAGTAATTTTTTCACAGCAATCTGTCCACTGACCCTGCCAATATACCTAACCTTTGTTGACGAATATGTAATGTGCCACCCACCACTCTTGACCATTCCTGAAACCAAATAACTCTGCGCACGCCATAAAAAAAATGCGCCAACGATGCCACCATATAAGCCCTAGTTCCTCGCCATAAACCTCTTTAAAAAGGGGAATGAGTTCCAAACGATGTCTGTCCATTTTATCTAGCCAGGCATTGCTCGTTTTAGAGTAATGCATCCCATCCCATACCTGCCGATCCAGGAAATGCAAGTGCGATTGGTGCATCAAGGGCAAATCAAAACTCGGCATCATTCCACCAGAAAAAAAGTATTTGCTCATCCAATCATTTCCTCCTTCGATCTTAAAAAGATAAGGAACCTGCCGGTGAACAAAAATATGTTTAAAAAAAATTCCGTCATGAACTAACCAATCACTAATTTTTTCATACAATCTAGTGTAGTTCCTCATATGCTCAAACATTTCAACCGACACCACACGATCAAAATACCCCAACTGCGCTTCGAATTCATTCATGTCTTGAGTTACAACGGTAATGTTGGTCAGCCCCAATTCTAGGATTCTCTGATTAATAAATTTCGCCTGGCTGAAGGAATTTGATACCGCCAAAATCGAACTTTCAGGGTATTTTTCGGCCATCCAGAGCGACAGAGAACCCCACCCGCAGCCCAGTTCAAGAATTTTTTGTCCATTATGGAGCTGCGCAAATTTGCAAGTATCCTGCAATGCTGCTATCTCCGCATCATCAAGAGTCGCTTGATCAGACCGCCAAAGTGCACAGCTGTATTTTAGCTTCGAACCCAAAACTTTTTCAAAGAACGCAATCGGAACCTCATAGTGCTGTTCATTAGCTTTCTCTGCTTGAACGGCGATCGGGGACAGCAACATATCTGCAGCAAATTCTGACAGATTTTTTGAAACGCTTTCGACCGAGTGACTACGAATATCCTGCAAACGCCTTTTCAGCAGGCGCCTTATTCCAAAACGAACCAGACTATCTGGAATCGCACCGCGTTCGGCAGCGGAAAGTGCCAGTTCAATCAACTCAACGCTCCTATTTGCAAAATCAACTCAATATCCATCTTTAATAATCAGGAAAAGGTACGGACTAGCCAGAATAGCGACCACCGTTAGTTTTAGTTTTTAGACTTCCTCAATTTTTCTATAGTCGTTTGTCGCGCTTCTTCGCTCTTTTTTAGTAGCACGTACGTGGCCCCAAGACCACCATGGAGCTTGTTCGCACTGTGAAAAGCTAACACTTCTGGAAATTGGCGAAGCCAATGATTTACGCAACTTTTCAATACTGCCGGATTAGGGCGCCGCTCGCCTTTCCCATGTGTTATCAACGCAGATCTAACCCCGGACTGACGACAATCAGCAATAAACCGTTTAATAATCTGCCGAGCGCTTTCTACAGTTTCTCCATGCAGGTCAAGAGTTGACTGAATAGGATATTTACCCAACCGAAGATTTTTAAATACCCCATGCTGGACTCCCGGACGAACATAAGCCAAATGATCCAAAGGATTCATGGGCTTTACAAGTGAGCCCGAATCCAATGTATTAATCTCTATCGTGTTTTCGCGCTGTGCCGCTTGCCTCCGGAATATCAATCCTGGCGATTGGTTAACGCCAGCAGACTTTCGATGAAACCCATCACCTTTCA
>MDTD01170144.1_pt1 | contig 11735 bp, 8 predicted proteins | sample 811221 | NCBI WGS metagenome assembly MDTD01 (sample SAMN05326646, study PRJNA326480) | marine metagenome | isolation source: seawater | place: Pacific Ocean: South West | collected 2011
ATATCGATTGATTAATGACTTTTTCAAAGGGTTCCAGCTTCATTCCCCTACAATCAAGACGTGTAAGGTATTTATTATCCTTATTTACATAAACTTCAACTCTGCTTTTATTCTTTTTATCGGTGTTTGGTTTGCTATCTAGTTTTCGTAGAGCTTTTAAGGGGGTCCACAATTTAATTGAATTACTTAAGATAAGTACTGTACTTTTTTTTAGGTTCCATGAAAGAACTTTAACATTCTTATTAAGTGTTGTTGAAAAAAGGGTCATATTAATTGTGAGTTCTTCCATTACAACAGTTTTAAGAAGGCTGGATGGATTTTTCTTTTTATTGGGACTCTCTATGCTTAAAACTTGTTCTTCAATCTCCCTTTTAATACCCCAAGATTCTTTGTTAAGTTGTTTTTTACTAAGGATTTCCTTTTTGCTAACTTTTTCAAGGAGTTTTTCTGATTTTAGAAGGATGCTAAGTATTTTGCTTTTAAATTTGGAAACTTCTTTTTCTTTTTCAAGGTAAAGAACTCCTTTTATGGATTCTTTTTGATTTAAAAGTTCTTGATTTATTTTTTTATTTTCAAGAATAAGTTTTTCTAATTCTAGCTTTTGTTTTGAAAGCTTATTCAGGAGGTTTTCGTAACTAATTTGCTTTTTATTTAAAATATTTTTAGCTTTTAGATAAAGTTCTTTGTCATGACCTTTTTGCTTTGAGATATTTCTAAAAATAGAGAGGGCCATTGAGCTACCAGGGGTACCAATTTGCAGCTTATAATTTGGAGTGTTTTTTTGAAAATCAAAGCCCACATGGGATGAAATATAATTGGAGTCGTTATGGATAAATGTTTTTAAAAATTGATGGTGAGTTGAAATAATAACTTTGGTGTTAGGAAATTTATCGATTTCAGCCAATAGACTAAGAGCTAAACTAGAAGCTTCTTCAGAGCTAGTGGAGTTAAAAATTTCATCGATAAAAATAATATTTGATTTATTATTTTTTAACTCTTGTAGCAGGTCTATATAATTATTTACCTCAGAAGAAAATGAGCTAAGGCCTTGTTGTAAATCTTGGTGATCATGTGAAAAGTAGTAAATACCATCGAAGGGGTAAATAGAGCTATTCTGACAGGGAACATAGAAACCTAATTTATAAAAAATATGACAGAGAGCAATTGATTTTAGTGTAACAGTCTTTCCACCCGTATTAGGGCCCGATATTATCAAACCAGATTTATTTTCTTTTAAGTTAAGGTCATTTTTAACAGGATCTATAATAAGGGGGTGAAAGAAACTTTCAAGTTGGATAGAGCTAATTTTTGAATTTTTTGGTTTAGAAAAATTATTTTCATAGCAAAACAAAGATTTAGCTAAAGAAAAATCAACTTCAAATGTATATTGAGATATTATAGAAAACTCGGTGGTGTATTTTTGAATAATTTCGCAAAACTTTTTAGAGATTTGAAATATTTTTTTTTCTAATAAATTAATGAGCTCTATTCTTTTGTCGTTAAAATGACTGATTTCATTAGGTTCGACAAGGAGTGTTTTACCACTTGCGGACCTGGATATAATTTTCCCAAGTGAGTGTGAATAACTATCTGAACTTATCGGAATAACATAACGATCATTAATAGTGTCGAAAGCGTTGTACTGTAAAGAATGAATAAACTTCTCTGAGTTAAGAATATTTTTAAGGTTATTTTTAATTTGTTTTTCTTCATTTCTAATTTGGGAAAATATTATCTTTAGTGAAGGGTGTCTTTCATAATAGATATTGCCATCGGGTTCAACAAAGCTCCTAAAGGGTTTTAGAAGTTCTTTGGATAATTGGATTAATTTTTCTTTAGGAAAAGCAAATAAGTAATTTTTGTTCCAGTTTTTTGTAATACTTTCCGTGGAACTTTTGTAAAAATCGACAAGATTGCACAGTGAGTTAATTGTGGCAAGCTCTAAAATTTCATCTTTATTAACTTTTTTTAAAGAAATAATGGGGTCAAAGTTGGTATTTAAAAATTTAGTAAAAAGATTAAACTTTTCGATAGAATCAAAAAGGTGGGGTTGAAAAAAAGAAATAGAATTAAGTTCTTCTTCCTGATTAATCTTATTATTGTCATCGAAAAATACTTCGGTACGAGCTATATTCTTATTAAATTTAAATAGCCTAGAAAGTTTATTGATTAAAGGAGACCAGTCAATTAGATTGAGAATTAAATCGTTTTTTTTTGAAAAGAGATTTTTAGACATGAAACAAAATTATAATGAATTAAAGTTAAGTACAAGCCAATATAATGAAAATTTCAAAGAAAGTGAAACCAAATTTGGTAAAATTCAAAAAATTTATAGCACACCTCATCTAATATGTCTGGTAGTTAGGTTTAAGGGTAAAACGACTTACTTATACTTAGGAAGAGGAAGCTCATATCAAGGTTTGTGGGAAGGTAAAAATCAACCTCCAAAAGATTTTAGGATAAAGGATTCATTCTTAGAGTATTTAAGAAAAAATATTGGGAATTCAAATATAATAGAAATCGAATTAGATGAGTTCGATAAAATAATTCATCTACCCTATTTTAAAAATAAAAAAGTAAATTGTTTTTCTTTTTTTTGGAAAGGAAAGGACTTAATTTTTTCAAATATTTACTCAGAAGCAGATAATTATTTTATTTTCAATTCATGGGTTGGAAAAAAAGAAAAAATAGGAAAAAAAATTTCACAGGATTTTATAGAACTATATGATTTTGCAAAAAAAAAATTGGATAGTATCGGTAGAAAGGATCTATTGAAAAGCCAGGACAACAATATTGGCTTATCAATAAATGCGATGGATAGAATAGATTCTTATTTTAATCGAAACGATAATAAAATTTTCGAAAGATTAAAGATTAAAAGAATTAAGTTTTTAGAAAAGAAAATTAACAGAATTAATGAGGATATAAAAAAATTAGACAACATTTCATTAATTGAATCTTCTTTAAAAGAACTTGAAGTAAACTTAGATGGGAAAGATTTTTTTATTCTTTGTGGGAAAAAGATTAAGTTTGAAAAGGACTGGAGCTTTTTTAAAAAAAGAGATTTATTATTTGAAAAGATAAAAAGATTTAAAAAAGGAAGAGAAATACTTTTGAATAGAAAATCTGAATGTGAGAATGAGTTATCTAACGTGCATCTTACACAGGATCAAATAAGTGTAAGCCGAGAAAAAGTTATAAAACCTTTCTGGAAAATGAAGCATGAAAAATTAAAAGAGACAAAAAAATCTAGTGACCTAGGATTTGATGAATATATTTTAGATAATAAAATTAGACTTGGAGTAGGATTAAGCTCTCATGGTAATGACAACTTAAGAAGGTTGTTTGCAAAGAAGAATGACTTTTGGTTCCATTTAGAAAATTTTAAATCATGTCATTGTATAGTAAAGATAGAAAACTTATCAGATATAACGAATGAATATTTTGAGGTAATCGGGTCATTAATAAGAGACAAATCAAATTTGTCAATACAGGTTATACCACTAGTATTCACTCAGGTAAAAAATTTAAAAGGTTTAAAGGGTAAACCAGGGTCTGTTACTTTAAAGAATGAAAAATACAGAGATGTTAAATATAATATAAATTGGAGGGAAATAATTTCAAAGAATTGAAATCGGTTACAAGTTTGATAAAGTATCCCATGGAGTATGATGCTTAAAAAGAGGCTTGTCTCATGTCGAGAAAATTAACAGGAAAATTTTTTTCATTTTCTTTAGTTTATATTTTTCTATACTTCTTTATTGTCAAATCAGTGTATGGAGTTGGTTTTCAAAAATTATTCAATATTCAGAGTCAAACAAAGATAAAAGATTTATCATTTGAATTTGAAGTTAGTGAGATTAGAAAAAATCTGGAAGCTTACTATCCTTTGAAAAGTTTAAAGGATTTCAAAATAAAAGTATATTGGTTGAGAGATGGAAGTTTTGATATTGCATTTAGTGGGTTACCTAAAGGAAAAAAGGGAATAGAAAAAAGATTGAAACTTCAGACATTAGAAAATTTAAAAATATTGTTTCCATCTGATAAATTAAAAGAATTAAAGAAAGTTTATGATATAAAGAAAACAAAAAACATGCTAGTTGCAGTTAATAATAACCTTAATAGACGTAAGGTAATTATTGAATTGAATGAAAATGGATTGATTAAAAAAATTCAATCATTTTTTCCTCTAAATAAAATTATAGAAGATTATAAATATAAAAAAAATAATGAAAAATATTTAATGGTATCTAGGCGGGAAAGTAATTCAGCTTATAAAGATAATTATTTCAAAAATACATCTTATTCCTACAACAAAATTAGTGAAAGTACCCTTCCTACAAAAATTGAAATTACAGAAGTAATTAAGACAAAATTAAGATCTAATAGCAAGAAGGTGAAGGAACATAGTTTTAAAAAGTTTTATTTTTTCAAAAACTATAAAATTAACAAAGGAATAGCAAAAAGCCATTTTGATAGTTTAAATAAGGACAAAAAATGAATGATGAAGATTCAAATAATAATATATCCGAATTATTAAATGAAGCTAGTCAAAAAGCTAAAACTATAATATGTGGTCAGAACGAATTAATTGAATCTATTTTAGCTGCCCTTGTTTGTGAAGGACATTTGTTAATTGAAGGAATGCCTGGTTTAGGTAAAACGTTAAGTTGTAGAGTGATGAGTAAACTTTGTGATTTAGCTTTTAGAAGAATTCAATTTACACCTGATTTATTACCAAGTGATTTAATTGGAACTTTAATTTATAGTCAAAAAAACGAAAATTTTTCGACTAGGTTTGGACCTGTTTTTACTCAAATATTATTAGCGGACGAAATAAATAGATCACCTGCAAAAGTTCAAAGTGCTCTTTTAGAAGCTATGGGTGAATATCAAGTGACAATTGGAGAAGAAACACATAAACTACTTCATCCTTTTGTTGTATTAGCAACTCAAAACCCAATTGATCATGATGGTACTTATCAACTTCCTGAAGCCCAAATGGATCGTTTCATGATGAAGTTAAAGGTAAATTATCCTAACGAAGAAGATGAAATTAAAATTTTAGATCAAGGAAAGGATTCTTTAAATGAAATTTACTCTGTTCTTTCTACTGATGATCTTTTAGAGGCTCAAGAAAAAAGTGAAGCGATTTTTGTAGATGATAAAATAAAACAATTTATCGTAAAAGTTTGTCAAGCAACAAGGCCTGAGTCAAAAGATTTTTTCAAAGAGTTTAGAGGAGCGATTCAGGCGGGTGTATCACCGAGAGCATCGATTTGGTTATTGAGACTATCGAAATACTTTGCGTTTATTGAAGGAAAAGAGTTTGTAACTCCTGAGCATGTTCTCAAGTCTATACCTGGTGTAATGGGCCATAGAATTATCCTAACGTACGAAGGAAAAATGGATAAATTAAATGGTCATGAAATTGCTTTTAAAATAGGTCAGGCGATGATTTAAAATGAAAAAAAAAGTAGAAAAAATTAAGGAAAAAATATCATCCATAAAGCTAAGTTTATTTAAAGGCATTTACAAAGAAAATCTGGGGAAGTTCAAATCTAATTTTAAAGGGAATGGTTTACAATTTAAGGATCATAGATCCTATGTTTATGGTGATGACATAAGAGGCATAAACTGGAGTTTGTTGGCAAAAAATGGAAGCCCATATGTTAAAGAGCATGAAGAAGAAAGAAATGTGAATTTAACTGTTATATTAGATGTAAGTTCATCAATGCTATATGGTTTGAACAAAGTATCAAAGTTAGATGTTTGCATAGAGTTAGTTTGTCTATTATATTTGGTGGCTCAAGAAACTAATGATTGGGTGTCTGTTTTCTTTGTCGGAGGAAAAGCAGAAAGCTTAGGTAAAGGTCGAGGCGAGGAAGGTTTTTTTAAATTTCTAATGAAGTTAAAAGATTTAGGCCTTTTGAATAATAATGGAGAGGTTAATATTTCTTATTCCTATAGTTTATCAAATATTGAAATTAAGAAACAGGAAAGTTATTTGGAAACTAAAAAAGGTAACAAAAATGTAATATTTTTCTCTGATTTTCATTTGTGGACTAACAAAGATTTTTCATATTACATTTTTTCGAGTTATTGGCGTTTGTTTAGAATAGCTTCACCCATTGATAATGGAATTAATAATTCAGTAAGTCTTCTTTTTAAACCCAACTTTGGTTTGAATGGCAAAAAGTTAGCCCAAATTAATGATAGTCTTAAAAATAAAACAAATAAATATTTAAAAACTCTAAACATAAATGAAGATTATTTAAACTATTTTTTAAGGGAGATATTCTAAATAGTGAAGAATTATCTTTTGGCTTTTATTTTTTTTATATTTCTTCTACCAAATAGTTTTTCAAATATACAGGGTATTGTAGAGCCAAATGAAAATAAGAAGGTGAATCTATTATTGGGAGATAGTGTAGATTTAAAGGTCAGCTTTTGGCCAAAAAATTTAAATCTATTTGAAGATATAAAGAAATTGGAGGGTAAAAGCTTTTTAAATATATTTTATGTTTATGACGTTTATAAATTTGAAATTTCAAAAAATAACTATGATGTTATAAATATATTTATTAAAGCAATAGCTTTAAAACCCTATGAAAAGGTTCCTTTTGATATATGGAGTAATGGAGTTAAGAATATACCAATAGAAATAAGGAAAATTACAATTGGAGATTTAAGAGATAGGGAAAAGGAAATAACTTATTATTCTATGGGTTATAGTAATTTATTTTATTCTTATAATATTAAATTTTTATTACTAGGAATTGTAATTTTGGTGTTTATGCTAACAATATTAATCAAAGGTAAAAGGATTAAGAAGTTTAATAATTAATTCTTATAAAAAGAAAATAGAATTTTTGCTTAATACATTTGATATAAATTAATAAAATAGTGTTTGAAAATGGAATTTGAAAACAATTTTTTGTTTCTGGTTGGTGTGTTTGGGTATTTAATATGGATGATTAATTTTTTTAAACTATTTAAGAAACCAGAATTAATTCTTCCCAAAAGTGTTCCTTTAAAAAAACGTTCCTATTCAAGGTTTTTTGTTTTCGCTCTTAGTTCAACTGGTTGGCTTCTTTTAACTTTATCCTTAATGAACCCAAAAACTAAAAAGAAAACAATTTTAAAAAAAGAAATGATTAACGATATTGTATTTGTTTTGGACGTATCGAGATCAATGTTAGCTATGGATTATAAGCCCAATAGGTTGTCACTGGCGAAAAAAACAATCAAAGAGTTTATAGATTTAAATCCAAATGAAAGGTATGGAGTAATTCTTTTTTCTGAAAAAATATATACTCACACACCATTAACTTCAGATTCTAACTACTTATCAAATAAGATAAAAACAATCAATGGTGATGATTTAGGTAGTGGTACAAATATAGGTGATGCATTAATTTTAGCTGCCGGTCGTTTCAGTTACTCTAAAGCCAAAAATAAATACGTAATTTTACTAACTGATGGAGTGAGTAATGTAGGGAGTGTTACTCCAATAGAAGCGGGTAAAAGATTAATGGATCAAAGGATCAAACTTTTTTCTATCGGTATCGGAAAAGATCAAGATGCCAAGATACCAGTCAATCCAGCAAATCCATTTTTGGGGGGATTTCAAAAAATTCCTGGTGGGAGTATAGATTTTGATACATTAAAAACTATTTCAAATATGACACTGGGGAGTTTCTTTTCTGTATCCAATGGAATGGCTTTAAGGCAAATATTAAAAAAAATAGGGACAGATGAAAATATTAAATCAGAATTAAGAAGAATAAATATTTATGAACATAATTATTTCATTTTTTTACTTTTGGGTATTTTTTTCTTGTTTTCTGGAGAATTAATAAGAGTTGGTTTTATTAAAGAGGAACTGTGAAAATAATAAATTTGGATTATTTATATATAATAATATTATTTTTAATTATTTTTTTGTGGATTATGATTAAAAAAGATAACTATTACTATCAATTTGTTAAAAAATATTGGTTTTATAAAAAGTCAAAATCTAAAAAGATTTCTACAAATATTTATTATTTTGCAGTAATTTTGTTTTTTGTTTCCCTATTGGATTTCAGGGTAGGTAATCAAAGTTATGATATAAACAAGTCAAATAAAACAATTCTTTTAATAGACAGCTCTTTGAGCATGAGGGCCAACGACGTAAAACCAACGAGGATCTCTAAAGCTTCTGAATTTGCAAGTTTATTTGTGAATAGTCATAAAGAAAGTTTATATTCTTTGATTGCATTTAGCGACTTTTCCAAAATTTTAGTTCCATTTACTTTCGATAAAGAAATAATAAGATCACATTTAAATATATTGAATGATGTTAATCTTTTCAGAGGTGGCTCTAATTTATTTTTATCAATAAATAAAGGCATAGCTTATTTGAAAAAGAACTCATTAAACGACCAATTAAATGGTAATATACTTGTTTTAACAGATGGTGATATTCATGATTATAACAATAAATTTACAATACCTAGTGGCGTTAAAATAGCTAGTATTAATTTTAGTTCATTTTTAGGTGGTGCAGTTCCTAGTTTTGACTTAGATGGAAATTACAAAGAACCATTACTGCATAGAGGTAAAAGAGTTCATTCAAGGGTTAATGAAAGACTTTTTAAAAAATTAGAAAATGATTTTGTTAATTTTAAATATTGGAATTGGAAACCTGGTATTTCATTAGAAAATAAAATATCAGAGTTTTTCGGAACTAAAAAAAATGAGAAAAAGTCAAAAAAAAATAATAAAGAATTCTTGTTAACTTTAAGAATAGCTGCATTGGCGATTTTTATACTATCCTTGTCGTTTCTTTTATCCCGATTTAAATCTTTTAATAAATCTTTTATTTGGATAATAGGGATTTTTATTTCACATGGCTTTAACCCAGATGTTAAGGCTAACGATAAATTAGAAAGGTTTCTTTACTCTAAAATAAAGAGTGGGAGTTCATCAAGAATAGAGAGGTTGAAGCTTGCTGAAATTTATCTAAAAAATGATCTATTTAAAATGAGTAAAAGTCTTTACGAAGAAAATTTATTGGAAGACTATAATAGAGAAGAATTTGGCAATTACTTTAATTATGGAACTTTACTTATAAAGATAGGGCTTTTTATTGAAGGAGTTGAAGTTTTTAATAAAATCAAAGATACATTTAGAAATGACAAGAAATATAAAGAGTTAGAAAAGAAAATTAACTCAAATATTTTGATTGTTATCTCAAATAAAAAAAATAAATTAAAAAAGAAAAAAAATGTTAAAAACACTCAAAAAAATAAAAAAAGGGATGAAAATAAAATAAATAGAAGGAAGTTTGTAAACGAATTAAAGCAACCAATGAATAATAGATCAATTTTTAAAGATCAAATAGTCAATCACGCCTTAAGTCAGGATAGAAAAATTCAAAGATCTAAAATGATATTAAATATATATAAAAATAAGACTGATTGGGAACATAAGGGATGGTAATGAAGTTAAGAGTTTTTAAAAGTTTTATTTTTTTTATTATTTTTTTTACTCAGTTTTGTTTCGCTTCAGAAAAAATATTTAATAATGTTAAATGGATATTAAACCCTGTTCGGCCTATTCAAAACTCCACATTTAGCTTTACAGTTTCTTTTAATTATTTAGGAAGTTACATTCCTCAAGTTAATTTTGAATTGGATGGTTGCGAATTAATAAATAAAAATAAAAGAATAATTAAAAAAACAAACAAAATAATTAATGATAAATTTACTACAATCAAAAAAGTAGAGTTTAAATATATTTTTAAAACACGGAAATCAGGAAACTTTACAATCCGAAAATTTAGAATTTTTGATAAAAAATCACAGAAAAATATCAATCAAATTTCATTTTATGTTGATAAAGTAATTAAAAAAAAACCTGAATACCATTTTGTTGGAGAAGTTGATAAAAAAGAATTTTTTAAAGGTGAAGGTTTTAATTTAAATTACTATTTGTATTTTAAAGACTATGTTTTAGATACAAATATAATGAAGTTTCCAAAGCTAAATGGTTTTTTTAAGAGATATAAAAAAGTATCTGAAGTTAAAGATGAAATTTATCAATTTAAAGGTTCAGTTTACAACAGAAGATTAATTTATTCTGCTCGTTTATTCCCAACAAATACAGGGAAAAATTTTATAGATAGCATGGAATTAACAATTGATATTCCTAAAAAAGACATGAGTGGATTTAATAGTCAGTTAAATTCATCCAGAGTAACAAAACTCAAATTAGTTAGTCCTGAATTTGATATTAATGTTAAACAGGTACCGATGTTTTTGAAAGGCCCTGGTTTTATTAATCTTGTTGGAAATCATAAATTTCATTTTAAAGTACTCCAGAATTCAACACTTATAAATGATCCTGTAAGATTTCTTTTAAGAGTTGAAGGTGAAGGATTTTTAGAAGAGATGGATCCACCTATATTATATCAAGTGAAAGGAGTTGAAGTTTTTAATGTTCAGACTGAATTAAGTTTATCTAAAGATAAATCTAGTGGGATTAAGCAATTTATTTACACTATTATAGGAAAAGAAAAAGTTACTATTAGTGAAAGAAAGAAGCTATTTTCAACCTTTGAAAGTAGTACTCTAACTATTAAATCCCAAGAGATTATTTTGCCTTCGCTTTCGTTCCTTAAATCAAATTTAACAGAGAAAGAAAAAAATAGAACACCAAGTTCAACGAAAAATAATATTAAGAAAATTATTTTTCATGATAATTACCTTGCCCCCCAGTTTAATCCAGATGAAAAATTTGTAAGGGAAAATAATATTTTAAATATTGTTCTTTTTGTCATTCTTTTATTTGTTATTTTTGATCTTTTATACAAAAGGCAATCTGCCCGAAGGAAAGTACTAGATGAAAATATTAGGAATATATTAAAAGATTCAAAACGTGGAAAATTAAATTATTCTCGGCTCTTCCAACTTATTCAATTATTAAAACAAGATGATTTATTGGTGGGTAAAGCTTCACCAAGGGAAATTCTTAATGGATGTAATTTAAAATTAGAGAGCAAAAGGTATTTCAAGAGCCTCCTTGAGATTTTAGAAAATGATGCATTTGGCAAGGCTGGAGCTAAAAAAAGGTTCAAATATGAGCGAAAATGTTTTAAAGATCTACAAAAGAATCTTTATAAATAGTTACTATTATGCAAATTTTAAGTCACCTAAAAAACATAGATGAGAGCGACGGTCCTTTTGGTATTACTTTAGGGAACTTTGATGGGGTTCATCGAGGCCACTCAGCGTTTCTGAAATTCATGATTCAGGATTGTAAAAGCTTAGGTTTAACTCCTGTTGTTATAACTTTTAAGCCTCACCCTAGGTTGGTTTTAAATGATACAAAACCTTTTTTAATCACAGATTATCATGAGAGAAGCCAGATATTTTCTGATAATGGTTTAAAATATCTTTTAGAAGTAGAGTTTAATAAAAATCTGAGCGTCATGGATACAACAAGGTTTCTTGATGATTATCTATTTTGCCTCAAAAATATCGAAAAAATATACCTAGGTCATGATTTTTCATTTGGTAAAAATAAATCTATAGGACCAGATCTGGTTATTAAATATTGTAACGAAAATAAAAAAAAGTACCATTTTCAAGATGAATATCTATTTTCTGGTGAAAATGTCTCTTCCAGTAGGGTTAGATCTCTTTTAATTAATGGAAATATAATTGAGGCAAATCAATTATTAGGTAGGG
>MDTD01085194.1_pt1 | contig 11732 bp, 7 predicted proteins | sample 811221 | NCBI WGS metagenome assembly MDTD01 (sample SAMN05326646, study PRJNA326480) | marine metagenome | isolation source: seawater | place: Pacific Ocean: South West | collected 2011
AGGAGGGCGACGGGGGACTAAGGCTACGATACAAAACAGCGAAGGCCGGACGGCCGCAGCCGGTGTGTTAAATCTCAATTAGTCGGCTAGGATTTCGAATCCCAGGGACTCATAGTACACATCGACCGGTTCCACGGGAGATTCCCGATCGTATAACAGCACATCATGGAGTGGACGGTCATCGGCGGAATCCATAAGTACCAGGACAGGGCCGGTTCGAATCGCACGTACGGGAATACGCGACATTACCATTTCACCAGCCCCGGTCTTTTCGATTCCTGCAAACGCTCCCCATTCATCAAGCTCTCCCGCACTATTGGCAGTGCCGGACTGGCCGTTAATAAAGGGACTCACGTAACTGGCACTACCGGCAAATTCCAGATGAGTATCAGGTAGATAGAGGTCCACATAAGCAGCGAAAACTCCAGCTGCCTCTGCAGTGACGTCTTCGGTCGTCAGATTGATGTAAAAGACCTCATCCAGCGAAACTGTCGAAATCGTCTCTCCATTACTGTTGGTTAGAAAGAGACCAATCTCCACAGAACGGGATTCAGCATTCAAGGCGTTGATCACACTAATGGCATCACTGGGTGTAATCCAACCGTCACGATTTACATCATAGAACGGGCTGGAGTTCGGTTTACTATGGGGTAGTTCATAGGACCCGGATGTGTTGAGTTCATTGATAATGTGGAGGGCATCGACCGGAGTGACCGCTCCGTCGTTGTTTACATCCTGCGGAAGGTTTTCGTTGTGCCAGTTGAATTCAGGCTCGGTAAGTGCTTCCAGATCAAGCTCACGTTCAAAGAAGGCAAACATCTGATCAGAAACTTTGACTCCGTCGATGACCGTGTTTAGTTTTGCTTCTAATCCGTGGCCGGCAGTGGTGATTGTGGGGAATTCATAACTGACGTTATCGTTCTGAAGCTCCGTCACAATCTTCTCGGCACTATCAATCGTGACGACGGTATCATCGGTAGAATGCATGACAAACGTTGCCGGATCGTCAGCGTCGATAGTGTATTCAGTACCCTGTAAACTTCCGGCTCCATCCAGAATGGCGGTTACGCCAAGCTGACTCACATCGAGCTGCATATGTGAGAAGAAATTGACATCCTGTGTATCGAACATACCGGCAGCCATTGATAGAAATCCACCGGCCGAGTGTCCTCCTAAGACAATTCGTTCCGGGTCGATCCCCAGACTGTCGGCAGAATCTTTGACCCATTTAACAGCATGAAATGAATCTTCCACTCCGGCGACAAAAGTATCGTATCGTTCGTCTAAATCAGAAAACGGAGTGTCTTTAGCCGGAGGGACATTGTCACCAAATAACCGATAGTTGATGGAGACGGTGACATAACCGCGTTCGGCAAAATCGTTACTCAGTGAAACAAAGCTGCTTTGAGCTTTATCGCCGCCGACAAAGCCACCACCATGGATCAAAATGGCCGCCGGTAACTGCTGAGGTAGATTTTCTCCAGTCGGTTTATACAGATCTAGCTTGAGGCTTTTATTGGTCACGCCTTCTGATGTTCCGTGTCCCACTTTGGCATCATTCCGATAGACGATATCCGAAGTGACCTGAACATCATACTGAGGAGTGATCCCAAACGTGGTTAACACTCGGCGAGGCTCAAGTGAATCGAACTGTAATCTCCGGCGGGAAGTCTGATGAGTTTGCTTTTGATGGAAAAGAGTTCTTAAAAACTGGCCGATTTGCTTACGCACTGGGGACTCCGGAGGCTGAATATTCTTGGTGGACATGACGTTAGGAGCAGTGTCAACGTAAAGCAATTATTCGTTGCCACCGTGGGAAAAGCAACTAGAGCACGAGACATCAGGAGTTTATTTGGTATGAGGTCGTCGGGTGAACTGTGCCGTAGGGCGAAGTCGGGCCCTTCGGGCTATGGCGGCTAAACTGCGCCCAGCGAAGGCGGCCCCAAGTATTCTGAGTAAAAAGGCGACGGCCGAACGGCCATAGTCTGGAGTATTTAGGTGTTTAAACATTTAGGCAGTTAGACAGTGAAACGATCAGAGAGTTAGAATGGAGGCTTAACGAACCCACGTTTTAATACCTTATTGCAGTCTTAAAGCTGTGTTGATGCCAGATTCACTAGCCTTGCAAGGAGTTTCTATGTCGAAGTTACCGGCAAACATTTTGATCTTTTCTCTGTTGTTCGCAGCAACTTCTATGGCCGCACCTCCTGTCCGGCAATACGATGCTCCGGGAGCTCCGCCTTTTACCGTATTGGAAACGGGTGAAAATCCACCGTTGGATGCCTACGACAATTTTGTGATTGGCCCAGAATATGTCACGGCCCCTGAATCTAAAGTGCTGGAAGATGTCCCTCAGGGAACGGTTCAGCAATTCATCATCGACTCGAAAGAAACCAAGATCTTTAACCCGGGGATCGCCCGAGAGGTATTCGGGACGGTTGATCCGCAGAATCCAAAGACTTTGATCGTGGATACTCATGAAATCGACTACAAACGGCAGATCACAGTCTATATTCCGGCACAGCATAAGGCGGGATCCAGAGCGCCCTTTATGGTTTGCCATGACGGCCCCAAAGGAAAACCTAACATGACTCTGCCCCGTATTCTGGATAACCTGATTGCCCAAAAGCGGATTCCTCCAATTATCCTCATCCAGATTGCCAACGGTGGCGGCGATGCTCAGGGACATCAACGTGGCAGAGAGTACGATAATATGTCCGGACTGTTTGCGGAATATATTGAAACAGAGGTTCTTCCACGAGTGGAGAAAAACTATCAGGTGAAGCTAACCAGAAATCCTGACGGCCGCGCTGTGATGGGATCCAGCTCCGGCGGTTCAGCCTCGCTGATCATGGCCTGGTTTCGAACAGACCTATATCGTCGAGTGCTTACCACTTCAGGCACGTTTGTGAATCAGGCCTGGCCCTTTGATCCGGAATATCCGGATGGAGCCTGGGGGTTTCATAAGACCATCATTCCGGAAAGTCCTAGGAAGCCGATACGCTTGTTCCTTTCTGTTGGTGACTATGACTTGCTTAATCCCAACGTGATGCGTGACGGTATGCATGACTGGGTGGAAGCGAATCACCAGATGGCCAAAGTACTCAAGGCCAAAGGTTATGAATATCAGTATTTATTCTGTCGCAATTCAGGCCATGGTATCCGTAACGCCAGGGCGCAATTCATGCCCCACGCGATAGAGTGGGTCTGGGATGGATACCGCTCCAGAGCGGGTAAAACCAAGTAGGATAAAAAATCATACTGCAACCACGGTTGGCTAAGACTAACTTTGCTCAAGTACTGTGGAATACATTGTCAGTCTCAATCTACACGTGCAAATCGTCTGGTTTGATTAAACGCGCTCCATGCGGAAGCAGACTGCGTAAGTTGCACCTTCTTCATCAAGATTCCGTTTGAGAATCAAGTTGTTCTCAAGCAATGGACTTGATTTGATCGGAATTCCATTCACTGACACGGCCAGTTGCAAGATCGGCATCAGCTTCCGTCAGCTTTTTGCGAATCTGATCATCCATTACTTCCTGAAGGTTTACGAAATCCTCCAGTCAAACGAGGTACACCGGTTGAGACCCATGTGTTTTGCACGCTAAGTACGACAATTCTTGTAACGTGATGGTTGAAAAGCAAGGATAGAGTGACCCAATCTCAGGAAGCACGAAGGCAAGACACCTGAATCATTGATCTACCGATAGAAAAACCCTTAGTAGCTACCGTTTGAAGGATAACGACTAAGGGTAGTAATGGGCGATGAGTGGTTGCGAGATTTGCCGCAACCTTCAGGAGCCAGACGGATTAAAAGATGACACGGAGCCCTTTATTATTCCGTTGGCGTTTGTTTGAAAAAGGCAAGAATCTCAGTGCGGTTTCGCACTCGTGCCATTTCTAAAGGTGTCTGTCCGTCGCTTCGTGGTTTGTTAATGTCCGCGCCTGCTTCGATGAGGATTTTAGCGGCTTCCGTGCTTCTTCTGGTGATTGCCCGATGAAGCGCAGTTTCCATATCTCTACCGGCCGCCTGATCAATATCTACTCCGTCAGCCAGTAGCTGTTTGATTTGCTCTACGTCGTTGCGTTCGGCTGCTTTGTAAAGCGGTGGCTCCTCTAACTGTTGATTCGCCGATACGGCCTCTTCCGCTGCAGGCGTTCGTTGTTCAGTGTTCTGTGTTGAATCCGGCTGCGAATCAGTACAGCCACAAAACATGAGGGATGTAAATAGAATAAGGACTAATCTGCTTTGGGATAAACTCATTTCCAGGGCTCCGAATTTAATTTTTCAGCTGCAAGTATTCTCAGATAGATGTAGTATCGGGAATTATCATACCCCCGAACAAGTATTAGAATTGCTACGCGAAGACGAGTATGTGGCGTAGATTACTACAAGAGAAATTCAAACTCGCGGATGAAAAACAGGGCCCGGATGCAGGCTTCAATACATATCTGCAGATTCGCAGACTCTAGAAAAAATGTCATCTCCTGCTCGGGCAATTCGTACGTCAGGAGTAATCAGGTCTAGTGGGCGATATTGGATTCGAACCAACGACCTCCACGATGTCAACGTGGCGCTCTAACCAACTGAGCTAACCGCCCTTAAAGGTGTGTTTATGTTACCACGCCTAGGAAAGATCGTGAAGTGGACCGTCACCACAGTAATTGGCGTTCCCGAACGACTCGACCCGATGACCAAAGGCATGAGCAATCGCCATTAACAGACGATTATGAGCCACACGACCATACTGCAAAGACCGGCCCATGCGGAATCGTAAACCGCCGCCGATCAACACAAACGGTATGTCGTTGAGCGTATGAGAATTACCTTTACCCAGCTCATTCGTCCAGACAATCGTTGTATTATCTAACATCGAACCAGTCCCATCCGGCTCAGGTGTCTCAGCCAGCCGCTTCGCCATGTAAGCAATTTCTTCACAATACCAGCGGTTGATCTTAACAAGCTTTTCCTGAGCTTCGGTGTCACTGTCCGGTTCATGGGACAATCCGTGGTGTCCGTCTTTAATTCCTAACCAGGTCATCTTGGCCTGCCCAACACTACGAGTGTACTGCAGAGATGTCACCCGCGCCATGTCGTTCTGCAGACTATTGACGAGCATGTCGATTTGCATCCGACTAAGATCCGGCATATTCTCATTCGCATTTTTCACGCCGGCTTGCTGAACCGGAGCCGGAATATCTAATTGATGCTCAGCGTCGCGTTTAATTCGAGCTTCCATGTCCCGAATAAACTGTTCATGTTGCTCCAGTAATTTGCGATCTTCTTTGCCAACCAGTGTCCGAACTCGTCGCAAGTCATTACGCACCCGATCTAAAACACTTTCCACACTCTTACGGTCTTCGACCTTCCCGTAAAGCTTGTTAAACATCACGTAGGGATCATCGATGGGAGCGACAGGTTGATTGGACCCTGAATACACCATCCGGGTCCAGGGATCAGCACGGTCTGGTACTACCACTCCAAATTCGAGTGAGCCAAAACGGGTTTGAGTTTCCGGGTTCTTTTGCAGGAAGTTCTTTATTTCCTGATCGACAGACAACCCACTGGCCCAGCCGGCCGGCGTGTGACTGCCACCCTGAATATTACCAGGCAACAGTTCAATCCCGGTTAACAGGCAACTCATGCCACGCATATGGCTGTCACCGTCACCCTTGATCTGATCGCAGATCCCTTTCAGAACGAGCATTTGATCCTGATAAGGTTGTAGCGATTCCATAATTCGCTTCAATTTGAAATCCGCGCCGGCTTCGTCCGGCCAGAAGTCTTTTGGAATTGTACCGTTCGGCGTGAATACGATGATCATCCGCTGTTTTGCAACCGTATCATCGGCACCGGAAAATGCTGGCAACCCCATCAAGAGTGGCAGGCTGGCAGCTGAAAATCCCATATCCTGAATAAATCGACGACGATGCTGGATACTCATTCTTTCGTTTCCTGTTGCGGTTCATACAATGCTGATTCCAACACAATGTTGGTTAACAGTTGTTGAATGTTAAACTCGGAGGTCTGAAATCTACTAATCAAGGACTCGCGTAGTGAATCACCATACGCATTAATGGGTTGCTTGACTGCCTGATGGAACAGATGGTCGACAAATGCTCCATGTGCCTGTGGGCTGCCAATAATCAAGTCAGCTAATCCGTTCGCACCGCTGAGCTCGATCGTTTCTCCCTCAACCGTATTATAGTTGGCTACCGCATTGATGGCTTTACCAACTTCCTGATTTCGATATCGGCCAACCCCATCGTAATTCTCAAGGCTGAAGCCAAGAGGATTGATAATGTTATGACAACCGGCACATGCCGTAGGTTCGGTTAACGCAGTGACCTTTTCACGGATCGTCAATTCAGTTGGGAATTCAGCACTTCCCAGCTCAGTTGCCTGAGGTGGCTCTTTCAGCGTCCGCCCGAGCAACCGCCGCGTGATAAACACTCCGCGATGAATAGGCGAACTGTTATCATCGTAAGCCAGCATCGATAGCATATAGGGATGCGTTAAAACCCCTTTGCCTGTCTGGTTGCCAATAGAAGCCGGAACAAAATCAGTGCCGGTCACTCCTGTGATCCCATAAAACGATGCCAGGTTCTGATTAATCGGAATGTGACTACCTGTAAAGAAATGGCGGTAATCAGATGACTCACTCCAAATAATGTCACGGACAAATTGTCGCAGTGAAACCCTTAAATCAGCTTTTACTTCTTCAGTGAAATCAGCGAATAACTCTTCATCTTTAGAGAACGCTCCTTTTTCGTTGAGTTGCAACCAATGCAGCATAAAATAGTCGAGCTTTGATCTCGCCCGGCTATGGCCGAGCATCCGCTTAATCTGCTGCTCCACTTTGACAGGATCTAATAGGTCGTCACGATCGGCAGCGTTGCGTAGAGCGGTATCCGGAACAGAATCCCATAACGCCAAGGCCAGGCGACTGGCCACCAGGTAGCTATCGAGTGTAGGCGTGTCCGGTTTTCGGTTGAGCTCCGGATACAAAAACATAGGTGACTTAAGTGTCGAAATTATCACACGCTTTACAGAGTCAGTAACATCCAGTTCATCACTAAAAAAACTATCCACATAAATGGCCTTCTGATCATCACGTAGCGGCCGTCGAAAAGCATACTCAACAAACGTGTGGCAAAACGTCCGAATCTTCCCGATCCGCTCAGCATCATTTTGATTAGTGCGAGCCATTTGGTCGAGCAATGGCAATACCTTATCAGCCACTTCGATGGCAGCATTGGTTGTGGCTTCGTCCCATTCTGCACTCACTGAAATTCCACGTTCGTAGCCACTGGCACTGTCGTCTGGTGGAAATGGAGTTTGTACCAGAATTCCCTGACCAATCGGCGTCGGGCTGTAATTACGCTTCGGGATGACCTGCTCCGTACCGCCTGGTGGAGCCCAGGACATAGAGATAAACGCGGTTGGTTCTTTGAAACGAAACGTCTCTAACTTAAAGAAGTACGCCTGGCCACCCTGTAAACTAATTGTCGCCCGATGCTCGGCATTCCGATCCTGTGTTGCAACGTACTTATCGATCAAACGCAACTTTCGATCGTTGATATAGAGGCGAATGCTATTGGGGCTTTTGACAATAAACTCGTAAACCCCGCTTTCTTCTGCCAGAACAGAGCCTTCCCAACGAACGGAAAACTCTTCTTTCTTGGTGAGTTTGTCGAACGGCAACGCTTCATCGAAATCGTAATCGATGCTGTCCACTATCTCGTTCCCCACTGGTTTGCCAAAATTCCGTGCATCGAAGTACGTCGCTTTGACTCCACGGTCCTGACGGGGTTCCGGACGCCCGAGAAAATTCTGAAAGATGTCTGTAATGGACTGGATGTATTGCCGATTGGTCAATCTCGCGAGTTCAATACGTGGTGGTTTTTGACTGGCCCGTGCTTCAGGCGTATAGAATGTCTCGAAGATGTATCGACCTACTGCAATCGCATCGTCCCCGCGACACGATTTGGGTTTATCTTCCGGCATTGTCTCTTCGATAACCTGAATTAGCTCTGGCAGTCGTTTATTGCCGTAGAGAGGGTTATCATTAACGCCCACGACCCCTTCTCCCTGCATGCCATGACAATGTGCACATTGTTTGACATAAAGGCGTTGCCCCGGAGAGGCGTCAGTTTTATCCTTCGGCGCAGCCGAGGCGGACTCAAAAAACAGCCCCATTTGCAAGGTAATTAGAAAGAGAATTCTCAAACGCATTGCGGAATTGATACTCAACAGTCGGTTACTTTACTTCCCAGTTTTCATCAAAGAAATTGGCATCTTTGGGGATACCCGGGAAACGGTAGATAGAGTCGTTGGCTTTAGGTTTGTTCACAACATCCACAATCGCCCAGTCGGGTAACATTGGTACTTGCCGGGCATTATTTAAGTAAGCATATTCGCGATAGGTAAATCCACTATTGATCACAATGTATTTAGCGGGATTTAAGGGGTTAGGGTAGATCAGAATTGGAGCATGACTTTTGGCATCAAATACCTTCTCACCCACAGAAACTCCCTGCTCAGTCCAGCTTAGCGGCAGCCGGGCAAGGATGTCGGCGATGACTTGATTGGATGAGAAGTCTCCCCAGAGAATTAAATTGTGATTGGCGATATCGCTCTCAGTAACTTCTGAGTCTGCCTTGACCCGAGCGTGCCCTCGAAAGTGTTGTCGCCAATGCTTGATGGCACGTGTCTGCTCGCTGGTCGTCCATTTGCCAATCGCTTCATTGATCGGTTTACCACTTTGTGTCACCATCAAAAAACTGCTTAAAAATGCATCGTCGATAGGGCCTTGTAGTCCATGTCGTTTCTGTAATCCTTCACCAGATCTGGGACCGGCTACCCATTTCCCATCGGTCAAATGAATCTCGAAAGCCCAGCTCCGATCAGACTTCGCCTTGGGTGCCCTGATGGTTTGGTTGTTGATAAGGACAGTGATGTCGCGCGTGATATCGAATGGAGCCAGTCCGGCACCCATGTCGAATTTTAATCCTGTTACATCGGTGGAGACGATTGTAATTTGATTCCGATTAATGGAGGCTCGCACCCGGGCAGGTTCCCAGTGTTCTTTCATGCCGGTAATCGTCAGCCAGTATTGCCGGTTGTATTTCAACGTATGAGTGATTTTATTGATCGTCAGCGGCAGCCTGTCATTGCCTACACGGGCCAGGCTTGCCATTTTGTCTTCAATGATCGCCTGCGAGTCAGGGTGGATTCGATGGCCGGTTTTGGGCCCAATGATATGTACCATGTCGATGCCTTCTTTAGTCAGGGCTGCTTCCATAACATCGGCCGCCTGTTTTTGGATGTCATCTTCACCGCTATAGGCAATCAAGGGTACGTGGGCCAGGTTGATCGCATTGTCATCAGTGTCGTACCAACGCCACAGCTTCTCTTCCCACCAATAGGGTTGTAACGTTTCATTTTGGAAGGACTTTAGGAATGCGGGAGTTTCAGAAAATCCTGCTCCCGGATTTGCGGCGAACCACTGGTCAGCATAGAGTTGTGCAAATTGCCAGCAGCCGGCACCGCCCATCGAAAAACCGCGAACGCTGACACGATCGTTGTCGATGCGGTAATTGGCTTTGACGTGTGCCATGGCTTCAAGCACGTCGATCTCGCCGGCGAATTTAAATGCGTTGCTATAGCGACCATAGGGATGTAAGACGATCGTGTTTGCGGGAGCATAATAGCCAACCACTTTGGTTTGCCTGTCGATGAAGTTGGTCTCACTTAAAGTCTCCCCTCGACCGTGAAACCAAATATCCAGTCGGACAGCCTGTTCACCGTCTGCCTGATAATTGTTAGGAATAACCAATCCATAGGGCTGTGCCGATCCATCAAGCTTGCTACGAAACCCACGTACGACCAGACCCGTCTGACTTAACCAGGGAGTTTCACCGGCGAGTAACTGCTGAGCTCGCTGCTTCCCGCTGGCGAGTGCGGTCAATGCTTTGGCGATATCTTTTTCGCTGAAGAATTCCTGATGTTCAAGATTATCCTTTACGCCCCGGTAGTAAATTTCCACGTCAGGTAGAAACGTTAATGCAAAATCCGATTCACTTGATTGCAGCTGCTTGATCAATTCTGCTAATTCCGCCAACCCGGTATTTAGCGTAACGCGATCTTCATCAGATACCTGGATGCCGATTCGAGGAATCTGACGTACAGATTCGGGATTGTTGTCACCTTCTCCATCGGCAAAAACCAGATTGCTGGAAAGTGAAGCAACAAGGATTAAGAACACATGCAATTTCATAAGGAATCATCCAGAGAAGTAGAGGATTGGGGTGATCGAAAGACGTCTATTTTACACAACTTTTCCGGGGTTCATGATATTCAGCGGGTCGAGTGCCAGCTTGATTCGCTTCATCGTATCTACGGCTTGACCATGCTCTTGTTTCAGGGCCTCACGTTTGCCTAAACCAATACCATGCTCGCCCGTACATGTGCCACCGACCGAGAGTGCCATGTCGATTAGCTGTTGATGGTAACCGGTTACCTCAGCAAGCTCCGCAGGCCTATCGGGATCGAGTGGGAATACGACATGGAAGTTTCCATCTCCGACATGGCCAAACACAGGCGCTGGCACGGTTGCGTCTTTGACAATTTCTTTGGCATGTAGAAAACAACGTGCTAATTCCGAGATCGGCACACAAACGTCAGTGACATATCCAACAGCATTCTCCCTTAATGCCATAACAGCGTGGAAAGAATCGTATCGAGCCTGCCATAGTCGATCACGCTGCTGTTGATCCACGGCCCACTGGAATTCAGTCGCGCCGTGCTGAGCAGTGATTGCCTCAGCTCGTGTGGTTTGTTCCAGAACATGTTTTGTGGAACCGTGAAATTCAAAGAAGATCGTTGGTAAGAGGACATTACTCAGGCCGCTGTATTTATTGACAGCATCGATTTGTACTTCATCAAGCAGTTCAATACGGGCAACAGGAATTCCGGCAGCCAGTATCTCAATGACGGCATCCACGGCACTTTCGATGGAAGGAAATGGGCAAACGGCAGAAGAGACTTGTTCGGGTTTTGGATGTAGTTTGACGGTGACTTCTGTAATGATTCCTAGCGTACCTTCGCTGCCTACCATCAAATGAGTAAGATCGTACCCGGCCGAAGACTTACGTGCTCGCCCACCAGTTTTAATTATTTCGCCATCGGGCAATACCACCGTTAGGGCCAACGTGTTATCTCGCATTGTCCCGTACCTTACCGCGGAACTTCCCGATGCCCGGGTGGCCGCCATTCCGCCGATAGATGCATCGGCTCCCGGGTCCACGGTAAAGACCAAACCATTTCCTTCAGCTTCGATCGAATCGTTCAATTGATATCGGGTCACTCCTGCCTGCACAGTGGCATCCGCATCCGAAATATTGACTTCCAGAATGGAGTTCATTTGCATTAGGTCAATGGCTACTCCACCATGGATTGCCACGACGCCTCCTTCCACCGCCGTTGCTGTGCCAAAGGGGATCACGGGTACCCGGTGCTGATGACACAATCGCACGATCGCAGCAACTTCCTCAGTACTGGTTGGAAAGACGACCGCCTGAGGAGCCTGCGTTTCGTGTCGGGAAACATCGTGACCGTGGTCGTTGAGTATTTCCGGATCAACAGAAACTCGGTCGGTGAATTGTCGCTGCAGTTCCGGAAGAATTACAGCCACGGAGTTATAGGCAGGAGAATCATTCATCATTATTGC
>MDTD01016502.1_pt1 | contig 11730 bp, 7 predicted proteins | sample 811221 | NCBI WGS metagenome assembly MDTD01 (sample SAMN05326646, study PRJNA326480) | marine metagenome | isolation source: seawater | place: Pacific Ocean: South West | collected 2011
ATTTTGGACAATTTGGGACGAGAGGGCTTGGTTACTCCGTCGAGGAACTCCGTGATGCAATCCGGGACGTTCTGGGGCGGGAGCATTTGCAGCCCGTCGTAATGGTCGGAGCAGGAAACCTCGGGATTGCGCTGTTGAGGTATCGTGGTTTTGAGAAAGAAGGCTTTGAAGTGGTTGCTGCGTTTGACGCCGACCCGGAGGCGGTCATTGCGAGAGGAGTTTCAGTGCCGGTCCATAAGCACGACGAGGTTGCTAGTTTTGTTACGGATAATGGAATCAAACTTGCCATACTCTGTGTCCCTGGAGGGGTTGCCCAGGAAGTCGCCAATGAGCTGGTTGAGGTTGGTGTGCAGGGGATTCTTAATTTCTCTCCGAACCTTTTGGAGGTGCCCGAACCTGTGACCGTAAACAATGTTGATTTGGCTCTGGAGCTTGAGAATCTCTCCTATTTTGTGACTCAGGGGGAAGAGGCTTAGGGTTGTCCATGAGAGCCCGGCTGATTCCGAAGCTCCATAATGATGCTATTTTCTGTAAAAACTTCCTAAGGTTTTCCGGCATCGTTCGTTCAAGTTACATCGTGGATCAGAATGGGCCAGAAAGATGCAATGGGTGAAACCCGCGAGCAATTTGTTGAAGCGGCGCTCGCGCGCTATGAGAGGCCCCTCATAGGATATGCGATGGGTATCGTGCACGATCTTGAGCGGGCTCGGGACGTAGTTCAGGATACCTTTATACGGTTGTATCAGCAGGACCGGGAGAAAGTGGGGCGCGGTCTTAAGGCATGGCTTTATACGGTCTGCAGAAATCGTGCTCTCGATATCTTACGAAAAGAAAAGAGACTGATACTGTTAAAAGATGAGGAGCTGGTAAGGGAGAAGGAGACTTCCAGTTCGCCAGATCATACTGCTGACTGGGACGAACGTGTATCTCTGGTCATGAAGACCCTGGAACAACTTCCCGAAAACCAACGGGAAGTCATCAGGCTGAAATTCCAGCAGGAACTTTCCTATAAGGAAATCAGCGAGGCTACAGGACTCGCTGTAGGTAATGTAGGATTCCTGCTTCATACCGGGTTGAAGCGCCTGCGTTCGCTTTTGCCGGAAGATCTGCTGGAGAACCGCCTTTCAAAGTGATGAAACATATTAACCATGAAGATTCCCGTTGGACGGATTTTGCTCTGGGTGAGCTCCCAGAGCATGAGATGAATGTGCTTCGACGGGTTGCAGCGAAAGATGCTGATGTGCAAGCGGCGCTTCTGGAGACTGAAGAGTTGGCAGCCCTGATGCGTGAGGGTTTTCGTTCCGAGGTCTTTGAGCTCGGAGAGTCGAGGCGGGAAGCGATCAGAAAAGCAGGGCGCGTTCCAGTACCAGAGACGGTGATTTCGATGCAATCACGGCGGCGTGATTGGCTGCGACCTGCCTCCATTGCCGCAGTGGCAGCTGGACTGGTGGGCTGCGCCCTGTGGGTGATGCAGCAGATTCCGGTTGAAGAGACGGGTGCTGCCGCAACCTCCAATTCGGTCAGCTTGGGCTATCGGGAGACTGTTCGAAGGCAGATCCTTCTGGGAAATGCTCCTCAAGCAACAAGATCGACGGCTGCGGGAGAGGGCGTCGCTGTGGAAGCCCAGAACGAGGATATATCGGTCATTCTTCCGGAAGTGCCACGGGAATTCATCGAGCAGGAGTATCTCGCGTTGAAGGCGCTTTGGGATGACAATCCCGAGGGGTTTGCTGAGCAGGTTGAGGCTGCTGCCGAGAAGGCTCAACTTTCTCTGCTCAGTCACATCGCACCAATGGCTGATAATCCGTTCATATCGGCAGATGCAAAGCCGCAATCGGTCGTGCCAATCGTATCAGGAACAGCAAGTTATCATGTCGTGGAGAGGTTTGTTCGGGGCGAGATAAAATTGCCGCCGAGGGGAAGCGTACGAATCGAGGAGTTAATCAACCACCTTTCCTACAGTGATGACAGGGGGGCTAGCGTTGGAGGAGTTAAGCTCTCCGTGGAATTTGCCTCGTGTCCCTGGGACGAGGACTTGGCGATCATGGGAGTCCTTTTACAAAATGATTCAGACAGAGTTGTTGCGAGTGAAGCGGATGTGATTTTGACCATGGATCCCGAATTTGTGAAGAGTTACCGATTGATTGGATATGCCGGCAGGGAGGATCCAGGAGTCCCGGCAAACAGGGGTCCCTCTACTGGCGGACTCGCCCCTGGAAGATCCAATTATGTCCTGTATCAGATCCGCCTTCGGAATAGAGAGTGGAGAGACTCCCAGAAGATTATGGCACGGGTGAGTCTTCGCGGCGGAATTGCTGCTGAGGAATTGGTCGTTCCGGTAACCCTTGTCCCTAAAGAGTGGGCGCTGGCCAGTAATAACCTGAAGTCTGCGGTGGCTCTCTCATCATGGGGGATGGTTCTGAGGCAGTCTCCCTTCGGGGGTCCCCTGACTCATTTTGATGTTGGCAGGATGGCAAGAGAGGCCCTGCAAAGTGTTGATGCGACTGACCTGAAAAGGCGGGAGGCGCTGCAGCTGATTCTCGATTCACTTCCACTGTTTGAAGTAGATGCCGGGTAATGAAAGGATCTTGAATTCGGGGGGATCCGCTCGAGATTGAAATGAGGCAGTCTTTTGCTAACGTGGAGCGTAAGGTTGATGACGAGACGATTTTTACGTTTGAGAGTGCTGGTATTCGGAGTAGCGATTCTTGGGCTGGTCGCAGGAACAACGATATGGCTGCGGAGCCGGACAGAGAGTCCAAGTTATGAATCAAAGTTCGTCGAATTCATCTGGCTTTCCTACCCTCGTGGAGGATTGCTGAATGATTTTAGCGAAAAAGGTGACCAGATCGACTCAATCCTTCGTGAGCGGAATGCGGGTTATCTAGCCGGGATCACCAGTAGGGGTGATCCTCCCGAGATTGTTGAGGTCGAGTTGGCGGTGGGTCTTAATCCCGAGGAGGGAGAAAAGCTCGTGAAAGAATTCACAGCGTTGGGGATTGTTCCTGAAAATGTGGAAATTACGGCAGGCACCTACCCGAGGGGAGACCTTCTGGAGGGAGACGGTGCCGGAAATGGAGAGTAGTGAGTTCAGTCCCTTCCTTTAGAGTGAAAACCGGGGGCTACAGAGGTCTCAATTCTGGGGCCCTAGCATTTGGACATATGGGCATGATGGGCTAAAGTCCGCGACGTGAATCCGTATCCATGCACCCTTCTCATAGACAATGGCTCGCATCGCGCTGAATCAACTCTGAGTCTCAGGCGGATTGCAGAGGCACTCGGTTCGAGGTTGGAGGGGGAGGTGCATCCCGTCTCCCTCCTTCACTCGACTAAAGTGGATCCGGCGGAGCTGGGCGGCACTCCTGCCCAGATTTTTGAGCCGTTTCTGAAGAAACAGAGAGAAAAGGGTCAGAATTCCTTTCTCGTGGTCCCGTTTTTCTTCGGGCATAGCGCTGCGATTTATGAATATCTGCCACAGAGAGTGAGAGAGATGAGTAAAGATTGGCCTGAGCTCGAGGTAAGAATCGCGCCGTCGATGGTAAAGCTCGATGAACCCGGGGACACGCGTGTAGCTGCCATTCTTGGGGATTTGGTGATCAGAAAGATCGAGGAGGAGGGCCTCGTGCAGCCCGCGGTGACTCTGGTCGACCACGGAACTCCGAGGATTGCTGTCAACAAGGTGCGCAATCATGTCGCGGGGCAGCTTGCCGAGGTGTTGAAAGATTGTGTCTCGGTGGTGGTAGCATCCTCCATGGAGCGTCGGGAAGGTGATGAGTATGCTTTCAATGAGCCTCTTCTCGAAAATTTGCTCGGTCAGGAAAAATTCAAAAAGGACGTGGTGTTGTCCATGCTTTTCATATCGCCTGGAAGGCATGCCGGGCCGGGAGGAGATATTGCTGAGATCAGGCACGAAGCAGAGAAGAAGTCTGATGGTCTGCGAACCTTTGCCAGCAGTCTTTTTGCTACGCATCCGGGGGTCGTGGATTTGCTTGCAGAGCGCTACGCAGAAGGGCTTTCAGGGGATCCAATAGCAGGCGAGGTCCCCGCTCCCGATACCCGGTAAGAGAGTCATGTTGGAGCTTGAAAAGCTTGGGTTCTGGTGTGACCCAGTAGCGCGCGGCGGGCCTGAGAATATGGCTGTTGATAGTTGGCTGCTAGCGCAGAACATTCCTGTTCTGCGGTTGTATTACTGGAAAGGATCCTGGGGAAGCATGGGCTATTTTGGCGAGGTGGAAGAGGCCGGCAAGCTATTGCCGAAGGTGTCTCTTGTTCGCCGGGCAACTGGTGGAGGACTCGTGGATCATCGCAACGATATCACTTATACTCTAGTTGTTCCCAGATCATATGGTCTGGCGAAAGCAAAGGGAGTAGAGAGCTACCGCTTGATTCACTCCGCGCTGGCGGCTGCCTTGGTGAATAGCGGGCATGGGGCAGAGCTCGTCAGGCAGGATTACGATGTAGATTCGTCCTCGTGTTTTGAAAAACCGGTGGAGTGGGATCTTATTAATGAGCGAGGTGAAAAGATTGCTGGAGCTGGTCAGCGACGGACCCGAAAGGGGTTACTCCACCAAGGAAGTATTCTTTTGAGAGAATCCGCTGACGAATCCCTTATTCTCAGGAGGCTTGCCCATAAGCTCGCTCGGAACGTAAGCCCTGTAGATCTGGAACCCTCCGGGGAGAGTTTTACGGAGCTTGTCCGCCAGTTCGCAGCGGATTCGTGGCAGAAACGCCGATAGAGAGCTGATCAGTTCTTCTCGGAGTGCTCTTCCTTGAGATGATCGCCGAGAATGTCCCGTCCGAAGTCTCCTTCAAAAAGTCGCCAAACGGCGTGGGCGTGATTTGCTCCATTCTGGGTGTTGGCGTATTCAACCATGAACGCACCCTCATCCGTGATGCGGAAGTAATGAGGATCTCCCTTTTTGAGTCCCCCAGCCCAGGCAAAACGCAGCTTGTCCACTACCCCAGCAATCTCGGTCATTGCTGGTCGTGCTACCTCAGTTCGGGTGTTGCTGGCAAATTCCCGAAGAACTCCGAGCAGCATTTTCTTCTGCTCAGCGTTCATTTCTCCGCCGGTTACTCCCTGAGACTCCGGCTTGCTTGCGATGCGGTCCTGACTGGAGAGGATATCCCGTGGAGGCTTCTCAGAGAAAACAGCATTCTTGCCTGCTGCTTTCAGGGACTGCATGAGGGCTCGAGCCTGATCCTCCAGACGGCCCAGAGGTCGGGTGCCCTTCATGGGCCCTTTCTTTATGATGGCAGGATTTGTTCCAAAGAAAGCGGGAGTGGCCACAACGTTTCCATTGATAATCGTATAGTTGAGGGAGAGGTGATGACCCTCAAATCTCCAGCCCCAGATCCCTTTCTTTGACTTGATCGAGGGGTCACCAAAAATCGCGACATAATATTTCTGGGTATCACGCCTCACTGGATCATTTTCCATTTCGGCGAGGACGGCCTCCAATCCCATGATGCTGGTGGCGTTCAGGACCCCCTTTTGGCTTAGCCCGCTTGCAAGAAGGGCGTAGGCAGAGTGGGTTTGAGCGGGGTTCAACTCGCTGAGCTTGAGGCCCTTGCGGTCCAGTGGAATGAAATGCCAGTTCTCGCGTTCCTCATCGGAAAATTTGAAGGTCGCCTTCGCTTTCTGCTCAGAATTCAAGCCTTTGAGAAAGTTTCGAGCTGCCCGGCCCATCTCCAGGGCGGGGTTTCCGGCATGGACAAGTGGGGCAGAGAGAAAAACAACAGCAAGAACGAGGTGCTTCTTCATGGTGCCTGCGATCTTGCGGTGGTTACTCCGGATTGAAAGCGGAATATGAACTTGTTCTGGAGCTGCGAGGGCAGATTCTTTGGGGACGGGTCGGCAATCTTTATCCCCCCAAACCAAGCATCGTACTAGCTACCAGCAGGTAAATAAGCATTCCAGAGACGTCCACCACTGTAGTGACAGCCGGTGCAGCTATGACCGCTGGGTCCAGCCGAATAGCGCAGGCCCCAAGGGGAAGGAGGGAGCCAATAAGGGTGGAGGCGGTAACCTGAACTGCAAGAGCGACTGCGACCGCTGATCCGAATTCTCGGAATGTGATGTCGGGAGCTACCTCCGGATGAAAAAATGGAAGGATAAAAATCGCAATAACTGCAATTGCGGCCCCGAGGATCAGTCCCAGCATCGCGCCAAGCCGGAGCTCCTTCCATGCGACCTTGAGGGCATCTTGTCCGCTTAATTCGTTCAGGGCCATTGCTCTGATGGCGACCATGGAAGCCTGTCCCCCGGAGTTTCCTCCTGCTGCAATGATCATCGGAAGAAAAAGCATGAGCAGCGGAATTCCCTTGAGAGTCTCTTCAAAGCGGAACATCACCGCCCCGGCTGCGATGGACAGGAGGGCAAGACCGACGAGCCAAATGACGCGGCGACTTAAATGAGTGGTGATCCGGGTGTTAAGGTAGCCTTCCTCTGATTGCTCCCCGGTCAGTCCTGCCTGTTTTTCGATATCTTCAGTTGATTCCTCGCTCAGGATTTCCATTGCATCATCGGAGGTGATAACGCCAAGCAGACGATTTTCATTATCGACGACCGGTAAGGCAAACAGGTCATATTTCAATACTGCGATAGAAGCTTCTTCCTGATCGGTATCAGCGAGGACAGTGTGTTCGATGGGTTGCATGATTGAGCCCACCGGGGTCTCCCATGCGCTGAAGGTTAGATCGCGCAGTCTGAGTTTGCCCGCGAGCTTGTTGTTTGCGTCATGAACGAAGATTCTACTCAGGGTTTCCGTATCCTCGAGGTCAGGGCGAAGATGATCGAGGGCTTCTTTCACAGTCATATTGACCGAGACGTTGCCTATCTGGGTCGTCATTCGTCCCCCGGCTGTATCCTCAGGGTATTCAAGTAGAGTTCTGGTGAGTTCCTGCTCTTCGTATGCACCAAGAAGACCGATTAATTTTTCCCGTTTCCCATCATCCTCAACGTCCTGAAGGACGTCTACGCGATCGTCATCAGGTAGCTCCTCCAGAACCTGTCGTTGCTGGCTCGGCTTAAGGTAATCCAGAGCTTCTTCCACCAGAGGGTCCGGGATTTCTGCAATAACTTCCGAAAAGGCTTCCGATGAAAGCGTTCGGACGAACCAAGCCTGACTTTTTCTGGAGAGGTCCTCATAGGCGGCTGCGAGGTCCGCGTGGTGAATATTTTCCGCAACCGAAAGGAAAGCGCTGCCGTCACGCGCGGCAATTGCCCGTGTCAAATCCTCTAAAATTTCAGAATCCTCGTTTGGCACCCCCGTAGATTAGGAAGGGAGTTCATTTTGAGAAGTCCAAAGCGGGGCAGCATAGTCAGGTTTTCCTTTGCCGCATATCTCCTTCAGGTATTCTCTCTGAACCTAGATCATTCTCTTCAGTTCGTATCCCCGCATGAACCTTCTCTGGCGGCTCGTTATTTTACTGTGCCTAACTGCACCCCCGGCTGGAGCGGAAGCGATGCTCCAGTACTTCAATACCAGTTGGCGCGAACTCACAAACAAGGTTCCGGAAATTGCCGAGGCCGGATATCAATCGCTCTGGATTCCTCCTCCAACCAAAGCGGGTGGAGTTTTCTCAGTTGGATATGACCTGTTTGATCGCTTTGACCTCGGCTCCAAGGATCAGAGAGGATCGTTGAAAACTCGCTACGGGACTGAGCGGGAGCTTCTCAATCTAATCAAAGTCGCCCATCGCTTTGGAATCAGGGTCTATTTTGATTCGATTATGAATCATAATGGGTTTGATGTCCCCGGCTTTGACAGGTCTGTCGCTGAGGACTTCTACCCGGGGTTCCGTCCGGGCGATTTTCATCTGCGAATCACCGGAAAGGGTTTCTACAGGAGCTGGGATAATACACGGGATTGGGGGAGTGAATGGCAGGTGCAGAATCTCGGGCTCTCGGGGCTAATTGACATTGCGACAGAGCCGGGGACAACAAATCGAAACCATGGAATGTTCGAAGGAGATATCTCGAACAAGCCTGTCTACCTTCGGCACCCGGATAATCCTGAATATTATTGTTATATTCCCGAGGCGGTCGGACAGACACACGCAGCTAATGAGGGAACCTACGTGGGTTTTGGGCCTGATAATGGTATCACCCGGGCCTTTCTTCAGCGCAACCAATCGTTCTACGAGGAAATCGTGGAAGACATGCTGCATCGCTCTCTCCGATGGCAACTCGACCGGACCAAAGCCGACGGCGCCCGGCTGGATGCAGTGAAGCACACTCCTGCTGATTTTTTTGGTTCGACATTTGGAGAAAATAGAGACGCCTCTGATTATGGTTTTCTCGGGCAGGCCCAAAGGCAGTTTAATCTGACTCGGGGTTACCTTGATCGGAATCACCGAGATACGGTTTTCAGTATCGATGCACCAAGGGACGATGCGATGTTCTTTGGAGAGCATCTTGGGCAACCTCCATTGTATGGGCCTTATATCGATGCAGGTATGCGACTAATCGATAATGATCTTCGTAATAATTTGAATCGAAATCTCGGTAATCCATCGGCGAGTCTCGCGGGGTATGACCAGCCTGGGGCAGGGGGATTTAGCCCCAACGTTTCGGTTATGCATGCCCAGAGCCACGATAACGACTATGCGGCGAGGCGTGAATTACAGCATGCTCTTTACTTTACGCGCGATGGACTTCCTCTGGTCTATACCGATGGAAATTATCATGCGGGAACGCTCGAAGGAAGCGGTGGCGCTTTTCCCCGACATTCCAATACCGCATTTTTAGGGCAGTTCGGAGACACGCGCCTTCCTAACCTCGCCTATATCCACCAGCACTTTGCTCGTGGTAGTCAGAGGCCGCGGTGGGCGGACAATGACTTTTTGGCATACGAACGTATCGACAAGAGAGAAAATCCGCGGATGAGTGATGAGGCGGGGGTAGTCGCGTTCGTCATGTTGAACGATAACTACGCGGAGGGTGCTGGCCGCGATTTATCAACGTCCTTTCCCTCCGTCCCATTCTCTGGTGATGCTTACCTTTTTCAGTATGCTCGTGGATATGGAAGCCAGGTAGGTTTCTACAAGTATGCTTCCCAACTGAAAGACGTGGTGGTTGATCCGGGTAGCTACATGCTGTTCTCCTACCGAACTCCGGAGGAATCTCTGCCATGGAGCGAAAGTGGAGGGCGTCCGATTGAGATTTTTCAGAATGGAGAGCGAGCTAGTCAGATCCTCGTAACGAGGCGGGACGGGCCCGATGGTGATGCTGGCTTCAGTGGCCCCTTTGCGAACCCTGGATTTCACCCGGGGGTCGCTGATCTCAGTGGCGTTGGAGGGAATGATTTTCAGTATGAGGTTCGCGTTCCGAGGGTAACCGAAGTTAGCGACCTGCGTTTCGTATTTCGAGCAGATCGGTCTGCAGCAAATATTCTCTGTAAGCTGGATGGAGGTATTGATCTTAATGGATGGCGTCCGAAAGGGAATACGGACCCGGGTTTCCGGGATCATCCGCCTGCATTAAGTAGTGATATCTTTCTGGGATACGAACAGCCCGAGTTTGTCGGGCGTATGGGACCCGAGAAATTTGCGGCAAAAAATACGGCACGGTGTGCGCTTACTTCGGTGGAAGCGGAGAGTTGGATGGTAAGAATCGGATCTGGGAGCTTTCTAAGAACCGATGGAACGGGGATTAACGAAACTCCTCCAGATACAGTTCAGTTTGTTTATCATGACCCTGAAGCGATTCTTCCCGAAGCGATTGGCGCAGGGCGGCAGTATCAGGAAGGAACCTCTGGAATTGAGATTTATGTGAAAACTAATGTAGGTCTGGGAGGCTACAGGGGATCTCTTTACTACACAATTAACCGGTCTCAGCCCCGTGGGGCGGGAGGTATCGGTTCTGCTGATTCGACTTCAACGGTTCCCCTCAACTGGGTGGGCGATGCGGAGGGAGGAAGCTGGTGGAAGGCAGTGATTGAGCGAAGTCGGGCGGGTACAATTCGTTACGTGGTGGGGGTTCGGAGAGAGGGCGTGAGCCCGCTATTTCCGAGCGGAGAGACGGAGGTCAATGCGAAGCGGCATGGAATGACAGTCTTTCAGATCGATGGATTCAATGGAGAGCGGGTCAGGTTCTTCCCGCATAACGATTACGCTAAGACGCCAGATCAGCAGTCGTTTGAGATGGAAACAGGGCTTGAGGAGGGATTCCACATTATGAGAGCTCGTGCTTTCCTCGAGCGCACTGGTAAGGCCTCGCTGTTCAATACGTTTCAGCAGACCTTTTACTATGATGGGTCGAGGCCGCAGGGAGAAATCGTCTTCCCCGCAGAAGGGGCTACCCTCGATGGGCAGAGTTACGAAGTGGTTGTTCGTGCAGATGAGAGTGTCACGGAGGCCTGGTTTTTTATCGAGGATGGAATCGGTGCTAACGATGATGAAATCACAGGTTCAAGGAATGGTAATGGGGCCGGTAAATGGGTGAAGATTCCGGAGGTGGTAGCGGACCCTGGAGTGGAGAGTGACTTTCCACGGGAATTCCGTTTTAGCTACTCGAATATTCCCTCGGGTAATGTTTCCTCAGTGATTCGAGTCAGATTGAGAGAGCACACATCGGCGGATGTCTCCGGCTGGACGGCTGAGGTCAACAATGCGGACGACACAGAAGGATGGTATACAACGCTCTCAAGAAATGTAGTTGCCGATGGGCTGGATGGAGCCTTTTTTATAGGCTATCCTGCGATTGATGGCGAGGTGGTCGGAGACAATTATGTTCTTAAGGCCTATTTTCCCAAGAATCTGGGCGAGGGCATTTCGAATGCGCAACTGGTCGACGAATTTACGATCTCAATAGCGAGTAGATCGAGCGGATCTGAGGCAGGGGGGATACAACAGGACCGAGGCTCGTTTCGTATCATCCGTGATGAGACTGAAGAGTTTCATGCGCTGTCTTTTGACATGCCGAGATTATGGAATGGGGATCCAAGTTTTCTGCACCATGTCAGAGTGACGCACAGAAGGTCGGGGATCGAATTGTCAGCGGTGCGTCTCGTGCGAGCATCTGAGGTTTTGGACTCCTTCGTCAATGTGGTTCAACCTCCATCCTTTGACGGAGGTGGGCAACCATGGGTGGAATATATCCCGGATGTGATAGCTCCAAGTCCAGGACAACGCGAAATCCCGATTCGAATCGAAACCGATAACAGGGCCCAGCGTCTTGAAGTGACCATTGAGCAAGGTGATGGTGTCTTGGCATTCGAGGGGGTCAGATCTGTGGGCAGGCGGCAGTTCTGGGACTACAGGTGGCAAGGGGTGGAACCTGGCGTTTACTGGATCCGGGTTAACCTAAGGGAAAATTTACGGGATGTGATCGTCGCAACTGCGACGCGGGTTGTCACCGTTGCTCTGGGGCCCTCCGTGCCCGTTGCCCAGGATATGGATGCTGATGGGCTCCCGGATTGGTGGGAAATAGCGAAAGGGCTGAGTATTTTTGACGGGGGAAATGGTCCGGGAGGGCGGCAGGATGGGCCCGAGGGAGATCCTGATGGAGATGGGGTGTCTAATCTCATAGAATATGTTATCGGGCTTGATCCCAACTGGCCTGATCTGAATTCAGTTCCAGAGCTTGGGATAAGATCCGGAAGTGACGGAACCGTGCAGCTGACGTTTTCGAGTATTCCTGATCGCCTCTATCGCATTTCGTGGAGTGTCGATCTTGAGAATTGGACTCCGCTCGGGGCGGTGATTGATACGGGGGCAGAGGTTCTA